>OIZI01001088.1_pt1 | contig 12316 bp, 10 predicted proteins | sample 1588441 | NCBI WGS metagenome assembly OIZI01 (sample SAMN03283284) | human gut metagenome | biome: human-associated habitat; material: feces | host: Homo sapiens | place: Peru | collected 2012
CGGCCACCTCTCCCATAGGGAGAGGCAAGGGGGGCAGTTCATTATCCCGCTGTGCCTGTTGACTGTCTGATGTGCCCCGCCCATTTTCGAGGGAGCTTCTTTCATAGATTGGATTACAGTTCCGGGCCGGTGCAGATGTCTCTGGGTTCCTCCGTGGGAGGAAGTTCCTTGAGCTTCCTGCTGCCGCGTACCGCCAGAACCAGCTCTACGATCGCCCAGATGTGCAGCAGGAAATCCACCAGCTTGCCCATGGGGCTATCATACAGCGCAAAGGTAATGACCACCAGCGCCACGGTATCGACGATGAACAGCACCAGCGCCACCGTCAGCCAACCGGCGCGCTTCTTGCTCAGCAGCCAGCACAGTAGATACACCGCCACAATGACCAGCGCGATGACCAGACCCGTGTAGGTGAGCGTTCCCTTGACATTCCAGGCACCGTCCACAAAGCCGTTCTCTATGCCCATCCCCACGAATACCAGATAGTACGGTACGGAAGCGGAGAACAGGAAATACGTGTTCGTGTCCAGAATCGTCATGATCAGATTGACCACCGTGAGAATGACGATCAGCAACAGACTGTAACGTCCGTTGGCCACCTGCCGCAGCAGGTACTCCCGGGAGTTCTTGTCCACCGGGGTGTTATTTTTTGCCATAAACTACCATCTCCTTGTTGTTGCGTGCCGTGTCATAATATCAGATATTCAGGGGAAATGCAACCTTGACTTTTCTGCCGCCAATGTGTATAATAAGAGAAATTTCATAGGACAGTTCGTGACCATCCTGTCGGTAAACAAAACTAGGGATTTCCGATGGGCGCGATGCGCTCATTTTTTGTTGGGGACGGTCTTGCGCTGTCCCCAATTTCTTTTTTGGAGAAACACTATGTCGAAAAACACCAGATTTCTGACCCATGCCGCCGTCATTGCGGCGCTGTACGCCGTGCTGACCCACCTGCAAAACGTTCTGCTCCCCGGCTCCGCCACCTGGGCAATTCAGATGCGCTTGTCCGAGGCGCTGTGCGTGCTTTCCTTTTTTACCCCGGCGGCAATCCCCGGCCTGACGGTGGGGTGCCTGGTTTTCAACATCACCTACGCCGCCGCGCTGCCCCTGGACTTTCTCGTGGGCAGCCTCGCAACCCTTCTCGCGGCCGGGTGCATGTGGCTGACCCGGCACGTCACTGTGAAGGGCTACCCACTGCCCGGAATGGCGATGCCCGCGCTGTTCAACGCCCTGCTTGTAGGCTGGGAGCTGACGGTGTACATCGGCGGCGGCTTCTTTATGAATGCGCTGTATGTCGCGCTGGGAGAGCTGGCGGTGCTTCTGACCTTCGGTACGGCACTATACTACGCCGTCAAAAAGCGGCACCTGGACACGAAGGTATTCGGTGGGTAAAGTCCCCCCAATAGTGGAACAATGCCGTTGCTTACCGGATGCCGGTTTGCAATGGCATTGTTTATAGTGCCGAAAAGATGTACGGATTGCTGAGTAAACCGGGATAAAGGATACCCACCGATTATGATTTGCGGAAATCGCTGAGTTTACAGAACAGTCGATGCTTCAGATCAATCAGGAATTTTCGCACAGGCTCTACCGCACAGGCCAATAGCCAGCACATTGCCAGCCCCCACACAAGCACCAGTATGGGATTCCGGGGCAAATAAAGTAGCCACTGGGTATAGGACTCCATACAGTTGAAGAAAAGACAATGGAAGAACCACATCAGCATGGACTTATCACCGATTTTCCTGAGTACTCTGGTTGCCAGGTTCCCGGGATGCAGGTTCAGGAGCTTTGCCCCTGCAAACAGAAAAATCGGTGCATTGAATATATCCGTTGTCAGTCGCACCGGGTAGTCGCTGCCACGGAAAGTAACGTCTCCGGCAACCAGATAGGAAATGTAATACCGCCCCCGGAAGGCAATCCAAAGGAGGACAACCGGCAGAAACACCTGTTGTACAATGCCGGATTTTTCTGTTGCCCCCCAAAACCCATCGAACCATTTCTCAAACAGGCTGTACTTGGCAAACAGCCATCCGACTGCTACGCAGGGATACCACTGACGAAGATTCCAGGCAACGGCGTGGGGAATGTCCCGGAATTCCCGAGGCTCCCAGGCACTCAAAAGCACCGTAGGAATTATCAGCAGAAACAGGGCGTCCAGTACCGGACTGCTGGATTCCCTGCGTGTCAGCAGCGGAAGTAACACCATAATAATGCAGTAAAAGTAGACGTACCAGCAGAAAGACATTACCTGATTCCGCACCCCAAGCAGCTCTGCCAGCACACCGTTTCTGGAAAGAGTGAAGCACCCCAGAAGTGCCGCCGCGGCGATCATGGGGACGGCAACGAGCCAGTAGGACAGGAGAAAATCCGTAATTTTTCGCAGTCCGTAGCGCAAAGTACCTGGCGAGAAGAAGAAAAGATAGCCAGTAAGAAATGCGAAGAGACACACGCAGATATCCGTTGGCGCACAAAACTGGTTGGTAAATTCCTGGATCCATGGGTATTCCACCCCGCAGGTAATCCATCCCGGGAACGTGAAAAAATGGTGGACAAACATCAGAATCAGGGCAATCCCCTTCAAGGCTCCGGTCGTCTCTCGGGAAAAATAGCTGTTTTTCATCTTGCTTCCTCTTTTTCATTTTCCATTTTATGGAATTTCATGTTCTTATTTTATAGACAAGTTGCAACAAAAACTCCTGAAAACACCATTCTCGGGACTAATACGGGATTTCATGGCGAATATTGCTTCCTGTCAGAACCCTTCCGTCTATGCAAACGATGGGGAACCCTTTACAGCACCAATTTCAGGTCGTTTTCCTTGATCCAGCCCCATTTTCGGAGAAGAGCGCAGAAAATCCAGCTCAGTACCGCCGGGAGAACGAAACAGATCAGCACCATGCCTGCCCAGTCCATGGCGGTGATGGCTGTTTTCGCGCCGCCGGCAATGTCGTTGACCCAGCCTGTGTAGATGCCGATCTGCCCCACAAAGCCGCAGGTGCCCATGCCGGAGGAGACCGCCGTACCGTTCATTTCCAGACGGAACAGGCATGTGGCAAGCGGCCCCGTGATGGCCGATGCCAGCGTGGGCGGGATCCAGATTCGGGGGTTTTTCACAATGTTGGGCATTTGCAGCATGCTGGTGCCGACGCCCTGGGCGACCAGACCGCCCCAGCCGTTTTCCCGGAAGCTCATCACCGCGAAGCCAACCATCTGGGCGCAGCATCCGGCCACGGCGGCGCCGCCGGCAAGCCCCGTCAGACCCAGCGCCGCGCAGATGGCGGCGGAGGAAATGGGCAGCGTCAGCGCCATGCCCACAGCGACGGACACCAGAATGCCCATGAAGAAGGGCTGAAGCACCGTCGCCCATTTGACGAAATCACCCAGGGCGCTGGCCGCCGCACCAATGGGCGCGGCCACCAGGCTCGCAATGCCGATGCCGGCCAGAACCGTCACGACGGGCGTTACCAGAATGTCGATTTTGGTCTCCTTTGCCACCAGCTTGCCGCATTCCGCCGCGAAGATGGCGACCACGTATACCGCCAGCGGCCCGCCCGCGCCGCCCATGGCGTTGGCGGCGAAGCCTACGGGAATCAGGGAAAACAGCACCAGCGTCGGGCAGTGCAGCGCAAAGCCGATGGCCACGGCAATGCCGGGGCCGACCATGGCGGAGGCCAGAGCGCCGATGGTGTAGCCCACCGCGCCCTCGCCCTTGCCAACGGTGACGATGACCCGGGTCAAAAATCCGATGCCGAACTGCTGCCCCAGGGTGTTGAGAATCGTCCCCACCAGCAGTGTACAAAACAGCCCCTGCGCCATGGCGCCCAGAGCGTCGATCCCGTAGCGCTGGAGGGTAAACACCACGTCCTTGCGCGCCAGAAATTGCCTGATCTTCTCCATAGGTACCCCTTCTTTCCAAAGTGTATGAATATCACCTATTATACAGGAAACCTTTTCCGCACGCAAGGTGAAAGGGAAAGATTCTCCTTGCAAATGCCGCGCAACATGCTAAAATAGAGGAAAAAAGCTGCGAGGAGGGATTTGTCATGGATATTTGGAAGGAGCTGGAAGCTGAGGGCGTAAACAAGCAGCTGCTTGCAGAGGTTCGTGCCTTCCGGGACGACCATGGCGTGACGGAGGAAATGCGCGGCCGGATTCCAAGCCCCCGATTTGTATACTACGGAAAAAACGTCTGGGAAGCTGCCGCCGCGGCGGTGCTGTGCGGAGAGAATCTGCTTCTCGCAGGCCCCAAGGCCACCGGCAAAAACGTGCTGGCGGAGAATCTGGCCGCCCTGTTCGGCCGCCCGGTGTGGGACATTTCCATGCACATCAACGTGGACGCGGCGTCCCTCATCGGCACCGATACGCTGAAGGGGGGCGAGGTCTGCTTCCGGGAAGGCCCTGTATGCCAGTGCGCGCGGGTGGGCGGCTTCGGCGTTCTGGACGAGGTGAATATGGCGAAAAACGAGGCGCTGGCCGTCCTCCACGCCATGCTGGATTTCCGCCGGGTCATTGATATTCCGGGCTACCGGCGCTTACGGCTGGACGATGCGACCCGGTTCATCGGCACCATGAACTACGGCTACGCCGGAACCCGGGAGCTGAACGAAGCGCTGGTCTCCCGGTTCGTGGTGGTGGATATGCCGGTGATCGGGCAGGACGATCTGTGCAAGCTGCTGCTGCGGGGGTTCCCGCGGCTGAAAAAGAGCTGGGCGCAGCAGCTGGCGGCGCTGTTTGACGATTTGCGCGCCAAGTGCAGCAGCGGGGAGATTTCCGCCCGGGCGCTGGATTTGCGGGGGCTGCTGACCGCCCTGCGGCTGATGGAGCGGGGGCTGTCCCCCGAGGCCGCGCTGGAAATGGGCATCATCAACAAGGCTTTCGACCCCTTCGAGCGGCAGCTCACCGCCGATGTGGTCTGGGCGCGTGTCCCCAGAACGGCGAAAGCGGACGAGTTCTTCGGAGACTGATATGGACATCGGGGAACAGGAAGCCCGCCGGGCGGACAATCAGATATGGAACGCCGCGGGCGCTTACGGCTTCGCCACAGGCAGCCGGGGCTATGAACCCAACGGGGAAGCGTCCTTGTATTTCAACACCGCCATCGGTCTGGTGCGGCGGCTGTATGACTACCGGAAGCTGGAAATTCTGCTCACCGCTCTGGAGCGCCGGTCTTCGGGAGAAATGCAGAGCGAGCTGCTCTGGCTGGGGCTGGAACGGTGCGCGTATCTTAAATACCGGGATACCCGTCCGGCGCTGACCTTTCTGCGGCGGGACTATGCCCGGCGGCGGTTACAGCAGGAAGCCTCCACGAACAGCGAGCAGGATCGGCTGAAAATCGGCTGGTTCCGCCGGGCGCTGGGTCTTCCCAGTGAGGAGACCGGCCGGGAAAAGCAGATTCTGGACGCGCTGGAATTTGACCCCGACTGGGACGCCGAGGCCATCCAGACGCGGATGGAGCGGATCCTGTACAAATATTTCGGGCGGAACCTGCGCAGCGAAATGGATCACCTTGGCACCAGCCGGGTGGATTTGGGCTTTTTTGCCAAGCTGATACTCCGCCCCGGCGGACTGAACCGTCTGGGGCAGGCCGCGCCGGAGGGCGGCGTGGGGCTGCGCGCCCTGTCGCGGCGCATTTTCGGCTGGCGGGAGGCCCGGAAGGATGATCTGCGGCAATACGCCGCCGCATGCTTCGGCAAGTCCATGCTGACCCCGGCGGAGCTGGCGGACGCGGAGCGGGTCTGCTGCACCGACCGTCACCGGGGCTGCGTGCTGCACTTCACCCGGGGGGAAGCACCGGAGAACGGAGAAGCGCCCACCCGGGAGTGGGAGCAGCTTCAGGAGCAGGCGGAGCGCAACCGCGCCTATTTCCGGGCGCATCTGGCGCAGAACCGGCTGGAAATCCAGCGCCTTGCCCAGCAGCTGCAAAATACCATTCTGCTGCTTCAGGAGGACGGGAGCCTGCGGTGCCGTGCGGGGCGGGTCGACCCGGCGCTTGCCTGGCGCGCCCCCTCGTTGGGGGACGGCCGGGTCTTTGCGCGGCAGCAGCCCAACACCCTGGGGAATTTGATCGTGGACATTCTGCTGGATGCCTCCGCCTCCCAGAACCGGCGGCAGGAGCAGCTGGCGACGCAAGGCTACATTCTGGCCGAAGCACTGACCCGGTGCGCGATTCCCGTCCGGGTGCTGTCCTTCTGCTCCGTCAGCGGCTGTACGGTGCTGCGGGAGTACCGGGACTACCGGGAAAATCAGGGCAACGACCGGATATTTGCGTTCGCCGCCGCCGGGTGGAATCGGGACGGTCTTGCCCTGCGGGCAGTGGACTGGCTTTTGCGCCGGACGGGGGAGCAGCAGCGGCTTTTGCTGGTTCTCACCGACGCGAACCCCAACGACGACACCCGTCTCCCCGGCACGGGAAATCAGGTTTTCAGCCGGGACTACAGCGGCAAGCCCGCCGTGGCCGACGCCGCCGAGGAAGCGACGGCTCTGCGCAGACACGGCAATCCGCCGCTGTGCCTGTTCTCCGGCCGGGAGGGCGACTTAAGCAGCGCCCGCACCATTTACGGCCGGGATGTGGTCAGGCTGCCCTCCGTGGGCTGGTTTGCCCAGACCGTGGGGAAGATCATTCAGGGAAGATTACAGGCACTCGAAAGCTAATGAAAAAACGCGGCTTCTATGCCGCGTTTTTTAGATAAATTGGCACTGTACAACGCCTTTTAAGTATGCTACAATTCCCAAAAGCGGGAAAACAGGAGATGATGACCTTGGCAAGTCAGGCACAGCGGTATCTGGAAAAGCTGGACATCGGCTATTCCTACCGCCTTGCAAAGCGGATGGAGGAGCACCGCACCAACCCCGTGCTGGGCTACCGCACCGCAGGCTCCCCGGCGGAGATCGCCACGGGAGACATGCTGGCCTCGGAGATGAAGAAAATCGGCTTTTCCAAAGTGTGGAAGGATGCCGTCACCGTGGACGCCTGGGAGTTTGAGAAAGCGGAGCTGTCCTTCACCGACGCCGAGGGGCAGGAACACCGGGTTCAGCTGGGGGCGTATCAGACGAATTTCGTCACGGATGGCCCTACCGCCTACGAGCTTGTCTATGCGGGCAAGGGCACAGAAGCGGATTATGAGGGGCTGGACGTCACCGGCAAGCTGGTGCTGGTGGAGATCAACCAACGCAACGAATGGTGGATCAACTACCCCGTGTATCAGGCGTACCTCAAGGGCGCGGCGGCGCTGATTGCCGTGCAGACCGGGGGCTACGGCGAGGTGGACGACGCCGCGCTGAACGCCCAGGACATCGCAGGCCCTCCCGAGGCCGCCGCCTTTTCCATTTCCCGGAAGGACGCCGGATTGCTGAAGGAGCTGCTTGCGCCCGGCGTGTCGGTATCCGTCACTTTGGACGCCTGCACCAGGGTGGCGCGCGACCGCACCACCTACAACATCATTGGCGAGCTGACCGGCCGGAACCCCGACCGGAAGATTATGCTGTCTGCCCACTATGACTCCTATTTTGACGGCTTTCAGGACGACAACACCGCCGTTTCCATGATGCTGGGCATGGGCAAGGCATTGGTGGAGACCGGCTGGCAGCCGGAGAATACCATCCTTTTCTGCGCCATGGCGTCGGAGGAATGGGGCGTGGCGGACTCTCAGTTTGACTGGTCAACAGGCGCTTACGAGCAGGTGTTCACCGTGCATCCCGAGTGGCGGGGGCAGGTCATTGCCGACCTGAACTTTGAGCTGCCCGCCCTTGCCCACGGTACCCGGGCAAGAATCCGCAGCACCTACGAATATGTGGATTTTCTGGAAGAATTTCTGGAAAACCTCCCGGAGCTGACCCAGGGCTACCCGGAGGAGACCCGGATTACCGCCCCCATCGAGACCTGGTCGGACGATTTTTCCATCGCCATCGCGGGCATTCCCTCCATGGTCAACGATTTCACCGGCGGCAGCTTTATGGAGACCCACTACCATTCCCAGTTCGACAACGACACCTACTACGACGAGGACGTGTACCGCCTCCACCACGAGCTGTTCGGTCTGCTGCTGATGGCCATTGACAGAACCAGGGTCGTGCCGCTGAACTTTGCCGGAACCTTCCAGAAAGCCAAGGAGGCGCTGGACCTGGACTGGTGCGCCCGGACGGAGGCCGACGGCGAGAGCCTTGCCCAGGCGCTGGACGAAGCGGCGGCGCTTGCCCAGCGGGTTTACGACCGGGCGGCGGCCATCAACCGGGGGCAGGAACCCGGCGAGGACGCCGGTGGATTGGAGCGGCAGCTGCTGGATTTGTTCCAGCGCACCCAGGACACCTTTGTCCGCATCGATTGGTACGGCAACGTCCAGTTCCCCCAGGAAAGCTTGCAGGAAAGCCTGGAGCTGCTCCACGGCGCGGCGGACAGCCTGGCGGCGGGGAATCTCTCCGCGGCACTGCGAAAGCTCTACGAGATCGACAATAACCGCTATGCCTTCCTGTTTGAGCAGCGGGTGTACCGCCACTTCACCCAGTACGTATTTTCCCAGCCCAAGGAGCGCCTGAAATGGGGCTACCGCCGGATCGTGGGGTATATCAACCTCTACGCCACGGTGAAGAGCCTGCTGGAAAAGAAAGCCCGGGGCATTACGGACTATACGGCGGAAGCGGCCTTCCTGCAAGGCGCGGCCACCGCCCAGGAGGGCGCCTACCGGGATCTGGTGGGCAGTCTGAACATCAGTGTGGAGGAAATGAAGCGGATGCTCCGCGACTGCCTCCCAAGATAAAGGAACGAATATATGGAAAGCGAATTATACAAAGTTACAAAAAAAGACCTGCCAAAGCTTCAGGCACTGCTGAACAAGTGCTTTGCCTCCGACCCGCTGTATGAGACTCTGATTCCCAACGAGGATATCCGCAAGAAGCTTCTGCCGAAGCTCTTTGCCTGCGACATGGAGGAATTCTACAAAAACTGCGACATTTTTGCCGACAGCCCGGATTTGAACGGCCTTCTGGTCGTTTCCGACGAGACCGAGCCGTACCATTTCCTCCAATACTACTTTACGGAGCTGGAAGCGGAATTGCAGACGGACGCATGGCTCATCAAGGAAGACCCTTCCTTAAAAACCCTGTTCCACTTTTTCGCCGCCCGGGATTACCTGAACTCCCACTGGACGACCCAGCTCCACGAGGACAACCGTCTCCACGTGATTTATCTGGCGGTGGACCCCCAGATGCAGCACCACGGCATTGCGGTGAAGCTGCTGAAGGCGGCGGTGGATTACGCAGACAAGCATCACATGATGATGTCCCTGGAGACCCACAACCCCAATAACGTGACGCTATACCAGCAGTTGGGGTTTGAGATTTACGAGGTTCTGGAAAAGCATTTTCATCTGAAACAGTTCTGCATGGTGCGCCCGATTCAAAGCGAGCTTGGACAGCCCGCGAAGCCGGGAAATGCGATTTAATCGGAAATTGGCATAGAAAAATCCCGTCCGCAATCTGTGGACGGGAATCTTTCTGTTTATACGCACTTTTTCGGCAGGTCAAAAGCCCATCAGCCGTTGCGGACTTCCATAAACAGGCTTTCCATATACCGGGAGGTTTCCTCCGGCAGGAAGTTGAAGCTGGTGCCGGTGGTGAGGGTGTCCGCGTCGGGGTAGGCGACCTCGCTGCCCGCGACCTCCGGATCCATCAGCTCCTTCGCCGCGGTGGAAGGGACGCTGTAGCCCAAAAACGCCATGTTGGCGGAGGAAATCTCCGGGCTGCACAGGAAGTTGATGAAGGCTTCCGCCGCCTCCTTCTCCTGGCAGCAGGTGGGGATGCACATGGCGTCGATGAACATGTTGTAGCCCTGGGTCGTGGGACGGTAGAAGGCCAGATCGGGGTTCTCCTCCACCATGGTCAGATAGTCGCCGGCGTAGTAGGGGGCAATCCAGGCTTCCTCGTTTTCCATGGCGTCAAAAATCTGATCCATGACGTACTGCTGCACCACGGGCTTCTGCTCCGCCAGCTTGGCGGCGCAATCCTGAAGCTCGGCCTCGTCGGTGGTGTTCACGTCGTAGCCCAGCAGGTACTCGGCAATGCCGAAGGCGTCCCGGGAGTTGTCGAACATCAGGATCTTTCCGGCGTACTTCTCGTTCCACAGCAGCTCCCAGCCGGTGACGTCGGCTTCATCCACGTACTTGGTGTTGTAGATGATGCCCACGGTACCCCAGGTGTAGGGGACAGAGTATTTGTTCTCCGGGTCGTAGGAGGTGTTCTTGAAGGCGTCGTCAATATACTGGTAGTTGGGGATGTTGTCAAAGTTCAGCTCCTCCAGCATACCCTCCTGCACCATCCGGCCGATCATGTAGTCGGAGGGAATGATCACGTCCACGGTGATGCCGCCGTTGGCAAGCTTGGAGTACATGATCTCATTGGAGTCGTAGGTGGAATACTGCACGCGGATGTTGGGGTAGGCTTCCTCAAAGGCGGCGATCACATCCAGAGAGCCGTCGTCGCCCTCGGAGATGTACTGTCCCCAGTTGTAGACGTACAGGGTGGTTTTTTTGCTGCTGCCGCAGCCGGAAAGCCCGGCCAGGCAGCTTACGGCAAGCAAGACGGAAAGAACAACGCAAATTACTTTTTTCATGATAAGTCTCCTTTATGTCCCGCTGTGGGCAGCGGCTCGTTTTCTGTCCCCGCGGAGCTGAATGAGATTCATGGTGACCATCAGCACCAGAATCAGCAGGAACAGCAGGGTGAACAGGGCGTAGATTTTCGGATGGAGGGGCTTTTTCGTGTAGGAATAGATTTCCACGGGAAGGGTCACGAAATCCAGCCCGCTGACAAAATAGCTGATGACAAAATCGTCCAGGCTCATGGTAAAGGCCATGATGGCGCCGGATACGATGCCGGGGGCGATCTCATGGAGCGTCACCTTGAAAAACGCCTGCAAGGGCGTGCAGCCCAAATCCATGGCCGCGTCCCGGAGAGAGCTGTCCGTCTGCTTGAGCTTGGGCATAACGTTCAGAATCACGTAGGGGAGATTGAAGGTGATGTGGGCGATGAGCAGCGTCCAGAAGGTCAGGCTGTTCCGCTGCCCCAGCATCCGGGTTCCCACGAAGACGAACAGCAGGGAAAGAGACACGCCGGTGACGATATCCGGGTTCGTCATGGGAATGTTGGTCAGCGTCATGGCGGCCTTGCGCAGCCTGGGGTTCAGGTTGTAAATGCCCAGGGACGCCACCGTGCCGAAGACCGTGGCGATGAAGCTGGCGAGGATCGAGACGAGCAGAGAATTCCCCAGCAGCTTTAATAGCGTTCTGTCCTGAAACAGACGGGTGTACTGCCGCAGGGTAAACCCTTCAAACTGGGTGACGTCCTTGCCCGTATTGAACGACGCCACGATGAGCACTGCCATGGGAACGTACAGGAAAACGAAAATCAGAACGGTGAGAATGCGGTTGGCTCTTTTCATACGATGACACCGCCTTCCTCATTGTCGCCGCCGAAGCGATTCATGATGCCGGTGCAGATGAATACCAGGATCATCAGCACCAGACTCAGCGCTGCGCCCAGATTGGGGTTGTTGCCCTGCTTGAACTGGCGCTCGATCACGTCGCCGATGAGCACCGTGTCCGTACCGCCCAGCTTCTGGGAGATATAGAAGGTGGACACCGCCGGGACAAACACCATGGTCATGCCGGAGAGAATGCCGGGAACGCTCAGCGGCAGCACCACCCGGGAGAACACCTGGGTGCTGTTGCAGCCCAAGTCCTCCGCCGCCTCAATGAGCCGGGAGTCGATCTTGACGATGACGCCGTACAGGGGCAAGATCATATAGGGCAGATAGTTATACACCATGCCAAGAATGACCGCGCCGGGGGTGCGGATGAGCCGCAGCCGGCCGATGCCGATGACGTCAAGAATATTATTGATGATGCCGGTGTCCTGCAACAGCCCGACCCATGCCAGGGTGCGGAGCAGGAAGCTCATGCACATGGGCAGCATCACCAGCATATACAGGAACTTCTGGGCGGTCTGGCTCCGGTGGGCGATGTAGTAGGCTGTGGGATAGCCCAGCAGCAGGCAGATAAAGGCCGACGCCACCGCGTAGAAGATGGACTGCCACAGAACGCCCCAGTACAGGTTCAGACCCCGGAGGTTCACCAGGCTGAATTCCCCCGTAGACGGGTCGGTGAGGGCATAGTAGCACACCACCCCAAGAGGAATCAGCGTGAACACCACCATCCACACAAGATATGGCGTGCTGAGCAGGATAGACTTATTCTTCTTCATCTTCGGCATCCTCCGTCAGCTCGTCATACTCGGCGGAGTAGGAGCTGTAGTCGCCAAA
>OIZI01001090.1_pt1 | contig 12251 bp, 9 predicted proteins | sample 1588441 | NCBI WGS metagenome assembly OIZI01 (sample SAMN03283284) | human gut metagenome | biome: human-associated habitat; material: feces | host: Homo sapiens | place: Peru | collected 2012
CATGGTTGATGTTTTCGTGCATCGCACGGGACTGGATACCGCCGCTGTTGAAGAAAGCCGCGATCTGGTTCAGGTTGTTTCCGATGGCGGCAAACTCCCGTGTGATTGCTTCGATCTCGTCCGGGTGGACGTAGAACACATACGAAGTATTCACACGGCCTTTCATCAGCATCTGTGCTGCAAATTCAGAGAGGGTCATTCCGGCATCTTCTGCCTGCTGGTGTAAAAGTTCATGTACTGTTTCTGTAACTCGTGCGGAGATTACTTTTGTCTTTACGATAGATTTCACTTTTCTCTTTGTTCGTGGCATGGGGTCTCCTTTCCAAAATCAAGAATTTGATTTTCCCGGCAGTGCATCTGCACTCCGGCTGTGACCTGCTGCGACAGGCCACCAACAGGCAAAATCATGCGATTTTGCACGATGTGCGGGTATGGGGAGCGCAATCCCCATCAAGATGCCACCGTGGAGAAACCGCCCGTAGGAGCGGTTTCGTATACAAAGGCGAATCTTGCTCTTAACTACCGTCCACTCTGTCCCAGCCCGTTCCTGTCCGATTCTCTCCGACGTTTTTCTGGTAAGACGCGCAGAATGCACATTCAGTACCGGAGGTATCCTGCTGGGGTGGCTCATGCGATTTTCAAGGTGCGATGTGACTTTTTAAGAAGTCTGGGACTTTCACAAGGGAAACCATAGAGAAGTGGTCTGTCTGGAAAAACAGTTCTTACACCCTATACAAACTTAAAGGGATGTTTTTAAACCGGGTCTTTTAAAAATTCAAAGAAAATTCACTTTTTCAACGTTTCCCTACACCTATAACAATCTAAAATGGGTGTTTGGCATACACATTTTCAAATTTTGTTGAACTGCCTAATTTTAGAACATGGATTTTGTTCATTTCCCACTTATAGAACTATAGGAAATCCGTTTTGCAAAAGATTTTGAATGCCCCTATACTAATAGGAATCCGCAGGGCCGTTTTGGAATACAGTTTTGAAAATTTTACAATTCAGAGCAAAAAGAAAAAACGGTAAGGCTCGCAATAAAGCCTTACCGCTCTTGGACAAATTATTTGTTGTAAAAAGATTTCATAATTCCAAATTTTCTTTCAGCTTTCTAATTTTTCATGCTGCTGAAAATTCCGGACAGAGTCTTCTGTTAATATCCAAACATTATTTGGAGCATCTCAACTGTATCCATCAGTTGATTGTGTTCATTATATTCTGAATAATTTGCCCTTCCTGCAACCTTCTTCATCTCCCGAAACACCCTTCTTTGCTCATTTCTCATGTCCTGCTCCTGAGCATACTTTAGTCTGGAAAACAGCAAACCAAAATACCCTTCTTGAAATTCAATCTCACTCGGATACTGCATAGACCATTTATTTGCATCGTTGATAATTCTATCTGGAACACGTTTATATTCTGCCGATTGTGAATATATAGCCTCGCTTGTAATTATAAACGCCGCTCGAATACGCATAGATTCCGGAAAATTCCTCAAATACTTTTTTACCTTTTCGTATATCTCTGGCGTTATTTTTCTTTGCCCTCCGCTCTTATACAAATTAGCAAGGCAAAGTGCTGCAATCTCCGCCGCTTCGCACAAACCACTTTCTTGATGTACTTGATCCATAGAATCTTCCAACTTCGCCAACTCATCATCTTTTTTCCGCTGAATAAGAGTATGAAAGTATTCGTTTGCCGCACTCACTGCAGTTTTACATATATCTTCATCATAATTGCATTGCTTCAAAATTTCTACTATAGAATTCCATTCCTGCTGAATTTCCGTCGCTTGATTTTCATAGAGCCGTAGGTGCATTAATCGTCCATAGTTTTGACAGCAACACATTGCAATTCGTCTGTTACCGTCCAAAAGCCGAACCAAGTCTTTACACTTTTCCAAAAATAAAGCATACTCATCAACAGCTTCTGCATTATGAAGACCAACACAATATGCTTCCATAGCATCTGCTGCCTCGTCACGAACCATCATCTGTCCTGAAAGTTCTTTTATAAAGCAAGCATATTTTACACTACTATCAAAAAGGCGATTTGTGTCTCCCCGATCAGTCAAAACAATAGCTATTCTCCGCCATAGTTCCAACTCATATCTCTGGAAAATCGGATCTCGCTCTAAGAGTACATCTTCTACTGCAGTAATATCCTTTATCTCTGCAATACGTAGCATCAGTCCTAAATAGTATTCAGAAGTGTTCAGTTCTTCTTCCGGTGGTGTAACCGCTATTTTCTGAAAGATACTGTTTTCCGGCCAATCATCTAGTGCTAGTGAAATGAAATTTGCCAAGTCCAATACAGAATTTGATCTCACTAATTTAGCAAATCGTTCTGCATTTCTCTCATTCACAGCATAAGCAACAATATATTCGTTAATTATATCTGGAAAGCACGGTTCCAGAAACCATGCATGATCTGGGAGTGTCTTTTCTTTTTGAATTCTCTGTTTCTGAAGTTGCACTAGTTTCTGCTTTTCCTCTTCTGTAGCCGCATCAGCTCTTACAAGCATGTCAAGATAAACTTCCTGTGGATTGGCATCCACTTTGATATATGGCGCTAATAATGAAAACTTCTCGTCTTGTTCAAGACTTTCCAAAGAATCCCCATTTGCTATTTTCTTCGATTTTTTATTTACTTCGTTATAGAGTAAATCAAATAGCATCGTCCGATCCTGTTCATCTTCCTGCTCACTAACAGATACAAACAAATCATCAAAAAGATTATCTGCTCCTGGTCTTTCACTCCTTGCATCAAAAAAAGAAATCAACTTTTCACAGTCTTCTTCCAAATAATTTGTTCCTCGCACATCTGTAATATTAAATGTTTTCACAATACAAGCAACTGAAAGTACTCGAAGATATGAATCAACTAGCGCGTCATCACCTAAAATTTGCTTCCATCTTTTTTTCTCTTTGTTTAAATATTCACTTAGCAGTTCTTCTGCAGAGGTAAGTTTTGTATGTCCCTCTTTACTAAGCCATACTTCGATGAATACACTGAGAAATAGTGGACGCAGACAAGGTAACTTCATCGAATCTCGGAATGCAGCTTGTATTGTTTTTGCAGTATTTGCCTTATCGGCTCTACACTTCTCAACAAAAGGACTTGTATTAAGAAGTGGCAAATAGGCATCCAAATAATTTTCAATATATGACAATTCGTCCTTTTCACTCAGCATTCCGATTGTCAAAACAGAATTAGGATAAGTCCCCGTTTCAAATTCGAGTCTGGCTTCAGAGGGCATCTTCCTTTTTAAAACAGTCAGCCAATCATCTTCTGATAATTTTTGATGTCTCTCCAGCAACACAATTCTGAGTTTATATGGTGAAACCGAAAACACCTCAATAAACGCTGCTATCATGTCTGCACATTGTTGTTCTTGGCCCAAAACATAGTCAAAGGCCACAACTGTATCTGTAAATGGAGTAAATTGATACGCAGCCTCTGGCCTTTTCAATGCAAAAAAACCGAACCAATTTGAAGGCATTGTTTTCATCCACTCCAAAATTAAACGACTTTTTCCAATTCCGCCTTCACCTAAAACTGTTTGCCACAAAAATTTTTCATTGCTTTGTAAAAAAGCATTTAAAGCATTCAACTCTGACACTCTGCCAACAAAAGGATTAAAGCCATTGGAGAAGTGCATTCTGCCAAAAGCAGACGTTACGGTTCTTCGTTTCAAATAAGGATTCACCGATACTATTGATCTTAGTCCTGCCATTCTCTGAAGTCGAGTCACTGCAATCTCCGACAAGAAAAAGGGAAGATCCATATAATCGTCACCGTAAAATACCGGAATTGCATTCGCTGGCAAATCCGGCATAGTGTCTCCATCTTTCATCAGGAAAAAGTAAGGGATATTAGCACTTCCTAACTTTTCGCATGCAAAAGACATGAAACCCGATAAGTTCGGGTCTTCCATCGTTCCACCGCAGCCAACAATTATAATAGGATGTGTTCCTATTAAATTTTGAATAAATTGTGCGCCACTATTACGCAAGATCATATGATATTGTGAATCATCTGCAATAATATTATCAATATTATTGCGTCGATCATACATGCCATGAAGGTGAATCACCTTGTTTTCCGTTGAACTACGAATAACGGAAAGAATTTCTGCAGGACATTCATAGGAAATTCCTTTAGCACTCAAAGTTTCTTCAATCTGTATATCATAATTTGTCGTCGTAATTAAATCTCCTGCGCGCCACATTTTGCTAAGTGCATCTTTAAATTCCATATTAGTAGGATGTAATACGCCAATTGTCTTATCCATAAAAGTTCGATATAAATCCGAACGCTTAAGACTGCCCAGTAAAAAAGTAGCCGCATCAATCAGTTCCTCCGATGTCCACGAACCAATCCTTCGATCAAGTTCGCCCTGCTCTGGCATCGTCAAATATTTCTTTCCTTCGATAATCCAATTTGCCCAGCTTAGTCTATGAGAGCCAAGTGACATAGATGCACCCGCACCACACAAATACACAACCTTCTGAGTAGACAGAACTGTGTTCAAAAGTTGTGGATATTCCGAGATATGCCTTGTTGCCATTTTCTTTTCTCCTAATTAAAAGAACTCTAATATTTTTCTTTCTTTTCATTTTTCAACAGTTCAGGATTTCCCAACATAACTTCTACCGTTCATGCAAAAGAAAACTTTGGCATCATTAAGAGCACCTGCAATTTCAGATATCCTATAAAAAAGACAAATCCATCTTACTGTGAGCCCAAAATATTCTTTATCATTTCAAGGAAAACATTTTATAACCAAAACTTTTTTACTCATAAATAGTCTGTTTTTTCTGAATATTCAAAAAGCTGAACGTCTGCTTCTAAACAAACGCTCAGCCCTGCCATGCCATTTTCTTGGGTTTTAAAACTAAATTTGTAACTATGGATTTCGGAGATTCATTACCTTAAAGGCTTCAAATCTCTCAACTTAACTTCTTTGCTACAGCTGACCACATTATTTATAGCCATTTTGTGTTATCTATATCCACTGTTCTATAGAATCCATTCCAGCATCGAACTTCACCATAGTCGCTGAAAACCTCCAATCCATCATCTATCATTCTGCTAATCGTCTTTTTATCAACCTCAACTTTTGACCCCTTCAAATAATGCATCACTGTTTTCGCAATATCGCTATTTTGATATTCTTTTTCCTGACGCAAGATAACGCCCGTAATTAAATTGCGAACATCCTCTGTATTTGAGATTGCTCTTCCAGATTTAATTTTGCACATAAAAATACTCCTTTCATCGATGAAAAAACGTTCTTATATTATATTAGTATGCTCCAAACATCTCTGTGTATCGCTTTTTCATACTCTCGCCCACGTCAATTGCCAGTTTCTCAAAAATGGTATCATATAGTTCTTTAATATCATCGCACCCCTTAGGAGGGACAAAATAAACGTAGGTCCACGGAATATTTTTCTTGATTGCTTGAATTTGAGGTCTAAGAGTTTCATCATCCTGAAATAGACTCCATTGATTTCCACTATAAAGGTAAATCTCATCCAAAGGTGTTTTATGTGAAGGAAGCCCCATTTTTCTTCTTCCCGCATTTTTTAAAACGCTATAATCCGCTATTACACCGCTCTTTTTTAGATTTTCCAATGTCCCTCGGATTGTTTCATTCACACATACTTTATCCATTGGAATAAGAGTATTTAATGAACCCAAATCTCCTGTTTCCATTATATCCTTTATCATCCGAATTCTTAGCAAGGACTCTTTGGCATTATTTTGTGCAGACTGTAAAAGATCTTCATTGCCCTTTAATTCTTTATTACTTTGTATATATTTTTCATATTCCTCCTCATAGCGTGTATCTAATATCTGTTTTGTAATACCCGCTTTCTCGAACGCCATCTTCACAAACTTTTGGCCATCCTCACCACGTTTTATTAGGGAGTAATACCTTTTTCTATTCAGCAAAATTTCTTCTAGATTTTCAAGCAATGGGAGATTTTTTTCTTTTGTTTTATCTGTTTTAAGAATATTGATATACGATTTATGCAATACCGAAATCAGCCACGAATCATTCCATTGAATAATTCTATTTTGTCTACTTCCAGCACCCACATTTAATGCCTGCCACAAATTTCCAATATCCGAATTAATGCATGTCTCGTCTTTTCCTGCGCTTAGGTAGTCTTCTGCTAATTCAAAAACAGCCGACTGTAGTGCTACAGAAGTTTTCATACACCGATGATGAAAGTTGATTCTTGCAAAAATCTTATATCTCGTCAACAGTATATCCACAATGTCATCTTGAACTTTGTTCGGATATGCTATTACAAATGGCCGGTTTTCTTCTGCAATATCTTTTCCAGTTGCATCCTTTGTGATATAAAACATTTTCGCTGAATTTATAAGTCTTTTATAAGGTATTTTCCCCCAATCAACACCACTATTCAAAGAATCTCTCATAATATAGTCTAATCGATCTGCATCTAATACGCCATCAACCAATTTATGCAATGACTCAAAAAACACATCCTTTTCTGTCAATATTGCCATTGCCAATTCTACAACAAAAATATAATACAATACTTTCGCTATATGACTCTCATTTTCCTCTTTGCTAGAAGTTACTTTTAAAATTATTTCCGGAATCACATCATTGATTGTGGACTGAAGCAAACTCAAGCCAACCCTTTCATGCAACTGTGCCTCTACGGATGATGATGTCGAATAAATCATCTGACATTTATATGCATCAGTCGTATTATCCCTTATCGCATATGGCTTCATAACCTTCCGAAAAGCTGTTTTCTTGGTCTTATCCCATGTGCATGGACGCTGATCACTCTCTATATATAATTTATTCAGAACTTCTTCTATAATATGGCTATACGGAGGATGTCCCACATCATGAAAAAGTGCAACAATTCGTATTGCCTGTAACATGCATCTATAGAGAAAAAGATTTTCCGGATTACTTTCTTTATTGTTAATACTAAGCTGATAATATTGAAAATGATCTAATGCAGTATCTTTAAATCCACCTTTTTCTATTGTCTTTATTATATTATTTTGTATAACATCTTCAATCAATTCAGTAACGCTTCGATCAAAATTAATCGATCCGAAGATACCATCAATTTGAGCTTTACATTTTATAAAATATGGCACATTTTGATTTTCAGACTGAAAAATTGCCAAGTCAAAAATTTGTTCAAAATACCCATGCAGCTTTTTAAACAAAATGTTTCGAGTACTTTGATCTGCATTTGAAATCGAAGAAAAAAGCATCGAACTAGCCAGTTCCATTGTGCCAAGAGAATGCTCATATCGCTTAGTCCTATTAGACGGAAATGTCATATAAACTGTTGAACTTTGATAAATATCATGTAACCGATAGAAATATGGTGTAGATATTAATTCCGACTCCAATGCACTAAGATAAATTGTACCATGAATATTATCAGTTACTTGTCTCATTTTGTTTTCCATCGTGTTCTCCTCCGATACCAAAACAAACATCTTTAGGCTCTTTTTCAAGAACTTGTATTCTCAGTATAACATTTTTACGGAAAAACACAACCACTTTTATAGATTTTTCCTGCCAATTGAGTTTTTTAACATAGTTCAAATTGTTCTTTCACTGTTAAACATGTTGGGCACTATGTTTGTCGCTTTCCTGTTATGTCCCACGCCTTGCAACCCGCAAAACGGTTTACAACTCTTCATTGTGTGTATCAACTCTTTTCACTCTGCAAGATTTTCAATCTTATATTCCTTTTTCATTTCCAAATTAAGCCCCTTGTACCATGTATCGAAGTCACTCTCGGCCCACGGCATATAATGATCAAAGTGATGCCGCCAAGGATAAATAGGTTCGCCTGTAATTTTGCTTTTGATTGTACGAACATCGCCTCTAGGTTTTCCTGGATTACCCATAACAACAGCATACGGTTCTACATTCTTTGTTACTGTACATCCAGCCGCAACCAACGCGTCCTGTCCGATTTCAATTCCAGGCATTGACTTTTTCCACATCATCAATTTTTGTTGTCATTCGCCCACTCAATCCCAACCGTTCCAACAAATCACTCAGTTTTTCTTCATTGCCGTAGCTGTTGCCCACGCTCTTGCGAATCAATGTCGTAAACGGCCTATGTGTGATCACCGAGAAGATACTGCCATGAAATGTATCGGTAATGACCTCTTCTGCATTTCTGAAATAGGCCAGAACCTCAAACGGGGAACAATCCACAAAGTTATCTGCACATTTCTGGATGCCGCCGATTGCATAGACTTTCAGATTCTTTTTCTTTGCATAAGCAGAGATCCAGTCCGCCTCTTCATTAGAAATACGGCCCGCATACGCATAAAGTATCAGATACTTCTCATCAGCTCGAAGCTGCGGAATTTTATCGCAGCAGTTCATATAGTCGTAGGTCAGAACCGGGTCTAAGTTATACACAGGTTTCTTCCCTGTAAGCTGTTCCACAATGACTCCAGAATTCGCATCTCGTACAGAAATCGCGTCGAATTTCTTCAGAAAAAATCCAACTTCATCGGCCTTTTTATATTTTTTCAGTTTTTCCAGTGTCGTATTTCCGAAAGATGCTGCATAAGTAAGAAGTTTCTTCGCACGGTTATCCTTTCCAAATAATTCTGGCGAATAGCCCACGTTGGAATTTTTCTGAATGCAGTTGAAAACCTCATCGCTACCAATCACAAGGCAATCCAATGTCGGGTTATAATTCATCTCATCCGTAATTCCTAAAAGCGGCATATACTTTTTAGCAAAAGACTGCTTATACCGGATAAACGCCAGCTTATGTGCAAGCGGTGCCTGATACCGAAAAGTTTCCAATCCTTTTTCTATTTTCCGAACCAACTTGTTTTTGCTATCCGCGTTTTCTGCAATTACGGGTGTACCTACATGGTAGTCCACAAACTCTACTTTGCAGCCAAGTTCTTCAATCAGCTGCTTTAATGCGTATGCCTGCAAAAACGAACCGTAGTTTGCAATGCGCTGCATCGACATGATTCCAACTTTTTTCATCCATTCATCCTCAATACAATTCTTTTACCAGTTTCTCAAGTTCTTCATTAAACTTTGCATTGTTGCTACTCATACCATGCCCCATGCCCGCGACAATCTGGTCGTAGTTCGTTATGATATCTCCCAGCGTATTGATATCTTCCACTGGAATAATCGTCCCCATTCTCTGCGCCACATTCCTTGCAAACTCAACCTGATGGTCATTTACATGTTCATTGAACTGGTGCTGGCGCGGCACAACAATAGGAGTTTTACCTATCTGCAACGGCATGATAAAACTTGCCGGACCACGCCGCTCAATGGTCGGAACAGACTTCTGACGGATCCCCTCGTACTCCGTTTTACCAGCATCATCATATTCTGCACCGCTTACATGATGGCCTGCTCTGTTGTAGCAAGTCACGTCACAGCCATTCTGTGCCATTCGGGTGCAGAGCTCTTTGACAACGATCTCTACTCCGCCTTCTCTCGATAATCGCTTCTGTCCGAACATCGCAATCGCAAGTTTCTTACTCATAATTTTTCCCACAATCCCACTCAATTTCTTCATCTATATTTCAGCCAACACAAAGAGCGGATAGGCTTGTTCACCTGTCCGCTGGCTGTCACCCCACCCTCATGGTCGAGATTTCTTCCTGTGCGGCATTTCTGCTGCACAGAAAGATCAGTCGTTCATTCTTCGGGTAAGAAAATATGAACTTCGGGTTGCGGAGCCTTTCATTCTCTGCCGTACCCTTGTTCCTATTATGACAGCCGCGTATTATATCTCTAGCCCCACCGTGAGTAATCACAATACGGGCATCGGCCACATTTTTTACCATCTGCTGATATGGAATTAACTTGCTCCACTGGCAATACTTCGGTTCATATGTACTGAAGCCCGTCTGGATAATCACATCATCCTGAATCGTGCCATCTTTCTTTAATTCATCTATCTTTTGAATCAGCCGATTAAACGGCTGCTCATGTGTTCCTACCGTCACAAAAATCATTTTCTCGTCCCCTACTTAGAATATGCTGCCGAGATTAACCGCTTTCGGATAAACCTGTTTCTGTTCTTCCCACTGCACAACAAACTTGTCCACAATGGGGTAAACCATTTTTCCTGTCATCGTCGGCTTGTCAATTCGATCAAAGACCTCGATATAGACCAGCTTTGCACCCATCATCTTTCCGATATAGAAAAACGGAACTGCAACTGCTGCACCGCAGGAAATAATCAGATCCGGCTTTTCCTTGTGAAGCACATTCCATGCAATTTTTGTATTCTTAATGAGTGCTTTGATGCTGCGGTTTGTCGGGAAATAACATGGATAAACCTTTTCCCCTTCCAAAAGGCTTTTCGCGTCTTCCTTATTGAAGGTCACCCAAAAGCGATTTTTGTCCTTCCAAAAAGGCTTTAACATATAAAGGTGGGTCAAATGACCGCCAGATGAACCCACCAAGCACACTTTTATTTCATCTTTTTTCTTCATCTGACTCTCTCCTCTAAAAAATTTCATTCGTATCGTAATAATGGATTAAGAACTGCTTAGTATATTTCGGGAAACAGTCCTCGCCGGCCGATGTCAAGTCTTGGACAACATTTTTCACAAATAAATTTGAAAAAAAGCAAAAAAATAAGCCCTACAAGGCTTTCAGTCGGTATCGAACCAATCTGATCCTTGTAGGGCTTAACAGTTTACTCTATATTTTTTCTTAGACCGCCTGCAGCGGGGTGTTTTCCATCACTTTCTTAAATTCCTCTACTGTCATTCCAGCATCTTCCGCTGCTTCTTCAATTGTCACACGGCCTTTTCTCACCTGTTTAACCAGCATCCGCATCTCACCAATGTTGATGCCTTCTTCTCTACCTTCGGCCTTTACGCCCTGACTAAGGTTGCACATAACAAGCACCTCCCTTTCCAGTTCTTCGTTCATTGCAACGCCAAATTCTTCTTCAAGAATTTTCTTTTTCTCAGCAGCTGCTCTGGAAGAAGAGAGCAACACATCCATAAATTTCACAATACCTGTATAGTTTTCCGTACCCGGTTCTCCAAGACAAATCGTTACAACACTCATCAAATCGTAGTTTTCCGATTTTTCAACAGCGTTTCCAATCAACTGCTCTGGTCGGATAGAATAACGAATCAGAGTGTTTTGGAACTCCTTGGTTGGATGTGTACAAACCCAGATAGAGTACACTTTTCGGATTTTTCCATACTCCGAGTTCGTGAATATCGGACCATGCTGTGCGGAGATCATCCTGCTGCAATAATAGATTGCTCGCTTTGTCAACGGGTATCCCGGATTAAAAGCAGTCTGCGCTTCCACATTAATAATAAGACGTATCACATCTTTCTGTGCAGTAGAACCCTCTGATGTTGGTGCGATTGCATCGAACCGGACATCATAATTGATGGTTCCCTCCGTCAGCGTAGAATCCTCATTATTGCTTCCGGTAATTACGCCAGCCGTTTTCTTGGGTCTGTTTGTATCATCAACATGAACGCCAACCGTGCCCACTTCCGGCGTTCCTTCGATATACTTCTCTGCAATTTCGTCTACGGAACAGGCACTGTACTCATTCACACAGTTCTTCATAATCTGTGCCAGAATCTGTTTGTTGGCAAGCAGCTTCTTGGCAGCCTTATCATAGCTCGAATCATATTCCGTCTGCGTTATCGCATGAGCAAGCTGATTTTCCATCGGCATTCACTTCCTTACAGCAGATTCAAGAGGAGAGTATACTTCCCCCATTGTGCTTTCATCTTACCATAAAACACTTTGCATATCAAGCTGGCAGATGTAAACTTTTCAGCATAGATTTGTCCATATTGCCCACTCTGGTTTAAATTCAAGTTAGCATAATTCAGCATAATATTCTAATATAGCAGCATCTGTATTCAAGATTCTTCCCGCCTTGACTACCATTCCCGTTCATCTTTTTCAAGTGAAATGATAACTGCGTTTTTCTCAGCTTCATATCTCCCCTTAAACTGATGATCCTTTCCTACAGCTAGTTCATTTGCCTCCAGCAACGCCTGAATGAACTGTATTCCGTTAATCATCATTCGGCACTGTCCATCGGTCAACAGCCTGTCTGGAACCTTAAAGGACATGGGATGTTCAGCGGTGCACGGAGTAATCGCAATAGACTTCCGATCTTTCCTCTGCAAAACACAAATATAGGTCGGACTCCCAAGAACACGAATAACATCCTTTC
>OIZI01001093.1_pt1 | contig 12241 bp, 12 predicted proteins | sample 1588441 | NCBI WGS metagenome assembly OIZI01 (sample SAMN03283284) | human gut metagenome | biome: human-associated habitat; material: feces | host: Homo sapiens | place: Peru | collected 2012
GTGTTTGCCGCCGCAAGGGCGGCGGCGTGCCGACGGCTTTTGTCGCTCAAAGCGGACGATGCGCGCCTTGCCGCTTTTCTGCATGGCGAGGAATTGCAGACAGATGGGGCGGCGGGCTTCACGGCGGTCGCGGTCGAGGACATTCCCGTGGGGTTCGGCAAGTGCGCGGGCGGACGGCTCAAAAACCGCTACCCGAAGGGGTTGAGAAATTTTTGAGATACCCCTTGCAAAGTACGGCAAAATCGGTTAGAATAGATACGAAAATCGGCAACTGTGCCGTGTTGTAAAGAAAGGGTGCTTACAGTATGAGTTATCTGAGCAAAAAAAGTGTAGAAGATCTCGATGTCGCGGGCAAGCGCGTTCTCGTGCGCTGCGACTTCAATGTGCCGCTCAAGGCGGGCGTCATCACCGATGAAAACCGCATTGTTGCCGCACTGCCCACCATTCAGTATCTGATCGATCACAACGCAAAGGTCATCCTTTGCTCGCATCTCGGCAAGCCGAAGGGCGAGCCGAAGCCGGAGCTGTCGCTGGCACCCGTTGCGGTGCGCCTGGCGGAGAAGCTCGGCCGTCCCGTCGTGTTTGCCGCGGACGATAACGTCGTCGGCGAGAACGCGAAAAAAGCGGTTGCCGAAATGAAGGACGGCGATGTGGTGCTGCTGCAGAACACCCGCTATCGCCCCGAGGAGACGAAGAACGGCGAGAACTTCTCGAAGGAGCTTGCGTCTCTGTGCGATCTGTTTGTCAACGACGCGTTCGGTGCGGCGCACCGCGCGCATTGCTCCACCGTGGGTGTGGCTTCCTTCGTGAAGGAGTCCGCCAACGGCTATTTGATGGCGAAAGAGGTCAAATATCTCGGCAATGCCGTCAACGATCCCGCGCGTCCGTTCATCACCATTCTCGGCGGTGCAAAGGTTTCGGACAAGCTGGCGGTCATTGAGAACCTCCTGAACGTTGCCGACACGCTCATCATCGGCGGCGGCATGGCGTATACGTTCCTGTATGCGCAGGGCTATGGCATCGGCACGTCCCTGCTCGACGCCGAAAAGGTGGACTACTGCAAGGATATGCTTGCACGCGCAAAGGAAAAGGGCGTGAAGATCCTGCTGCCCGTCGACTGCGTTGCCGCAAAGGCGTTCCCCGATCCGATCGACGCGCCGATCGAAACCAAGGTGTTTGCGACCGGTGAAGTGCCGGACGACATGATGGGTCTTGACATCGGTCCGAAGACCGGCGAGCTGTTCGCGGCGGAGATCAAGAACGCCAAGACGGTCATCTGGAACGGCCCGATGGGCGTTTCGGAGAATCCGGCGCTGGCAAACGGCACGATCGCCGTTGCCAAAGCGATGGCCGAGTCTGATGCCATCACCATCATCGGCGGCGGCGACTCCGCTGCTGCGGTCAACAACCTCGGCTTCGGCGACAAGATGACGCACATCTCCACCGGCGGCGGCGCGTCCCTCGAATTCCTTGAGGGCAAGGAGCTGCCCGGCATTGCCGCGATGACCGATAAATAAAACCTGCCATTTTCCGCACGGTGAGCTTTTTCGCCGTGCGGAAATCGCCGTTATACAGAAAGGAATGGACAACATGGGAAAGTATGTAATTGCCGGTAACTGGAAAATGAACAAGACGCCCGCCGAGGCGAAAGAGCTGATCGACGCGATCCGCCCGCTGGTGAGCGACGCGAAATGCGACGTGATCGTCGGCGTGCCGTTTGTGGATCTGCCGACGGCGCTGGAAGCGACAAAGGGCACGAACATCGGCGTTGCCGCACAGAACTGCCACTGGGAGAAGAGCGGTGCGTTCACGGGTGAGATCTCCGCCGAAATGCTCAAAGCGATGGGCGTCGGCTATGTCATTCTCGGTCACAGCGAGCGCCGCACCTATTTCGGCGACTCCGATGTGACGGTGGCAAAGCGCGTGCGCGCGGCGCTGGATGCGGGGCTGACCGTGATCCTCTGCGTCGGCGAATATCTGGAGCAGCGCGAGCAGGGCATCACCGCTGAGATCGTCGCCATGCAGGTCAAGGTGGCGCTGCAGGGCGTGTCCGAAGAGGAGCTTTCTCGCATCATCATTGCCTATGAGCCTGTTTGGGCGATCGGCACGGGCAAGACCGCGACTGCAGAGCAGGCAAACGAGGTCTGCGCACACATCCGCGCGACCGTCGCCGCTTTGTATAACGACACGGCGGCAAAGACACTCACCATCCAGTACGGCGGTTCGATGAACGCGGGCAACGCCGCCGAACTGCTGGCACAGGCGGACGTCGACGGCGGGCTCATCGGCGGCGCGTCCCTGAAGCCGAACGACTTTGCCACGATCGTCGCTGCTGCGAAATAAGAAGAGGTGGACACTATGAAAAAACCGCTGACGCTTATCATCATGGACGGTTTCGGCATTTCTCCCGAAACCTACGGCAACGCCATCAAGGCGGCAAAAACGCCGAACCTCGACAAGCTGTTTGCCGAAAACCCCTTCACCACCATCGGTGCCTCCGGCATGGACGTCGGTCTGCCGGACGGACAGATGGGCAACAGTGAGGTCGGTCACACCAACATCGGCGCGGGCAGAATTGTCTATCAGGAGCTGACCCGCATCACGAAATCCATCAAAGACGGCGACTTTTTCGAAAATGAGGCGCTGAAAAAGGCGATGGATGCCGCGAAAAAGGACGGCGCTGCGCTGCATTTGGCGGGACTTTTGTCCGACGGCGGCGTGCACAGCCATTTTGACCATCTGATCGGTCTTTTGGAAATGGCGAAAAAGAGCGGTGTGAAAAACGTGTTCGTGCATTGTCTGATGGACGGCAGAGATGTGCCGCCCACCTCGGGCAAGGACTTTGTCGCGCTGCTGCAGCAGAAGATGCAGGAGATCGGCGTCGGCAAGATCGCCACGGTCACCGGCAGATACTATGCGATGGATCGCGACAACCGCTGGGAGCGCGTGGAAAAGGCATATGCCGCGATGGTATACGGTGAGGGCGTCGAGAACGCCGATCCCGTCGCCGCCGTGGAAGCATCCTATGCCGAGGGTGTCACGGACGAATTCATCGTGCCCGTGGTGTGCACCGGCAAAGAGGGCGTCATCAAGGCAAACGACGCCGTGGTGTTCTTCAACTTCCGCCCCGACCGCGCCCGCGAGATCACCCGCACGCTGGTCGATCCCGCATTTGACGGCTTCGCGCGCAAAAACGGCTTCTTCCCGCTGACGTATATCTGCATGACGCAGTATGATGCGACCATGCCGGGCGTTGACGTTGCGTTCCGTCCGCAGTCGCTGCACAACACGCTCGGTCAGTATATCAGCGACCACGGCATGACGCAGCTGCGCATTGCCGAAACCGAGAAATATGCCCACGTCACGTTCTTCTTCAACGGCGGCGTGGAAAAGGAATTTGCGGGCGAGGATCGCGCGCTCATCCATTCTCCGAAGGTCGCGACCTATGATCTGCAGCCCGAAATGAGCGCACCGCTGGTTTGCGAGGAAGTCGTGAAGCGCATCCGCTCGGGCAAATATGATGTCGTCATTCTGAACTATGCCAACTGCGACATGGTCGGTCACACGGGCGTTTTCGACGCGGCGGTGGCGGCTGTCGAGGCGGTGGACGAATGTGTCGGCAAGACGGTTGCTGCGACGCTGGATATGGGCGGCGTGGCACTCATCACGGCGGACCACGGCAATGCGGACAAGATGTATGAGGCGGACGGCTCGCCGTTCACCGCGCACACGACCGCTCCCGTGCCGTTCTGCGTGGTCGGACATCCCTGCACGCTGCGCGAGGGCGGCAGACTGGCGGACATTGCGCCGACCATGCTGCAGCTGCTCTCCATGCCGCAGCCCGCGGAAATGAACGGCACTTCGCTCATAAAATAAGATAGGCACGCAAAAAGCACCGCCGTCCTTTTCTTAAAAAGGGCGGCGGTGCTTGTTTTTTATTTTCGAGATTTATAAAAGATGCGCGCGCAGCTCTTCCGGCGACAGCGGCGAAAGGTCGGCGGGGGCGATGTCGAAAACGGTCTTGCAGCCGCGATCGCCGCGCCCGAACATTTTGCAAAGCGCCCGTGCGCAGGAAACCAGGATGCTGCCGGTGAATTCGGGGTTGGAGTCGAGCTGCAGGGAATATTCCGCAATGTGGGTGTGTTCCCCGTTTTTGCCGGTCTTGCCGGAGCGGATGACAAAGCCGCCGTGCGGCAGTGCTGCGTGGTCTCTTTGCAGCTCCTCTGCGGTGATGAAGGTCACCGTCGTGTCATAGCCCGCAAAATAGGCGGGCATTTCTTTTATCTCCTTTTCGATGCGGGCACAGTCAGCGTCGGGCGCCGCCACCACAAAGCACTCGCGGCGGTGGCTTTTTTCGGCGGTGAGGGTGGGGCAGGTGCCGCTGCGCACGGCGTCGACGGCAGCGTCGATCGGCACGGTGTATTGCCGTGCGTCCAAAACGCCGTCAATGCGGCGAATGGCGTCGGAATGTCCCTGACTCACGCCGCGTCCCCAAAAGGTATAGCTTTTGCCGCTCGGCAGCGCCGCCTCGCCGTACAGCCGCATGAGCGAGAACATGCCCGGGTCCCAGCCCGCGGAGATAAGCGCGATGTGACCGCTTTCCTTTGCCGCCTTGTCCACGGCGGCAAAATGCTTCGGGATGTCGCGATGGGTGTCAAAGCTGTCGAGCACGTTGAAGTCCTTTGCCAGCTGCGGTGTCATTTCCGGCAGATCGGTCGCGCTGCCGCCGCAGATAATGAGCAGATCGATATCGTTTTTGTATTGCAGAATGTCCTTTGCGGCAAACACCTTGGCGCCCGTCAGCGTTTTGACCGTCTCGGGGTCGCGGCGGGTGAACACGCCGAAAAGCGACAGATCGCTGTTTTGTCGGATGGCAAGCTCCACGCCCTTGCCGAGATTGCCGTAGCCGTAAATTGCCAGTTTCATGAAAATCGCCTCCTGTGACATAGTGTAGCATAGATCTGTCACCGCCGCAATTCTTTTTTGTTGCGCGCACTGCCATTTTATGGTATACTGACCTTTGTGAGGGGGGTGTGCGCCTTGAATTTGATGCATATGAAATACGCGGTGGTGGTTGCCGAAACGCAGTCCATCAACAAAGCTGCCGACCAGCTGTATGTCGGGCAGTCGGCGCTGTCCCGCGCCATCAAGGAGCTGGAGAGCGGGCTGGGTGTTGTGCTGTTTCGGCGCAGCGCCAAGGGCATGTTCCTGACGCCCGACGGCGAGCTGTTTGTGCGCAACGCGCGCAAGGTGCTGGCGCAGGTGGATGCAATGGAAAACCTGTTCAGTGCGGGCAAAAGCCGCAAAAAGCAGTTTTCCGTGTCGGTGCCGCGTGCAAGCTATGTGGCAAAGGCGTTTGCCGCCTTTGCCGGAGACATCGACAAGGATGCGGAAGTGGAGATCTATTACCGCGAGACAAACGCCCTGCGCGCCATCCGCAACATTTTGCAGGAGGACTATCGGCTGGGCGTTATCCGCTATGCGGAAAGCTATGATAAATACTACAAAGCGCTCATGGAAGACAAGGGGCTTTGCTGGGAAGTGATTGCGCAGTTTCGGTTTGTGCTGCTGATGAACGAAAACCATCCGCTCGCCAAAAAGCAGCGGATCACCTATGCAGATCTGCGCGATCACATGGAGATCGCGCACGCCGACCCCTATGTTCCGTCCCTGCCCGCAGCAGAGGTCAAAAAGGATGAGCTGCCGGAGGATTTCTCCCGCCGCATTTTTGTGTTTGAGCGTGCCAGCCAGTTTGAACTGCTCGCGACAAACACCGACGCGTTCATGTGGGTGTCGCCCGTGCCGCAGGACACGCTTGCGCGCTTCGGACTGGTGCAGCGTCCCTGTGCGGACATGCAGCGGGAATATACCGATCTGCTCATTTGCCGCAAGGAATACCGCTTCACCGACCTTGACAACCGTTTCATCGAGCAGCTCAAGGCGACAAAACGGGAAATTTTGGGAGAATGATGCCGCACAATGCGGCAAAGGCTATGAAATAAGGGAGTGGTCACCATGAAAAACATGGAAAAAGCAACGGTGCTGAAGATCGCCGAACAGGTGGAATACAGCGACGGACAGGTCGTCAGCAAGACACTGCAGCAGAATGCGGCGGTCAGCATCACACTGTTTGCCTTTGACGAGGGTGAGGAAATCAGCACCCACGCCGCAGGCGGCGATGCGCTGGTCGTGTGTCTCGACGGACAGGGGCGCATCACCATCGACGGCGAGCCGCACACGCTGACGGCGGGCGACTGCATCATCATGCCGGCGGGGCATCCGCACGCGGTGTTTGCCGAAAAGCGGTTCAAGATGCTGCTGACGGTGGCGTTCTGAAAAACGGGCAAGGCGAATGCCTTGCCTTTTTCATTTTTGGGGGTATAAATATGGATCATACACACCGTTTTGACGGCAAAAGCGAGATCTATGAAAAAATCCGCCCGCAATATGCCGACGGCCTTTTCACCTATTTTCGGGACACGCTGAAAATTCCCGCCGACAGCGTTTTTGCCGACGTCGGCGCGGGAACGGGCATTTTCACAAGACAGCTGCTTTCCTGCGGCTATACGGTCTTTGCGGTGGAGCCGAACCGCGACATGCGCGAAAAGGCGGAAAAGGCGCTTTGCGACAACGCGCGGTTTCACTCCGTTTGCGGCACGGCGACCGACACGACGCTTGCTGAAAGGAGCGTCGATTTTGTCACCGCCGCGCAGGCGTTTCACTGGTTCCCGCCCGAGGAATTTCGCCGCGAATGTCGGCGCATCCTGCGACCGGGCGGCATGGTGATGCTGGTGTATAACGCCCGCGATCAAAAGGCGGACTGCACAAAGGCTTTGGCGGAGGTCTACGGCACGTTCAATCCGACCTTTCACGGCTATTCCAACGGCATCAGCGACGAAAAATGTCGGGCGTTTTTCGACGGCGCGTGCGCGGTCTACCGCGCCGACAACCGCCAGGTCTATGACCGACAGGGCTACATCGACCGCGCGCTGTCCTCGTCCTATTCCCTGAAAGAGGGCGACGAAGGCTTTGCGGCATATGTGCAAGCGCTCGGGGAGATTTTCGATTGCTATGCGGTCGCAGGGCACATCACCGTGTCGACGGACACGGTCGCGTATATCGGAAAGGTCTGAACAGAAAAAAGGCTCCCTCTGATGAGGGAGCAGAAAGTAAAGGTTCCGTCTGCGACAGCAGACGGAACCTTTTGTTTATTTCCCGAACACGCGGGAGAAAAAGCCCTTTTTCTCCTCGGCGGGCGCGGTCGAAATGTCCGAAACGGTGTAGCCCGTCAGGTCGATCGCTTCTTTGAGCGCTGCAGCGTCGGGCGGTGTCTCGGACAGGAATTCGCAGACACCCTTTGTGTGGGACGCCGATACCTTTTTTGTCGGCAGCGTGCGGCGCACGCAGTCGCAGATGTGCGCTTCGCACATGCCGCACATCATGCCGTCGATTTTTATAACGGTTTTATACATAACGCCATCTCCTTTGCAAAGCCTATGGTTGAGGTGTTTTTTTATGATATATACCGACCTGCGATCGCTGCTCTCCGGCAGCAGCAGTGCCAGAGCCTATTTTTTGTCGCTGCCCGTGCCGCTGCAAATGCAGCTGCATCGGCAAAACGACGCCATCTGCTCCGCCGCCGCGCTGAGAAAACGGGCGGCGGAAACGGAAGTGCTCATGAAAAAGGGGATCATTCCGCCCCTTTGAGCGACTCCACCATGTCGATGCGGCGGTTTTTGCGGGCGACAAGCAGGCTCACGAGCAGCGACATGCCGAGCGTCAGCACAATGCTGATCACATACGTGAGCGGCGACACGACCGCCATCATCTCATATTCACTCGCCAGCGCGTCCAGCATATACGACAGCGTGAACACGCCGAGCGGGATGCCGATGAGGATACCGACGACGCTGACCCACAGGTTCTGACTGATGAGCAGCCGCCCGATCTGCCGATCGCGGAAGCCGAGCACCTTGAGCGTCGCCATCTCGCGATACCGTTCGGTGTAGCTCATGACACCGAGGTTATAGAGCACCACCGTGCCGAGCGCCAGCGCGCCCACGACCAGCAGCGTGACCGAGGTGTGCATCAGCTCCATGAACGTGTCGAACGAGTCGACGATCATCTGCTTTGACTGCACGCTCTTGACAGCGCTGTCGGCGGTGATCTCCGCCTTTTCGGTCTTGGTGTAGACCGAGTCGACGGTGTGGGGAATGCCGCATTTGTCGGCATAGGTGTCGCTCATGACGATGTTTTCCGAGATGCTGCGCACGACGCCCGCCACCCGCAGGGTGTAGGTCTTGTCCGAGCCGAACGGGCTGACGGTGACCGTGTCACCGGCGGCAAGATCGTTTGCATCGGCGATGCGGCGGCAGATGTAGACGCCGTCGTCCGGCAGCTCCACATACCGATTGTCCTCGTCGGGGAAACGCACAAGGTCGTGATGCAGGGTATAAATATCCAGCGCGATCGCCTTGTCATTTAACTGTACGCTGAGGGTGGTGCCGGTGTCGCCGTCATATTTTTCGGCGATGGCGGCGCGCTCCTTTTCGGTCGCTTCCTCGGAAAGATAGATGCGGGACGCATACTGCGTCGCGCCGTTATAATAGACATCGAGGAACGCCGCCATGGTGTCCTGCATGCCGAGCGCGGCGACAATGAGCAGCGTGCAGCCGACAACGCCGATAAGGCTCATGGCGGTGCGCGCCTTATGGCGGATGACGTCGCGCAAATTCCAGCGTGTGCCGAACGGCAGGCGGTGGAACGCGCGGGTGCGCTCAATGAGCAGCTGCCGCATCTTTTTGGGCGTGTAGGGACGCAGCGCATCGGCGGCGTTGCCGCGCAGCATCTGCCGGGTAGACAAAAAGCCGATGAGCGTCAGAAGCGCTATCATGGCAATGACCGCCACCGTGCAGAACCACGGCATATGCAGCGACCAATACGGCATGTCCATATAGGTCCCCATCATGCCGTTCGGGCTCATGATGAGATAGGCAACGCCATAGCCGAGGGCGATGCCGATGACCGAACCGAGCACACCGATCACCAGCGCAAAGGCGGTGTAGTGCCACAAAATACGGCGGTCGCGGAAGCCGAGGGCTTTCATCGTGCCGATCTGCGTCTTTTCCTTTGCGACAAGGCGGTGCATGGTGGTGACCATCGTCAGCACCGCGATGAGCAAAAACAGAACGGGCAGCACCGAGCCGGTCGTTTTGCCCTCTTCTGTCTCACCCTCTGCGCCGGCATAGGAGCCGTTTTCCTCTTTGGTGAGGATGAGCGGCGTCCCCGCGAGCGTTTCGTCCACGGCGTCCACAAAGGCGCTCTTTTCCATGTCGGAGAGGATGAAGATCTGCGGATAATAGGCAAAGCCCATCGCCTTTTCATACATCACGGGGGAGATATAGGCAAAGCCGAATGTGGCATAGTCCGGCATCAGCTGGGTCTCGTCCCGCACACAGATCATGTATTCGCCCGATTTGCCGACACCGCGCACGATGCCGGTGAGCGACAGGTTTTTATAGGTCAGGGTCAGCGTGTCGCCGACCTTGATGTCGTTGGCGGCGGCATAGCTGTCCGACAGCCAGATGCCGTCGGGGCTTTTGACGTCATAGGGCACGCCGTCGGTCACCAGTATGCCGGAAATGTCCGCATCACCGGTCACGGCGAGCGTCACGCTGTCGCCCGGCTTTTCTTTCACATCCGCGACAACGGAGAGAAAGCGCGTGGCGGCATCGACGCCCTTTATATCCTTTACCTTTTGCAGGTCGTCCTCCGAAAAGCCCTTCTCCGACAGGATGCGGAAGTCGGCAAGCCCCGTTTCGTCAAACAGGCGGTGGGTGTTTTCCTGGATGCTCACCCATTCCATGTTGAAGCCGACAAACACGCCGATGCCGAGGGCGATCATCAGGATCATGGAGATGAACTGCGCCTTATACTGGCGCATGGTTCTCCACAGCTTGCGCAGCAGCATGCGATCTCCCCCTTTACCAATCGATCTCGTCGGCAGAGGCGGGATGCGCCTGTTCTTCCTGCGACACCAGCTTGCCGTTTTTCACGCGGATCACGACATCCGCCATTTTCGCGATGTTCTGGTTGTGGGTGACGATGACGATGGTCTTGCCGTAGTCCCGCGCCATCTTCAACAGGAGCTTCAGCACCAAAACGCCCGTTTCGGAATCGAGCGCGCCCGTCGGCTCGTCGCAAAGCAGGATCTTCGGGTTTTTCGCAAGCGCTCTCGCGATGGACACCCGCTGCTGCTCGCCGCCCGAAAGCTCGCTGGGAAAATTGTTCAGATGGTCGGCAAGCCCGACTTCTTCAAGCATCTTTGTCGCCGACAGCGCGTCGGGCGCGATCTTTTTCACCAGCGTGACGTTTTCGTGCACCGTCAGCGTCGGAATGAGGTTATAAAACTGGAACACAAATCCCACCGTCGCCGCGCGGTAGTCCGCAAGGGCGTCGTTTGAAAGTCCCGCAATGTCCTTGCCCTCGACGAGAATTTTGCCCTCGGTCGGGCTGTCCAGTCCGCCGAGCAGATTGAGAAGCGTGCTCTTTCCCGCGCCGCTCGGCCCGAGAATGACCACGAATTTCCCCTCGTCCAGCGTCATGTTGACATGATCCAGTGCGCGCAGCACATGGTCGCCGCTCTCATAGACACGGCTGACATCCTTGAATTCCACAATAGGCATACCGTCATCTCCTTTATGCGTTAGCATATGCTAACTCCACAGGACAGCATACACCCGTTGCCGCGCGGTGTCAAGAGGGTAAGAAAAATTTTTTTGAAAAAACGCGAAAAAGGGGCTTGACAAACCGAAAAAAGCGCGTATAATAGCCTGCATAAAGACAAAGGCGTCTTTGCAGTGATGCAAGGACGCTTTCTCTTTTGTTTTGAAAAGTGTATATGGTTTTATAAAAAAGGCAACGGAGTCTTTGATTTTTTCAAGGATACCGCTGCCTTTTTTTATTTGGAGGAATGGCTTATGAAAGAGGTCAAAGGATTTCAGTATCACAAAACACCGAAGCGCTTCGTGGCGGAATATGCCGACGGGGCGTGGGACAAGGGCAGGCTGACGCGCAGCGCGCATATTTCTCTGAACGAATCCGCCTGTGTACTGCAATATGCCCAGACCTGCTTTGAGGGACTCAAGGCATATCGCACCGAAAAGGGCAGGATCGTCTGCTTTCGTCCCGATCTCAACGACGCGCGTCTGAAGGACTCCTGCCTGCGCATGGTGATGCCGCCGCTGCCCGACGGCATGTTCTGCGACGCGGTGAAAAAGGTCGTTGCGGCAAACAAAAAATTTGTCCCGCCCTATGAGAGCGGCGGCGCGTTGTATCTGCGGCCGTTCGTGTTCGGCAAAAACGCCGTGCTCGGCGTGAAGCCCGCGACGACGTTTGAGTTTCGGATGTTTGCCTCGCCCGTCGGTTCCTATTTCTCCGGCGGTGTGCGGCCGCTCACTCTGCGCATCACCGATTTCGACCGTGCCGCACCGCACGGCACGGGACACGTCAAGGCGGGACTCAACTATGCCATGAGCCTTTATGCCATCACCGACGCCCACAAGCAGGGGTTCGACGAAAATGTGTATCTCGATTCCGCCACCCGCACCTATATTGAGGAGACAGGCGGCGCGAACCTGCTGTTCGTCACCAAGGATCACAAGCTCGTCACCCCCAAATCGCCCACCATCCTGCCGTCCATCACCCGCAGAAGCCTGCTCACGGTGGCGGCGCAGTATCTCGGCATGGAAACCGAGGAACGCCCCGTGCGGGCAGAGGAGCTGGCGGATTTCGCGGAATGCGGGCTGTGCGGCACGGCGGCGGTCATTTCGCCCGTCGGCAAGATCGTCGGCAGCGACAAGACCTACACCTTCGGCGAGACCGCGACACTCATGAAATTGCGCGAGACGCTTCTTGACATTCAGCACGAAAAGATCGAAGCCCCGAAGGGCTGGATCTTCGAAATAGATTAAATTTTGGAAAGAGGGAATTTTTGATGAAAACCGTACCGGAATATTTCGGCAGCCTTGTGTTTGACGACCGCATGATGAAAGCGACCCTGTCCGACGATGTCTACCGTTCGCTGAAAAAGACCATCGACGAGGGCGCACGCCTGGATCCCGCCGTTGCTGACGCGGTGGCGGTCGCGATGAAGGACTGGGCGGTCGCGCACGGCGCGACGCACTTTACCCACTGGTTCCAGCCGCTCACGGGCATCACCGCCGAAAAGCACGACAGCTTC
>OIZI01001095.1_pt1 | contig 12225 bp, 9 predicted proteins | sample 1588441 | NCBI WGS metagenome assembly OIZI01 (sample SAMN03283284) | human gut metagenome | biome: human-associated habitat; material: feces | host: Homo sapiens | place: Peru | collected 2012
CTTGGGAAGAAAGGACTGTAGAACATATGAGGGAAGAATTTGTAAGGCGTGTGCTTGTCAAAGAAGCAAGCAAGGCGGCGCTATGCCGGGAATACGGTATCAGCCGTCCTACGGGCGACAAGTGGCTCCAGCGTTATTTGGACGGAGACTCGCTATCTAACCAGAGCCGGGCCCCGCACAACCAAGCCAGACGTGTCACAGAGGAGATGGAGGCCGACATTGTTCAGATGCGTTGCAAGTACCCAGCACTGGGTGCAGTTAAGATCCGCAAGATCATGGAGAATGAAGGCTGCCAGGGCCTTCCCAGCGCCCGGACATTCAACAACATTTTTCATCGCAATCATCTCATCACCAAAGAAGCCAGTCTAGCCGCAGCTCACCAGAGACGCTTTGAAATGGAATCGCCAAATGATATGTGGCAAGCTGATTTCAAAGGTCATTTTCTCATGGAGAATGGTGTTCGCTGCCATCCGTTGAATGTGTTGGATGATTGCAGCCGATTTTGCCTTTGCTCCGAGGCATTGAAAAATGAAACTTTAGAGGAGGTGAAACCGGTATTTCAACGCCTTTTTCGAGAATATGGTATGCCGACTCGCCTACTGTGCGATAACGGAAATCCGTGGGGTACCGCTCAAAGCATGGGATATACCGCATTCGAGGTATGGCTCATGGAACTGGGAATTCTCACGATGCACGGCAGGCCATTGCATCCGCAGACACAAGGCAAAGAGGAGCGGTATAACCGTTCTTTTACAAGAGAGTGTTTACGAGATAATACCTTTTTGGATATTGTTGATTCTCAAGATAAATTTGAGAAATACCGGGATTTTTATAACAATATCCGGCCACATTGCTCGCTTGATCTGGAAGTACCTGCTTCGGTATTTCGGAAGAGCTCCCGTCAGTTCCCGGAAAGGATTCAGGACTGGGAATACTCTGAGGAATACCAGAAATGCAAGGTGTCCACAACGGGATATTTCTGCTACGGAGGACACCGGTATTTCCTAAGTGAAGGATTCCGTGGAAAAGAAATCGGAGTGCGCGAATCCAGTTCCCAGGGACAAATTACCCTGGTTTTTAGAGAATTCCGTATAGGGCGGATTGATGTTGACAAACGTGTTTACACACTTAAAAGAGCTAACTTTTTGGTAAGCACCCACGACTGAAGGTGTAAACCATGTGATTGCACAAAGTGTAAACCATGTGAGTCTTGACAGCTATTCAGCCCCTCCTACTCGATTTAAATGCGCAGCATGGTAACGATATATCTTGCGGAAACTATTATTGTCTACTTTGTTGTACTTGCTTTATAATATCATGATCTTTAAAGAAAGTCACTTTCTCCATAAAACCTGGTGTGTGCAGCATTTTATTACCGGTACTGTGTTGACTGTTGGTGAATTTTAGTATATACTTAAGTATATACTTACGTATAAATAGAGGTGCTATATGCTGAAATATCAATTTCCCGCTGTAAAGGGCTGTCAGGCCGGAAAAGATTACTATATCTGTATGGTTCCCCTTGGGTTAATGAGTAAGATTTTTGTGACCGATAGCAGCGATGTCCCTGCCGAGTATCGCGCTCAAAGAAAGCTCAACGAAGCTCGTATTCCCGAAATCTGTGGATACATCTTGTCTAATCGAGATTCATATGTCTTTTCTGCTCTGGCCGCATCTGTGGACGGTGACATGAAGTTTGTCCCTGCTGACAGCAATGAGAATGCAGGCATTCTGGAAATCGATATGACCGCTTCCTTCCTAATCAACGATGGCCAGCATCGAAAGGCGGCCATTGAGGCAGCGATTGCCGAAGACGAGAGCCTGAAAGAAGAAACGATTTCGATTGTCCTTTATAAAGACCAGGGACTTCAACGGAGCCAGCAGATGTTTACTGACCTCAACAAGCATGCTGTTACCACATCGAAATCCCTAAACACGCTATATGAGTCGAAAGATCCTGTGGCACTAATCACGAAGAATGTCGTCAACTCAATCAGCTTCCTACGTAAGTATACTGACAAGGAGAAAGACAACCTTAGCAAATATTCCTCTAACATCTTTACACTTAACACCTTCTATACAGCTAACAAGCGCATCTGTAAGGTGATCCATGATCAGGAAAATGCTGAAAAACTCATTCATACATTTTGGAATTACGTGGTTGTTAATATGCGTGAGTGGAACGAGATGGACAGTGGTGAATTAAGTAAAAAAAGTTTGCGAGAGGATTATATCACAACGCAAGGTCTGATTATCTTGGCACTGGGACGCTTGGGAGAATTCTATTGCGTGAATCCTCAGATTAACATGGCGAAGTCGTTGAAGGGATTAAAGAAAATCGACTGGCTTCGAAATAATGAAGCGTGTTGGATGAACCGTGCAATTAAACCTAATGGAAAAATCAACAGAAATGAACAGGGTATCTTTTTGACATACATTCAGATTAAGCGACTTCTTTCTCTGCCAGTCAGTGATGAGGAGACAAAAAAAGAAAGAATCATCATGGGATAACCCCGGAGGACTCAAATGGAACAGAATACATTAAATTCAAATAACATCGATGCTGGATACAAAATTGCCAGTTTCCGAGTAAAACAAAGTATGCCATATGAATTTAAGGTGAATTACGCGCGCATAAGAGCATGGGAATTCTATAATGAATGTGGAAAAAGGGACTTGGATTGCTATGTTTCAGTAGGGGGACTTGACAGTATCACACTGTTCTTCTTCTTGAAATCAATAGGAATAGATGTGCCAGCGGTATCAGTCTCTTCGCTCGAAGATGTTAGTATCCAAAAAATCCACAAACAGATTGGAGTTATCTCACTACCACCAGCAGTTAGAACTGATGGTATGCGATGGAATAAGCAAAAACTAATTCAAGAATTTGGTTTCCCTGTACTCTCCAAGGAAATCGCCCGTAAAATTGAATTGCTTCAAAACCCAACTCCCAATAATAAAACCATAAGGCATGCAATTGTTACAGGCGAAACTGGTGAATATGGTGGATTTCAAAAGCATTCAAAAATGAAACTTGCGCAGAAGTGGCTCGAAAAATTCGGCGGATTAGAAAATGAAGAAGAAGGCGTGAATTATCAAATTGCACCGTTTAAAGTCTCCTCGAAGTGTTGCTATTACCTCAAGGAAAAACCGTGCTCTGATTGGGCTAAAGAGCACAATTGTGTACCGTATTTAGGGCTGATGGCATCCGAAGGCGGAAGACGTGAGAAGTCTTTAATGCTAAATGGCTGTAACTACTTTGGAAAGGGAACCATTCGTTCAGCACCATTTGCAATTTTTAATAGACAGGATTTATTACAGTTGGCACTTGATTTAAAGGTCCCTGTCCCTGAGATTTATGGAAGCATACTGAAGGATGAAGATGGTCATTTGTATACTTCTGGAGAGCAGCGAACCGGATGCTCGATGTGTGGATTTGGAATTCAGCTCGAAAAACGGCCTCATCGATTCGATCGGCTACGGGAACGGAACTACAAAGAATGGGATTTTTGGATGAATAGGTGTTGCTTTGATGAAAACGGAACACCGTATGGCTGGGGAAAAGTTTTAGATTATCTCGGAATTGGGTGGCGAGATATTCCGGATCCACATAACAGAAAAAAGTAAGGATGGGAATTCACAATGCCATATACAGGTAAGTTTCAAGTATTTGAAGATATCATTAAAGAAATTATGATCGTCTACAAGCACGACAGCCGTCCGTGGCTTATTGGCTACAGCGGTGGCAAAGATTCTACTTTGCTGGTCAGTCTTGTATATGAAGCCATGAAGCGGTTAAAGGATGCTGGCGCTAAGCTTGACAAAACCGTTCATGTCATTACATCCGACACGATGGTTGAAAATCCCATCGTAAAGAATTACATGCACTCATCCTCGGATAACATCAACCGAGCAGCGGGAAAAGATCGTCTCAACATCAAAGCCAGTGTGATCTACCCGGAGCCGGAACAGACATTCTGGAGCCGGGTCATTGGCCTGGGCTATCCTACCCCAGAGCCTCCCGGATTCAGATGGTGTACAGACAGGCTGAAAATCATGCCGATGAATAAGTTTGTCAACGAGCGAATCAAGGAGAGCGGCGAAATCATCATTCTTCTCGGCGTCCGCAAGGGCGAAAGTCTAACTCGAATGAAGACCATTACTGCACGGGAAATTGAAGGCAAACTGCTGAATATGCATAATGACATTCCCAATGCTTATGTCTACAATCCTATCACTGAAATCCCTAACGATTTGGTCTGGGAATTCCTCTTAAAAGGCGATTGCAGAAGTCCTTGGGGAAGTGACATGAAGTATTTGTTCAGTCTTTACCAGGGCGAAAACCTTGGTGAAGAAAAGAGCGTTTTGGGTGAGGTCGACCGTGAGAAAATTCCGATAACCGGCAACTCCAGATTTGGGTGCTGGTGCTGCACCATGGTGAAAGAGGATAAGTCGTTACAGAACTTCATCAACAAAGGTGCTACGGAACTAATTCCGCTTAGAGAATTCAGAAACGAATTGCTCAGAATGCGGGAGAATAGTCAATATCGAGATTCTAAGCGCCGCAACGGTTCTGTCTATAAGAAGTCAGACGGAAGCTTTGGAATGGGACCGTTTACGCTTGAAGCGCGATGCCTCATTCTCAAAAAACTCCTCGACCTCGAAAACAGGACAGGCATGGAGCTGATTACAGAAGCTGAACTGAAAGCAATTGACAAGATGTGGGACGAGGAAGGCGACCTTACATGTCGAGCACTCGTTGAAACCTACCATAAGGTCAAAGGCAAAAAGCTTCCATGGGATGATTATAAAACTCCGCGATTTGATGATGAGGCGATCCAAGCGATCAGAGATGTTGCAGATAAGTATGATATCCCGGTTGAATTGATTACGAAGCTGATTGTTTCTGTAGATACCAATAAGCACATTACGAAGAACAACAAAATGCAAAAGGCATTTGACAGCATTATTGGACAAGGCTGGTTGCACTATAATTCTGTCGAGGGAGCATTGAACCATGAAGATTAAGCGCATACAAGTAAAAAACATAGGTCCATATGTCAACGAAAATGCCTTCGATTTTGATGTATCAGACATTACTAAAAGAATGGTACTGATCGGCGGCAAAAATGGTGCAGGTAAAACGACACTGTTTAACGCTATCAAAATATGTCTCTACGGCTGCGTTGCATATGGCTTTGAATCAAACAACGCAAAGTACTTTGCCGAGATAGAGAAAATTATCAATGCCAATGAAAAACTGCAAAAAATTGGTGAGGCACAAGTTGTCATTGACTTGCTGATGGATGACGGAAAGTACGATCACACATACACGTTTGTCAGATCATGGAGGGTAGCAGGCAAGAAAATAGCAGAAACCTTTACTGTGTACAAAGACGGCGAGACACTTTCTGAGACAGAAAAGAGTGATTTTGAGAGCTATCTTTTACAGACACTGCCCCCCAATCTCTTCCGCTTCTACTTCTTTGACGGCGAAAAAATCAGTGATTTCGTGTTCAACAGCAGCAAAAACTCCGACTTTAAGGATGCGTTTTTAAAGCTCTGCAGCCTTGATACGATGGAGATTATTCGGGAAAACTTCCGTAGAATTTCTCGTAGCAAGGCAAAGGGGACCATGACGCTTTCAGCGGAATACGATAGATGCCTTGAAGCAGACAATCTGATTGCACAGAGAGTAGAATGCGCTGAGGATGAATATCGAGAGATTTCCAATGAGATTTTGATTATTGATCAGAGGCTTGCGTCTCTTGAAAAGGCATACGCCAAGGGTGGCGGTATTTCTAAAAAAGAATGGCGCTCTATGCAAGATCAGATTGCAAAAGAGGATGCTCGCCGTGAGGGACACCATAAATGGCTCAAAGAAATGGCCAATAATGTGCTCCCATTTATTATCCTTAGAACTCAACTGGATGAACTAAAGGCCCAAATTGCACTGGAACACAAGGCACAGGTCGATGCAAATGTAAAAAGCACAATTGATACCCCGGAAATCAAGTCGATCATCTCCGCCGTGTTGAGCCGGGCAAATATAGAATTAGCCGACGATATTTCTGAAAAGGTTATCTACGAGATTGCCAGCTATGCCAGCCACACTTCACAGATAACGCCCATTCTCAATTTGTCTGACTTCGACAGATTTGAACTAACTGCAAAAATCAACAGTCTCCTGGCTTATGACACCAACCGTGTCAAAGAAGCGACTGATGACATTAAGGCTTCTTTAAAATGCGTAAAACGCATCCGAAAGAAAATGGAGCGGAGCAGTATCGAAAACTATGATGGATACTTGCAGATGAAAAGCGATTTGAATGAGCAGAAGTCCAAATGCGCGCAACAGCTTCTGGAAGTAGATAAAGAATTGCAAGAACTACGCGCCCAGAAAGCGATATCTGCATCTAAACTTTCCAAGGCTAAAAGTGATTATGAGGCACTCTTGAAAAAGCAGTCCATTAACGATATTTCAGCGCGTGCACTACTGGCATTTGATGAACTCCAAAAGACGCTTTACGATAAGAGTATTCGTTTAGTCGAGACGGGATTTAGCCAATTCTTCGCAAGTCTGATCAATAAATCTGATTTGATTGATGGAATCCATATCGATGATAGTCTAAATGTTCTTCCCTATAAAAACAAACACTTTAAAGCTGATGAAATACGTAAAATCATTGGTAAGAACGGTGTTGAGTATTTTATTGCTCAAATCGGCCTGTATGCTTACGAAGTCCTGCAGCAAAAGCTTATTGCCGGTGAAACCGAGTTTGAACTGCCGGTTGAGGTAAAGCAACAGCTTTCTGCAGGAGAAAAGCAAATCTTCATTATGGCACTATATCAAGCACTTTCGCAGCTCAACAAAATCAATGTGCCTTACATCGTAGACACACCGTTTGCGAGAATCGATAAGGAGCATCGAGGAAAGATCCTGAGTCAGTTCTTCAAAAAACTCAATGGTCAGATTATCATCTTGTCTACCGATGAGGAGATTGTTGGTGAGTATCGCGAGAGCATATCGGACATCATTTCCAATACATTTGTCTTGAACCACACAGCAAACGGAAATACTGAAATCCTGGCAAACACTTATTTCGGAGGCAAGTACAATGACTAATAAGCTTCATACGTCACAAAAGACCCAGGAGATATTCAACTCGTTAGGTCAGTCATTGAGATTGCAGCCATTTATCCTATCTAAACTGGCAATCGCACTGTCGATCAGAAAGGGACAACTTCAAGCCAATGACTTCAAGACTGATAATAATGGCTTGGAACTGAGTCGGCAGGTCATTTTCGGTGATCACGATTTGCTGTTTAAATCTCTCATTATTAACAACGAGGGCAAAGTGATTCGCGAAGATGACTATTTCCCCGGTTTGGTAAAGGCCCACTTGGATCGAGGAGCAAAACTTCTCGAAGACGAAAAACGGTACAGCAAAGATTTCTATAATCATCTGTGCCATCTGGATGACAACATCTAAAGGAGGTTTATATGGATTATCCAAAGGTCAAAGTCTGTTTAGATACCTCAGAAGATAACCTGATAGATGAATTGTATACGCCGTGTTTAAAGTGGGCTGAACGCTTTGACCGAGGCGTCGGCTACTTCACAACAGGGTGGCTCACATACAACGTCGCAGGATTATCCGACTTCGCCTCTCGCGGAGGAAAAATGCGCTTAATTACAAGTCCCATTCTTTCCACAGAGGACACGGACGCAATTATTGGAGCTGAGAACCAAGATGGTAGCGCATTTCTGCGCCTCGAAGCAGCTCTCCTCGAAAATGTTGAGATACTCAAACAAGAGATGGAAGCAGACATTATAAATGCATTCTCCTGGATGCTGTATGATGGAATTATTGATATGCGTTTTGCAATTCCTTGTGAAAAGTTGGAGGAAGGAGACTTTCACGATAAATTTGGCATTTTCTATAAGGGCAACGATGCGCTATCCTTCTCTGGCTCTATCAACGACAGCAAGCATGGATTCCAAAATTATGAAAGCATAAAAGTCTTCAAAACGTGGGCGGGTACACAGGAGTATGTCGATGCGGATACCGCTCGTTTCGAGAAAATCTGGAATCGAAAAGACCGCAATCTCAAAATGTTTACCATTCCACAAGCAGTTAAAAACAAAATATTTGAATTGCGTTCCCCGGATAGGCCGTATTCTTTGCCGGCAGGTTCGAGTAAATGGGTTCATCAGGACATAGCAGTAAAGACCTTTCTGGAAAAAGAGCATGGCATTCTGGCAATGGCTACCGGAACCGGAAAGACTGTTACTGCAATGAAAATCATCAACAAGCTGTTTGATAGCGGGGAAATTCGTCGCGTTGTTATTACTATGTACGGCAACGATTTGCTGGATCAGTGGGCAATTCAAATTCGAGAAAACTACAAGAACAAGCAAATCAACTATCATTATGCATCCCAGAAGATGATGAAAGATTTCGTCATGCACCCAGATGATTCCATCTTAATTCTTTCTCGTGACGCCAGAAATCTCTCCAAATTGCTGGACTTGTTTGATCGTCTACCTGGCGATTATCGCAATGATACGCTGTTTGTTTTTGACGAAGTACATGGAGCTGGTTCTAATACTTTTGTCGAAAATCTTTCGGGCAGGCTCTCTCCGTATCGATATCGCCTCGGGTTGAGCGCTACGCCAGAGCGTGAGTACGATGAGGCTGGAAATGATTTCTTGCTGAATGAAATTGGAGAAGTAATTTTTGAGTTTACGCTGCAGGATGCCATTCAAAAAGGAATCCTGTGCGAATTCAATTATATTCCTCTGCCCTATGTTCTCTCTGACGAAGAAAAGCTCAAAAAGCGCAAGATTATCGCAGCGTTCAATGCAAAAAAGGAGAGCGGAGAACCTGTTGATGAAAAGGATATGTTTACTCAATTGGCGCTTGTCAATAAAACAGCGGTCAACAAGCTGGAGGAGTTTGAAAGTCTGATTTCTCAGCGACCGGAGCTGTTGCAGAAGTGTATCATTTTTGTTCAGACCATGGAATATGGCGCAAAGCTCCAGGAGATTCTTGTCAGGTACAGCGACAAATATCATACCTACTATGCCGATGATGAAAAAATTAATTTGGAGAACTTTGCGGCAGGAAAAATTGACTGCCTGCTGACCTGTAAAAAAGTTTCCGAGGGAATTGATATCAGCAGCGTCACGAACATTATCCTGTTTTCTTCTGACCGTTCCAGGCTCGTGACAACGCAGAGAATCGGGCGCGCATTACGCCTGGATAAAAACAACCCAGAAAAGAAAGCAACTGTTGTGGACTTCGTGATTGAGGATTCCGAGGAAAATGACAATAACGCCGATGCCGATCGTGCAGAGTGGCTTACAGATCTTTCACAGACAAGGAGATGCGGACATGAGAAATAAAATCATCGAAAATGCGATTGATTCCGTTGTCAACGCATCAAACACCTCGTCCGACTTCAAACTGGCATTCAGACAATATGTCAAAAACAAGTTTGATGATAACGCCAAAGAGAGCGATTTAAAACGGATTCTTACACTGATTGAGGATGATGAGGAGGATATTCAGGTATGAAGATGGCAATCCTCGAGCTCGAATATAAAAATATCCGAAAAATCACTGCCTTGAAGCTCCCCTTTACCAAAGCTGATGGCTCCGTAATCAGCAACAATTTTATTATGATGGCCAACGGTACCGGTAAGACAACCACAATGGAACTCATCAAAGGATTATTTGATGGAACAGCCGCTGGATGGACTGCGTCCAAAGTGCGTTCTTTCGCGCCTACATTAACGGAAGCAGATAGAGGTGAATTCAGCATCACTGTCAAATTTGATGATAGACAGTATAAGTACTTCCTTTCTATGAATTACAAAGATGGAACGGTGCAGGTGGAAACCTCTGCTCCTCCCAAGGGTCGAGAAGCTGGACTTCGTTTACCTGAGTCTATTCGCGGTATTTTTACGCCTGAATTTGTTAGACGCTTTGTGTTTGACGGTGAGCAGGCGGCGAAGTCTATGGACAGCTCATCCAATGAAGCTGATGAAACGATTCGCTACCTATATCGCCTCGATGAATTGGATGAGATTTTGGCCGCAAACCAGAGAATCCTTGCCGAAATCCAAAACGTCGAAGGAAAGCGTGGAACATCCAGTTCACTTAGCAATTTGCGTACCCGGCAAAGTGACATTGACGCAATTCGGGCCAAGCTGAGAGCACGGTGTGAGAAGCTTCGCGAAGAGATTGCTGCGTTTGAAGCTGAAAAAGTAGAGAAGGAGAAACAGCGCCAGGAACTCGACAAGAGCTATGAAAAGCTGAATCAAGAGAAAAATGATATTCTCAAGGAACAGCAGAAGAATCGCGGCGAAATCGACGTTAAGATCACTTCTATTCTGGGGATAATTAAGTCTCCCTATCTACTGAGCGAAAGCCTCTGTGCGAGAATGTTCGAGTTAGGCAATAGCATGAAAAAACTCAAGTTGCCTAAAACCATTGCCAAAGACTTCTTCACCGAATTGGCTTCTGCAGACCGGTGTGTCTGCGATAGATGCATTGGCGAACGGGAGAGAACGGCTATCCTGAAGCGGGCTGACCAGTATCTGGGAAGTGACCAACAGTCGGTTCTTAACACGGTTAAGAGTAGTCTGATGGACAGTGTGTATGACGAACGCTTAAAAAAGGCCTTCGAAGAACTCGAGGAACTGAGAGCTCAAGCTAATCGCCTCGATACGAGATTTAAAACTAATGAGGAAAAACTCATTAAGGCCGGAGGCGAAAAGGCTCGTGAACTGCAGGAGCGAATTGAGGAACTGATCAGACTTATCAGCATTGCTCGTGATGAACTTGAGCGCATTGAATCCAAGGATGAAAACGACGCTTCTCTGACAGAAGAAAACAACCTTCACAAGGCGGATCAAAAATTTAAGTACTACGAGCAGGAAATAGCGAAGGCAACAAGAACAAATACTGCATTGCGCAAAAAAGAGTTGGTTGATTCCTTGGTGAATGAGATCAAACTACAGGCTACCACAGCGCTGAAGCAAGAAATCGTCAGAAAGACCAACGAGAAACTTCGCCGTGTTATCGTTGACGATTATGTAGAAATCGAAAGCATCGATAGGTACATAAAACTAAAGGGTAGGGACGGTGCCAGCGAAGGTCAAACTCTTAGCATTGCCTACTGTTTCCTGGGCACTCTTTTCGAAGATTCTGAGTTGGAATTTCCGTTCATTATCGACTCGCCTACCGGCAAGATGGATTTCGAAAAACGGCAGGCTGTTGCAGATATCATTCCTTTGGTATTCAATCAGATGATTGCCTTTGTTCAGTCAGCAGAAGTGGAGCGTTTTGCGGACAGATTCTATGCAAATCCCGATTCGCAGTATCTTACGGTTGTGGCATCTCCCCAGGATCAGGCCGTAGTTGTTTATGAAGGAATTGACTTCTTCGATTCGTATCAAAGAGAGCACAAAGGAGATGAAAAATAATGCATTTTAAGATAGCGAAAAGTGCCCAAAGCTACTTTAACAACATTATGAATCTCGAAGGCTCCCACGCTGCGGAGGATAAGAATAAGTTTATCCAATTCGATGTGTACTACTGCTGTGCATTGATTGGCATGGCAGCAGGCCAAATCGACGAGAATACTTCTGAGTTGAAGGATCTTGTTGAAAGGTACCCAGTTCAATATCGTGACTGTAAAGCACAAATTGCTGGGTTACTGGTGGCATCTGAGGCCAGAAGACTCGGCATCGATACGCAGAGCCCTAAGCTGGAGCAGATTATGCTACAGTATATTAGCAACAATGATACTCTGCTGTCTGAGGATGGAATTAAAACCCTTAACGCCTATGTGTTGAAAGGATACCGCCTGATTACTGATTATCCGTTGTTTGACAAACCTACTTCCAGAGAAGAATTTCTGGATGCATTCAATGTAGCCATGCAGTTTTACGAAAAGAAAGACAGCTAATCTGTGTAGGTGCTTAGTTAACCTGCGAGAGCGCACCACGAATACCCCACAGCCAAAATAGCGGCTGAAACGCAATGTTCCAGCTGCTATTTTTCTTGGCGCCTTTAGGCGTGGAAATAAAGGGGCTGTTAGAGAAGTCCCCATCTAACGCAATGGCCAGTGATTCCAGCACTGGCCACAAAAAATATTACGAAACGGCTGCAGCCAGTTGAGGTTGCAGCCGTTTTGTAGTATCATTAAAGTCCC
>OIZI01001097.1_pt1 | contig 12212 bp, 9 predicted proteins | sample 1588441 | NCBI WGS metagenome assembly OIZI01 (sample SAMN03283284) | human gut metagenome | biome: human-associated habitat; material: feces | host: Homo sapiens | place: Peru | collected 2012
GCCACGGCAAAGCAGCCGCTGGCCTTGGCCTGCTCCATTTTGGCCTCGACCGTATCCATATTCCAGGGTTTGATGGTGGGCACGCCGCAGCCGCCCGCTGCACCGATGGCCTTGGTGGCCATGGTCATCACATCGGGGTTGGTGCCGTCGCCGGTAAAGGCGGCAATGCCGTTCTCGGCACAGGCACGCACCAGCACATCGTTGTAGGTCATGTCGGTGTAAGCATCCGAGTAGTGGAGGTTCACCGCACCCACAGGGCCCGCAAAGAACGGGTAGCGGAAACTCTGCCCAAACAGCTCCACGCCGGTATCGGGGGTGCCGTTCTCGCACAGGGTATCCATGTTGACCCGGATCTCGGCCCACTGATTATAATTGCGGATGGCGGTATCTCCCACGCCTTTGGCACCGGGGCCGGGGATCTGGTTTTTGCAGGCCACACCATTGCACACCGGGCAGGCCTTGCAGTACTTGCCAATGCACTGCCGGGCATTGTTCAACACATCAGAGTAATTCATGGTAAAGCTCCTTCTGTTTTCATTCTCTCTTTTTCTTTGCAAAGGCCGCTTCCTTTGCACTGGCTCTGCTCCCATCATAGTCCGCTTCGGAGGCCGCGTCAAGAGGGTGCGGGCCCTATTTTTCAATGCCATCCCAATCGTCATTTCGTATCTTCGTTGTTTTTGAGAAAAATCAATTTTTTTCAAAAAAATCCTTGACAAAAGACGCTCTTTCAGGTATTATAGTGGAGCGCCAAGGGCCACGGCCCAAAGCGCTGAACTGAAGATGTGGAAAGATGGCTGAGTTGGTCTAAGGCGCACGACTGGAAATCGTGTAACGTGTCAAAAGCGTTCTGGGGTTCGAATCCCCATCTTTCCGCCAAAATGCCCGGAACCGATGGTTCCGGGTTTTTGTTTTATCAGCCAGCGGGCCTGCCCTCTTCGTCCGCTTCGCAGACAGTTCTCTCAAAGGGAGAGTCCCTGGCAGACCGGGCAATTCCCCGCTTTTTACAAAGGCAGCCGGACTCCGCGTTCGCGGGCAGCGGCTGCAAACAATGAGGCAGTTGAATATGCGTGTTGTGATCGCCATGCCGCGGATGAGCACCGACCCGGAGCCGACCGTGGCACAATCCAAATACATTGATAGTCTGGCCCGCGCCGGAGCCGGGATGCGCTGGGTCGAGCTGAATGACCCCGAACAGGCAGTGCAGGACGCCCTGACCTGCGACGGCCTGCTGCTGCCCGGCGGCGGCGACATGGACCCGAAGTTCTACGGGCAGGCGCGCATCCCCGCCTGCGGCGAGCCGAATCTTCTCCGCGATGCAGCCGAGCCACTGCTGCTGCGCGCCTTTCTGGCCGCAGACAAACCAGTGCTGGGCATCTGCCGGGGCATCCAGGTCATGAATGCCGTGCTGGGCGGCGACCTGTATCAGGACATCAAGCCCTTCGAACATCTGCCGCACAACGGCCACTGGGCCAAAGTCCACACCGTCACCATCCGCCGGGGCACCCTGCTTTCCCGCATTTTGGGGCAGGACACCGTGCTCGTCAACAGCCAGCACCATCAGGCCGTGGACCGGGTCGCCCCCGGCTTCACCCTCGCCGCGCTGAGCGAGGACGGCATCGTGGAGGCCATCGAAAAGCCGGACGCAAGGTTCTGCCTCGGCGTCCAGTGGCACCCGGAGTGGCTCAGCGATGCAGACCCCGCCATGCAGGGCCTGTTCGATGCGTTCGTGAACGCCTGCTCGAAATAAAGGAGGTTTTTCCATGACTGCTCCCAAAAACAACAAGCGGGGCCGTGCCGCCCTTGTGGTGGTTCTCTGCCTGCTGGCGCTCTGCCTGGCGGCAGGCGGCACGGTGTACGGCCTGCTGTCCCGCAAGGTCAAGGCCATCCAGGCCGGGGCGGACTTCGATTTCCGCTACACCGTCACCTCCACGGCCTCCCGGACGCCTGCGCTGTACGGGGTTCTGGAACAGGTCGGGGCCACGCAGGGCACCGTCTCCGGCCAGTATGCGCCCGGCAGATTTCAGTTCACGCTGACCTCCCAGAAGAACAATTCCGCCTTCACGCGGGTGTACATCGACGCGAACGAGACGCTGTACGACGCCGGGCAGCTCTACACCTACCTGCGCGGAGAGATCGTGGCTGCGGCCCCGCTGGCCGGGCTGGTGCTGCCCAACTGGTCCATGGGCAGCTACATCTCCCAGACCCAGCTGGCTTCCCTGCTGGGCGTGGAGCTTTCCGCCGTGGAGATGCAGGACATGACGAACCTGACACTGGGGCTTGGAGCCCTGCAAAAGGTCACACCCGCCGGGGCACTGGACGGCTACACCTACTACCAGCTGCCCGCCGGGGAGACCGGCCTCACCTGCATCGTCGGCCTGCCGCTGAAGGAATTGTTCTCCGGCACGACGCCGCTCCACATCCTGCTGACCATCCCCGAACACGAAGTGCGCATCTCGCTCAGCGGCACCGTCACCGCCGCTGAGACTGCCGTGGTGGCCCCCACCTCCCGGATGAGCGACACCGATGTGGACAACTTCGTCCAGCTCCGTCAGGCACTGGAGAAATTTGCAGAAGTGCTTCAGAAAGCCGCCTCTTAAACAGCAAGAGCTGCTGCACCCGCCGTGCAGCAGCTCTTGCTTTCTCTTTTTATCGGTCCAGGATGCGGCCGTCGATGGAGAAGGTCACCACCTGCCAGGGAATGAACTTGCCGCTGTTCTTCAGGGCCGTCACGGCAGCTTGTTCGAGGCCGCCGCAGCAGGGCACCTCCATGCGCAGCACCGTCACGCTCCGGATCTCGTTCTGGGAGAGGATGGCCGTCAGCTTCTCGCTGTACTCCACGGCGTCCAGCTTGGGGCACCCGATGAGGGTGATTCTGCCCTGCATGAACTCCTGATGGATGTTCGCATAGGCGTAGGCCGTGCAGTCTGCCGCGATGAGCAGCTTTGCCCCGTTGAAGTAGGGCGCGTTCACGGGCACGAGCTTGATCTGGCAGGGCCACTGGCCCAGCTGGGAGGGCATCGCGGCGTTTGCCGCAGAGGCCTGGGCCGGTTTGCGGTCGAACTGGTGCATCTGGTGGCCGGGGCAGCCGGAGTGTGCCGGGGCAGCAGCGGCAGCGGCCTTTTTCTGCTTGTTCTCCAGCACGGCCTGCTCGTCGTACGCCGCAGCCTCGCGCTCTTCAAAGGTGATAGCACCGGTGGGGCAGCCGGGCAGGCAGTCGCCAAAGCCGTCGCAGTAGTCATCCCGCATGAGTTTGGCCTTGCCGTTGACCAGGCCGATGGCCTCTTCGTGGCAGGCCGTGACACACGCACCGCAGCCATTGCACTTTTCCTCGTCTATATGAATGATTTTTCGAATCATAAGAGAATCCTCCTTGCTTTTTCTGTGCACAGTATACTATAATGACAGCAAAGATTCGGTTGTTGTAACCACAAAGAGGGATTTTTATGGATTATCACTCGATTTTTCTGTTTCAGGGCCTGACCGAGGCCGACATCGACCAGATGGAGCGCGGCCGCTGCCTGCGGCGGAAAGCCTTTGCCCGCCGCCAGACCATCTTCCACACCGGCGACACCGTGCATGAGATCGGCATCGTGCTGCGGGGTGCCGTCCACATCGAGAGCATCGACCTCTGGGGCAGCAAAAGCATCCTCAGCGAGGTGGGCGAGGGGCAGGCCTTTGCCGAGACCTATGCGTTCTGTGGGGAGCCGCTGATGGTGGATGTCCTCGCGGCGGCAGACTGCGAAGTGCTGTTTCTGGACACGGCTGCCCTTGCCCGTCCCCACACCGAGCACAGCTGGCAGGACCGCCTGCTGCGGAACCTGCTCCGTGTCTCCATGAAAAAGAATCTCGCCCTCTCCCGCCGCATCCTCTGCACCGCCCCCAAGACCGTGCGGGGGCGGCTGCTGACCTACCTGTCCGGCCAGGCCGTTCAGGCGGGCGGCATGGAGTTCGACCTCCCCTTCAACCGCCAGCAGCTGGCCGACTACCTCAACCTTGACCGCAGCGCCCTCTCCAAGGAGCTGTGCCGGATGCGGGACGAAGGGCTGCTCACCTTCCGCAAGAACCACTTCGTGCTCCGGCAGCTGCCGGAGCTGCTGTGAGCGCCAAACGTACAGAAAAACGCGCAGAGCCGCTTCCCCGCTTCGGGAAACACGCTCTGCGCGTTTGTATGATGTTCGGTCTTACTGGCCCATGTCCGCGTGTTCCTGAAGCCACTTGCCGCCTTCGCCTTTGCCGGTCACCTGGCTGTAGGTCACGTTGGTCAGTTCCTTGATCATCGCATCTTTTTCTTCTTTGTACTCTTTTTCCGCAGCATCTGCAATGCTCTGGTCGTAACCATTTTCCCGCAGATATTGGCGCAGCTCCGTGACGATCTCCTTGAACTCCTTGTCGCATTCGCTCTGCAGTTTGGTCAATTCCATCGTCTTCCCCAGCACGATGGAGACCTTCAACGCCAGATTCCGTTCTTCCACGGGGTGCTCCATATATTCACTGTACGCACTGCTTGCGGTCTGATACAGTTTTTTGCTGCTGCGTTTTTGCAGGTTCCGGAGCCGCCGCACATACGCATTGATCTTTGCATCCGTGGTCTCCGTTGTATGTGAGCTGCCAGACGAGGCCGATGTCGAAGACGACGCCGCATGCGAGGACGACGCATGAGACGAAGCGGCCGAATGCGAGGAGGATGCCGCGTGGGACGACGTCGCCGAATGTGCAGCAGGCTTCGAAGAAGCGGCGTGGCTCGACGCCGCCGAATGCGCTGCGGGCTTCGAGGAAGCGGTTGCTTCGGACGAGGACGCACTTGCGTCCCCGCTCTCTGCGCTGCTGGCCGCTTCCTCCGAGGATGCGTCCGGCTCCTCTTCCGGCTGCGGCTCCGGCACACTGGTGGAGGCTGCGGCACTGGCCGCACTGGACACCGGCACTTCCGCCTGCTCTTCCGAGCTGCTGGCCGCAGCGCTGGCTGTAACCTCGTCGGTGGGGTCTGCGTTTGCGATGTGCAGTCCGAGCGGCACCGCTGCAATGAGAAGCAGCACAACGGCTGCAATCAACTGTTTTGTGTTCTTCTGCATCTTCTATCAGACGCTCCCTTCCTCTGGAATTTCCCGCAGGAGGCTGCAGAGTATCTCAAGCATACCATTTCACACCCCGGAACACAACCCCTAAATCGTGAAATTTCTGTTTGATTTTCGTTTTGGGCCGGTCTGCGAGGGTTCCCGGACGTAGCGTTCAAAGGCCCTGCCGCCAAAGTGCAACCAAAAAGAACCGCCGTCTGCTCAAACGAATCCAAAAGCAGACGGCGGTTTTCAAACGAGAAGAGAGAAGGGCAGTTGTTCAGGGGGTCAACGGGCCAGCAGGATGGCTGCGGTCACTTCTTTTGCGTCCGTGCTCAGGTCAAAGTCGCCGCCGTCCTGCAGGGCGAAGCGGATCTCGTACACCTTCTGCGCGCGGAGACGGCCGGAGGCATTTTCCAGCGACCAGCTGCCCGTAAAGGCGTGATACTGCCCATCGGTGCCCTTGGCGTAGAGCTTGTAGTCGGAGGCCTTTCCGGTCAGGCCGTTGACCCGGATGGCGGCAATGGTCTGGGGGTGGAGGTTGTCGAAGGTGACGGTGTGCAGCCAGGTCGCCGGGGTGCCCTGCCCGCCTGCTGCGGCAAATTCTGCCGCCGAAACGACGGTGCGGCGGGTCTTATCCAGGTCCACCTTGCGGTAGGGCATCTCCGGCAGGTAGACAAAGCGGTCCTGCAGACGGAGCAGCTCCTTGTAGCCGGTGGGGCAGTACAGCTTGTTGCCGTCCTGCCCGGCATACATGCCGATGGCCATGTTGTTGTAGCCGTACAGCGACGCGACGTCCACGGTGAGGGCGGTCCTGCCCGTCTCAAAATCCAGCACGATGTACTGCCACATGCCGCTGTCCACATCCTGCACGAAGCCGTAAATATAACCGGTGGCCGTGGAGAGCTTCATCATGGAGGTGTCGCTGAGGTCGTCGCGGCACCAGACGCTCTTCATGGTCCAGCCGTCGTCGGTCCGGATGGTATCCACCCGCTCGATGCCGGGCATGATCATGCTGTTGCCCTTCATCAGCCAGTTGCGGTCGTAGATGTTCTCGTAGCTCTGGATGGAGGAATCGTTGTCGGGTTTGGCGAGGTTCGGGCTGCCGGCGCCGAACCAGTTGCAGACGATGGTGCTGATGGTGCCGGTGCCGTGGTCGTAGACGATGGCGGAGTTTTCCACCGAGACCGGCATATTGGCGGGCAGCTCGTCGATGACGGGCAGACTGGCCACGATAGCACCGGTGTGGATATCCAGCGCCAGCAGGCTCACGGTGTCCAGATTGTCGGTGAAGAAGACCAGGTCCCGGCTGAGGGAGGGCGAGCAGCCGCTGCCCCAGGCCAGGCCGCCGCCGGTGGTGGCGTCGCCCTCATGGCTGTCCTTTGCACCCACGCTGTTGTAGCCGGTGTGCCAGACGACCTCCACGCCGTTGTTGGCCCGCAGCAGGTAGCAGGCCAGGTTCGTCAGGATGACCGCGCCTTCCTTGCAGGCGGCGATGCCGTTTTCGGCACCTTCCCCGGCGCTGGGCGCATAGACGTGGACTTCGTGGTCGAAGTCGGCCGTGCCTCCCGCCAGGATGGCCTCGATAGCGGCATGGGAGACATAGCCCATCGCGCCCTGCTGGCCCCGGCTGGGGTAGATGCGGAAACCGCCCGTCACGAACCAGAGGTTGCCCTCGTAGTCAAAGACGACGGAAAGGAGCTTCTGGTCCAGCGTTCTGCCCAGCACCTTTTCGGCTGCGGCCTTGATGTCGATGTCCAGCACCTTTTCGAACACTGGCAGCGGGGTGCCGTTCTCATCGGCGGCGCGGAGCATCAGGACGTGGTTGTGGCTGGTGGGGCAGACGATGAGGTTCCGCCCGTCCACGAACGAATAGGAGCTCTGGATGACATACCCGCCGCCGTCGTGCTTGGTGGGCGAGAAGAAGCCCCGCGTGGTCACCTCTTCCGCATCCAGGTCCCGGATGGCGAGGCCGCCCAGGAACGGGCTGATGGGGTTGTCGAAATTGTCAAAGAAGATGGCCGGAGAGGCATTGGGGTTGACCTTTTCCATCGCTACATTGACTTCCGGGCAGATGCCGATGGGCAGCACGGCATCTGTGGAGTCGGTGTTGTAGCAGTCGTGGTGGATGTTGGACTCGCTGAAGCCCATAAAGGGGTTGGCATCCACGACCTTGGCGGTCAGAGGCTTGGGCGGAAGGGCGGTCTCCGCCTTGCTGCCCAGCAGCCCGGTCAACAGGCTGTTGGTCTCCTCCGCATGGGCGGCAGGTGCAAGGCCGCAGGCCAGCAGGGTGAATGCAGATGCGCTGAGAAAGCTGCGTCGTGTCATTTTCATCGTGTCGATCCTCCAATTTTCCATTGATGCGTTGTCGATTCGTTATAAATTCAGGAGCACATTGGCTCGGAAGACGTTGTTCTTCGTTTCTACGGTCAGATCGCCGTTGTACTTGCGGACGGCGGTCTCGATGGAGACCAGCCCGATGCCGATCCCCTCGTGCTTGGTGGAGTGCAGGATGCCGCTCTGCTTTTTCAGCACACCGTCGTAGCGGTTCTCCACCACGATGCCCAGCATGGCAGGGCTGAGCATCCGGGCCATCACCCGGATCTGCCGCTGGTCCGGCGTCAGCTTCCGGCTGGCATCGAGCGCATTTTCCAGCAGGTTGCCCAGGATCATGCACAGGTCGGCTTCCGGCATGGGCAGCAGAACGGGCAGCTCCAGCTTCCATTCGATGGGCACCCCCTTCTGCCGGGCCTCGTGGTCGTAGTGGCCCGCCAGCGCATCCACTGCGGGGTTGGCGCACAGGGTGGGGCGGGCCTCGCTGAGCTCGCTCTCGTACTGGCTGAGGTAGTGTTTCAGCTCGTCCAGCTGCCCGGCCTCGGTCAGGCCGGAGATGACGTGCAGGTGCTGGCGGAAATCATGCCGCAGGCGGCGGGTCTGCTCCATGTATTCCCGCAGCTCCATATAACGGCGGGATTCCACGCCCAGCAGCTGGTTTTCCCGGTCCAGCTGAGTGTTCCGGGTGTACTCCTGCGCCACCCGGTACATCTCGTACAGCAGCAGGAAGATGCCCAGCAGCGAGATGGACACCGCCAGCACCGCAATGATCATGATCCGGTTGAGCAGGACGACCGACGGGTCCAGCGGGATGCAGAAGATAAGGAAGGCCGCATAGATGGCCGGCAGCGGCCACGCCGACTGCCAGAACGCTTCGCCGTGATATTCCTGCAAGAGCCATGCGCTCCACCGGACGGCTGTGAAATGGAAGAGGATGCTCAGCACCGCCGAGAGCCCCAGCGCCAGCAGCGCTGTGGAGACCAGATTGGCCTCCTGCTGGTTGCCGGTCTCGGCGCGGGCGTTCAGCACCACGGCCAGCAGCGAACAGACCGCCAGCATGACAGCGGAGACCGAGAACAGGAAGGCCGTCTGGCTGACGGTCACTCCCTCCGTCCGCCATCGCAGCAGCCGGAACGAGACGATGAGGATGGGGAGCAGGAAAACGTTGCTGGGCAGTTCAAAGATCGTGCACAGCGCTGCACACCCAAGGCACAGCGCCGTGAGGGCACCGCCCGCGATCCAGCAGGTCGTTTTTGGGGCCTTCAGGTGGTCCCGCAGCGGGGCCAGGCAGAGATAGGCCCCCGGATACAACAATGCAAATTCGAGAAAGTAGCGTCCGAACAACACAGCATCCACGGCGTTTTTCTCCTCTCAGAACTCCCGCTGCATGTGGCGGAATTGATATTGTGTGAATTGTGCAAACAGGCTGTTTTTATCCTTCAGGCGGACGGGCAGCCGGGCACCGTCCAGCATCTCGATGCAGTCGCCCTCGAACCGCAGCACCTTATCCATGTTCAGCAGCAGGCCCCGGTTGCAGACAAGAAAGTTCTCCTGCGTCTTCAGCTGCTGCTCCACCTGCGCAAAGGTGGCAGCGGCCCGGCACTCGCCGTCGTCGGTCACGATCCGGACGAAGTGGTTCTGGGATTCCGCATACAGGATCTTATTCAGCGGCAGCTGCACGGTCTGGCGGGCGATACGCACCTCCAGCTCCGGCTCCTGGCGGCAGAGCACCCGCCGCAGTTCGGCGGTCAGCTGCCGGATCTTTTCCTCTTTATATGGCTTGAGCAGATAATCGAACGGATGCACCGGAAAGGCTTCCCACACGTATTCCGGCGACGAGGTCACAAAGACGATGAGGAGATGCGGGTCCTTTTCCCGCAGCTGCCGGGCCGTCGCGATGCCGTTCGTGCCCTCCATGCAGATATCCAGGAACACCACGGCATACGGCCCGGCGGCGGCTCTGTGCAAAAATGCGTCGCCGCTCTCGTACAGGTCGCAGACGACAGGATCTCCCCACGCCTGCCGCAGCAGCCGCTCCAGCTGCTGGGCTTCAAACTTCTGGTCTTCAACGATCGCGATCCGCAGCTCCATCGCTACGCTCCCCCCTTGCAACTTGATTGTACCACATTTTTCCGCCCCCTGCACCTGCCTTTCACGCGCGAAACACCCCCTTTCACGCAGAATTGCCCCATCTGCGCCGCCAAAGCGTGTCGGAAAACATCGAATCCGCCTGGTCTGCCCGGTTTCTGCCGCTTTCTCCATAATCTGTATTTTTTGTTCCTTTTTTCACATTTTTTCAAAAAAGGATTGACAGCGCGAAACCGGCATGATAAGATAACATTCGATTTTGAGAGACAAAGCATGTCGGAGTCTTTTCAAAGCAATTTACCTGGGACCGCCCATCGGGGCTAAGGCCATACGGACAGCCGGGTCCACTGCCGACCGGCGGCATCGCCGCCATTATTGATTGAGTTAAGAGCTCGAATTTTATAAGTTGGTTCCTTTACAGCCATGAAATTGCGCACCCGCTGCGCAGACTTGTGAAACGGTCAATAAGAGTAGTAAAAGTGTAATTGCTATATAGACTCTCCTCATCCCGTCTTTTGGATCCTGCACACCGTCCGGCTCCGGCTCGCCGCCGGGGGCTTTGTGCGCACATTCAAACGCTTTTTGCAAAGCGCAGGTCTGCACCTTTGGGTGTTGGTCCTGCGCTTTTTTGTTTGTCAGGGGATCAGGGACGGAGGAAAAGAACATGAGTGAGAACCGTACACGGTTCCGGCTGGACCAGCGCCGGGCACCCATCTACGAAGCGCTGGAACAGTTCCGGCAGATGCGGGTGGTGCCCTTTGACGTGCCGGGCCACAAGCGCGGCCGGGGCAACCCGGAGCTGACCGCCTTTCTGGGCCAGCAGTGCGTGGGCGTGGATGTGAACAGCATGAAACCGCTGGACAACCTCTGCCACCCGGTATCGGTCATCCGGGAGGCCGAAGAACTGGCCGCCGACGCCTTTGGCGCGGCCCACGCCTTTTTGATGGTGGGCGGCACCACCAGCTCGGTGCAGAGCATGGTGCTGACCGCCTGCAAGCGGGGCGATGAGATCATCCTGCCCCGCAACGTGCACCGCAGCGTGCTGAACGCGCTGGTGCTCTGCGGCGCTGTGCCCGTTTACGTGAACCCGGAGGTGGACAAGCGCCTGGGCATCTCGCTGGGCATGAAGCGGGAGCAGGTGGAAAAGGCCATCCGGGAGCACCCCAACGCCGTGGCCGTTCTGGTGAACAACCCCACTTACTACGGCATCTGCAGCGACCTGCGCGCCATCGTCAAGATGGCCCATGACGCCGGGATGCTCTGCCTGGCGGACGAAGCCCACGGCACCCACTTCTACTTCGGCGGCGGGCTGCCGGTCTCGGCTATGGCCGCAGGGGCCGACATGGCCTCCGTCTCGATGCACAAGAGCGGCGGCAGCCTGACCCAGTCGAGCCTGCTGCTCATCGGGCCGAACGTCCACCCCGGCTATGTGCGGCAGATCATCAACCTGACCCAGACCACCTCCGGCAGCTATCTGCTGATGTCCAGCCTGGACATCTCCCGCCGCAATCTGGCCCAGCGGGGGCGGCAGGTCTTCCACCAGGTGGCCGACATCGCCGAGTATGCCCGCGAGGAGATCAACGCGGTGGGCGGCTACTACGCCTTCGGCAAGGAGCTGTGCAACGGCAACTCGGTCTTCGACTTCGACACCACCAAGCTCAGCGTCCACACGCTGGACATCGGCCTGGCGGGCATCGAGGTCTATGATATCCTCCGCGATGAGTACGACATCCAGATCGAGTTCGGCGACATCGGCAACATCCTGGCCTACCTCTCCATCGGCGACCGCCCGCAGGAAGTGGAGCGGCTGGTCAGCGCACTGGCCGAGATCAAGCGCCGCTACCGCACCGACGGCACCGGCCTGCTCAGCCAGGAATACATCGACCCCGTGGTGGCCACCAGCCCGCAGGAGGCGTTCTATGCGCCCAAAAAGAGCCTGCCCCTGCGCGAGACCGTGGGCATGGTCTGCAGCGAGTTCGTCATGTGCTACCCGCCGGGCATCCCCATTCTGGCCCCCGGCGAGCGCATCACGAAGGAGATCCTGAACTACATCGAGTACGCCAAGGCCAAGGGCTGCAGTATGACCGGCCCGGAAGACCCCGACATTTTACACCTGAACGTTCTGGCCTGAGGAGGAAAACATGGAATTTTGGTTTTCGGAATTTCACACCCCGGATGTGAAACACAGCATCCGGGTGAATAAGCAGCTCTACTCCAAGCAGAGTGACTATCAGCGCATCGACATCTTCGAGACCCCGGAGTTCGGCCGGGTGCTCACGCTGGACGGCAACGTCATGCTGACCGAGCGGGATGAGTTCATCTACGATGAGATGATCGTCCATGTGCCCATGGCCGTACATAAGGAGGCCAAGGACATCCTCGTCATCGGCGCAGGCGACGGCGGCGTGGTGCGGGAGCTGACCCGCTACGACCGAGTGGAGCGGATCGACCTGGTGGAGATGGACCCGCAGGTCGTGGAGGCCTGCCGCGCCTATCTGCCCGGCAACGCCTGCCGGATGGACGACCGCCGGGTGCACATCTATTTTGAGAACGCGCTCAAGTTCATCCGCCGCTGCGAAGAGGAATACGACCTCATCATCGTGGACTCCTCCGACCCGTTCGGCCCGTCCGAGGGCCTGTTCACCCGCGAGTTCTACGGCAGCTGCTTCAATGCGCTGCGGGCCGACGGCATCATGGTCAACCAGCAGGGCAGCCCCTTCTACGCCGAGGACGCCAGCG
>OIZI01001103.1_pt1 | contig 12170 bp, 10 predicted proteins | sample 1588441 | NCBI WGS metagenome assembly OIZI01 (sample SAMN03283284) | human gut metagenome | biome: human-associated habitat; material: feces | host: Homo sapiens | place: Peru | collected 2012
TCAGGTCTGCCGGGGCCTGCAAACAATTTTGCGCATAAACCTTGACGGCACCTAACTCAATTGGATCGCAAAACACGCAATAGTGGTCAAATCAGGTTTCTTTTCCCCCTAATTTTTCGCATATAAAAACCGTCTCAAGCATATTGCTTGAGACGGTTTTTGTGATTGTCCACAGGTTTTGTTGTCTAGGGATCAGCATATTTTGCTCTTTGTTACCTTTTCTAAGTTTTAGAACGTTATTGTTCAAAATCAGTTTCTACTGGCAAGCTATCGAAAAAGGCCTGAAGTTGACGATATTCGGGATGTGCCAGTAGGTCAAGTCCGTTTACCGTTCCAAGTTTAACTAAGTCCCTACATTTTTTCAATCTTGCTAACATTGGAATCACAATTTTTGCATCGTGATTTATAAAATCATACAATTCTGCCTGCCTTGACGGGATTTTATATCCTCGCTGAGAGCTTGCAATTATGACCCCTTCATCGCGCAACTTCCCGATAATGCGCATTCTAAATGTTTGGTCTTTTATACCACGAAGTTCGGTATTTGCGAGTTGATTTTTTAGTTCTTGTGTATAAATATAACCCCGTGTATCATTGTTCATAAAGCGGAAAAGCAAGTATTGTAGGACAATCACTTGTGCCACTATTTCCGGATCATGCTCATCTGCGTTTCGTTCTATAAATTTAACCGCTTGAGCAAAGCACAATTTTGCAATTTCCTCATCATAGTCTTCAGCTATTGCACTATTCTCCAATATGTAAGTGTCGTAAGTCTTAGGATACATTTCAATGCGTATGGTTTTTTCCTTAAGAATCTCCAAATAGGCGGGTGTATCATCCGCCCGTTTGTGTCTATCAAAAACATACGAAAGAGTCCCGCTAATTAAGTCTGCTAATTGAATTCCGATATTTCCTTTGCTGTTTTCAAACCTGAACTCCGCATCACCAAATAGATTCGGCATATCTTGCTGCTTATTTACATATTCGCAAAAGCTATGCATATAGTCGCTACTGCCTATTTCATCGGCTACGACAGTTATTTTCTCAAATGCTCGTCGTAGCTCTCGGTGAACTATATTGTTCATGAATTTATAAAATGTTTTCTTATATTGCAAACCTTTTGCACTCATGTTTTCTAAGCATTTCTTCTTATCTATACAGACCGAAAAAAAGTTGAACGGGATGTCTTGTAAGTCTGACAGGATTTGCAGGCGCCGATCATTGTTTTTTCCCACTTTACTCGACTTAATTTCACCGGTTTGAAAATGCTTTCTCCGAAGCTCACCTGTTTTTTGCGTAAAGGCACTCAAATCTGACTCTTTCACAATGACTGCGGTGATTATGAAATGGGTGGACACAGAAGGATTATCTATATCCCATCCAAATGCACCGTACTCATCTGTAAACGCATATACTCGTTCCACGGTCTCATCCCTTTCGCTGGTTGAATACATTATATCACAAAACCCTTTAAGAAAACAGCGGGTTTAGTGAAAATGAGTATATGCTTGTCATCAGGTGCAGTTATTCTCAACTGTACGATTTTTTCGTATACTTCAACTGCGCTCCTGGATTTGGGTTTTGGCTTAAGGTCACTTCAATAGTGGCGCTGCATCGTCCACCAGCTAGCAGTAAGGTTGCTCATTTAGCCTTCTTGTAGATGCCTCCGTTCTTGCAGACGATTTAAGTATGTTTTATACACAAAAATTGCAACACCAGCGAAATCCTCTCTCCGTTCTCGACTAAGGCATTCTTGAATTTTGCTGTCAAGCCATTCAACAGTAAGGATTCCGCGTGTCAAACAATCTATACAGATTTGCTCTGTATTCTGAAAGACATCTTTTCTATGCTTAACCAACTGTGTTGAGGTATCCTGCCTGCAAATATGCTCGCTATCTATTTTCCCGTTCAAACGCAATATTTTATCAATATCATTTTGTATGGCGAAACAATCAAATGGTGGCGTATCTTGATATTCCATTATTCCATCACTTAGATATGTAATCCCCGAAAGCATCTCTTTATTTCGGGGGTCTAAAGTCAGAGCATCATTATCTCCCTTATTAGCGTCACAACAAAGCAAGCGTGTACCTTTTAATGCAGAAGCATCAATATCACTGCCCCCTTTACAAGTGGCTAGAAAGTTTTGGTAATCCAATGCAGTCTCTTTGCTCTTACTGAGCGGCAACCAATGTTCAATGGTTGTGTGTAAAGGATTGTTTTCAATTGAACTCATGCAGTATGCGCACAAATAGTGCTGTTCAATAAGAAGAGCCTCTCGAATTTTATCTTTTTTAAGCTGGTCAAAAAAGTTGCGCAGCTCTCTTGTTGTTTTGCTTCTTTCTTCAGGCAAAACTTGATTGAGCGGTTCTGGAGTATTCTTCCAAGCATCCGTTTCTTTAATTGCCTGAATATCGTCTGCAACTTCACCAGGACATTCGTTTTTCTCTATATATAGCATTTTAAATAGCTCCTATAGTATACTAAGACGCCGTTTTGCCAAATCAACTTCAGTATTACTTTCTCCAAATTGCTCCAGCATTTTTTCATAAATGTCAGTAGCGCTCTCCTTATCGCCATGGAAAAATGCACGTTCGAAAGCTCTCGAAAGTCTTTTTAGCTTAATAGGAATTCCCGAACTTCCCTGTGTGAGTTCTGCAACATCATCAATGGAGAATGCATAGGCTGATGGCAGATACTGGGCAGTGTGATCATCATCAATCTGAATTAGATGCGCTTCTTTGCAGGAAGATATAATAATGGGAGCGTGGGTAGCAAGGATAAATTGCACGTTAGGAAATGTTTCTTTCAGGGCATCAACAATTCGCCACTGCCACCGAGGATGCAAGTGCATGTCGATTTCATCGATGAGCACAATTCCTGGAATAGCTTGATAGTCTGTAATAGTTGGATTCAGTTGACATATACGAAATGCCATCATCATAATAATCCATAGTAAAGACTGGTAGCCTGCACTGAGATATTTAATGGGAGTAATAGTCTCCTTTTCTTCGTAGACCATATCATCAAAAACATCCGAATACGAGATAGTAGGTGTTATATCCAACTCATTCATGTTCTTCATAAAGGTGGAGACGATTGCTTTAAATACTGAATACTCCTGCACCTGGCCTTTCTTTTTGAATTCAGCCTGCTCCATTTTAAGGCACCATGCCTCTAATGCCTTTCGATCCAAATTGTTTTCGATACAACCAATATAGCCACTTCGACGATCATTAAGCTTGTTTTTACTTGCAGTGCCAAAATCTTCTCGTTTGGACTGAGCCATTCGAGAAGTACTAAAATAACAGAGTAATGGTAAAATCGAATGCATATCATTACAAATTTTTCTTGCATATAAAGCGCATTCTTTTCCAAGATACTTTGTTCTTGATTGACTCGTTTCATCTCTGCGTGTGACTTCACCAGTGACAGTCGCTTTATCGAGATGGATTTCAGACCGAACTGTGGTAGGAGTACAATACTCAATCTTCGTCGAAGCATCCCCAGTTAGGCTAGTTCGAAAGTGAATATCCTCATGCAAAATTCCCCTTTTATTGACTCCCGCAATTCCGTTAAAAAAGTCCCCAAATGCAATAGTCATAGCCTCCAAAACGGACGTTTTTCCCACACCATTTTCACCCAAGATGAGATTAACTCCAGGGAAAAATGTTAATTCCATGTTCTCTATACCTTTGAAGTTTTGAATGACTACTCTTTTGAACTCCATAACAGTTACCTCTAAAATCGTATTTTCACTGTTGTGATTGCTTATCATAAATCCCGTGATTTGTACAAAGGGAATACATAACTATAACATCTTTATTATAACCATTTTTAACAATATTGGAACCCCTAATTTGGTTTTTCTCGGAACTACATATAGCAATTGGATTTATGAGGTGTAGAATTTATCCAGTGTGTCCCCCCTAACTTTGCAACTTTTCGGTTTTCTCGATCCCGCTTTTCAGCCGCACCAGTATTTTTTCCTTGGAGAGTATCCTGACCGATTCCACAAGATCTCGAATGTTGCGTTCGTTCCATTCCGTGATAGCGGTACCAGCTTGCCCCATTATATCGGCGGCCTCCTCCATGTGGCTGTTCAGTTCCGCATCTTCTGCTTGCTGTCGTTCCAGTTCGACACGCTTGGCCTTCAGCTCCGTTTGCTGGGTAAGGATCATCTTGAATCGTTCGCTATAGTCTGCAGCGTTACCTATGGCCGCAGTTGCGAAGGTGGCATCAAACTCCCGTGCCAGAGTTTCCAATTGGTGGTCGATATCTGCGATGGTAAGTTCTCCGCTTCGGCTGGGATGTATCACCACCTGTAGATTTTCCGTGACATGCCGCACCAGTGCGGGCTTGTCCGACATTACGCTGTTGATGGCCCGCAGGATGGCCTGCTGGAGCTGCTGTTCATCCACGGAGGGTGAGGTATGGCAGTATTTCTTGCCGTAGTCAATGCGGCTGATACAGCGCCAGACAATGTGCTTCTTTCCCTTGTTGACCCATGTGCAGCGGCGGTAGCGTGTACCGCATTCACCGCAGAACACACGCTCTGACAGAGCGTACATGGGCATATAGCTGCTTCTGCCGCTGGGGGTACTTTTCTCTGTAGTACCCTTTATGGCGGTACGACGAGCCAACTCTGTCTGAGCGGCGTCGTATGTCTTTCGGTCTATGATGGCCTCGTGATTGTTTTGCACCAGGTACATAGGGCGCTGTCCTGTGTTTCGGATGGTCTTGCGGCTGATGCAGTCCTGTCGGAAGGTCTTTTGCATCAGGACATCACCTACATATTTCTCGTTGGAGAGGATGCCGCGCACTGCCGAGTGTCCCCATGTCGTTCCGCCACGGATGTTGGGAACATGCTGTGCCTCCAAGTATCTGCAAATCATAGGGAGACTGTCTCCTCGGAGGTAGTGGGCATATATTTCTTTTACCACCTCGGCCTGTTCTGGAATGATTCGTGGCTTACCATCCGGCCCTTTCTCATAGGCGTACAGGTTGTGGTAGTTGATGGTAGCCTCACCGCGCTGCATGGCGTAGCGCTTGCCTGCCTGAATATTGCCGGAGATTGACTCGCTCTCCGCCTGGGCGAAGGCGCCCATCATAGTCAGCATCAGTTCTGTGGACTCGTCCATGGAATTGATGTTTTCTTTTTCAAAGTAGACTGCGATGCCCTGTGCTTTCAGCATTCGGACGTAGTTCAGGCAGTCCACCGTGTTGCGGGCGAAGCGGGAGACAGACTTGGTGAGGATCAGGTCGATCTTGCCCTGCTTACACCATTTCATCATCCGCATGAAGTCCGCCCGCTTCTTGGCCGAAGTGCCGGTGATTCCCTCATCCGCAAAGATGTCAGCCATTGTCCACGACTTGTTCTCCATGATCTTATCGGTGTAGTAGTTCTTCTGCGCCTCGTAGCTGTTGAGCTGATCCTCCTCTTTGGTGGATACCCGGCAGTAGGCCGCTACCCGAAGCTGCCGCTGCTCGGCAGGCCCTGTGTTCTTTGGCGCGGCGGGTATCACGATCACCTTTGGCTTGTTCTCTCCCACGTTCACTGGCTCCTCTCGATGATCTGGCCGTTTTTCAGTAACAGGCTGGCCTGCCCCTTTTTGATATAGATCTGTGACACGGTGCTTTTCAGTAATTCTGCATCGATCTCCGCCATCGGTGCGGCAGCGGTGAATAGATGCCGCAGGCGCTGGCTTTCGTATTCGCTGCTGCCGATGGCACTATATTGCATCCCTGCCAGCCGCAGGGCGATCTCCTTAGCACCGTCCTCATCCACCGGACTGGTGGTAAGTGCTGCTGAGAATCGCCGCTCCATTTCGGCCAGCTCACCACGGTTGACTGTCTGCGGCTGTGGCTTGATCTGTTCCGGTGCTGCTGCAAGGCAGTTCAGAAGGGACAGCACCTGTGATTCCACCGCCGCACTGGGTCTGCCGTTGCACAGGCGGCGCAGTGCCTTCTGTGCTTCGGTTGTCTGCATCGCGGGCTTACGCTCTGACCGGCGCTGGGCAACTTCCTGTAGTTGCTCCGGGGAGAGAATGGCCGGAAATCGTTCCGTACTGGCGTAGCGGTTGTCCTCCAGAATGCGGGCCACCATATTCTTGTTCCAGGGCTTGTCCGCGTCGTAGGGCGGGCCTTTTTCTTTCAGATGGTCGGTGATGTCGTTGAAGGATGCCCCGGCCAGATAGCGGGCATAGATGCCTTGCACCGCCTGTGCTTCCTGCGGGTGAATGATTATCTCACCCATGACCATCTTGTACCCGAAGGGCAGCTTCCTGTTGCCCATTACCGCACCGTCCTTTCTATGCTCTCCCGCAGCTCCAGCCCGTTTTTCAGGCGAAACCGCAGGCTGGTGTTGCTCTCGATAATGACCTTGTCAATAAGCTGACCGAACAGCTCCCCGTCAAAGTCGTGCAGCGTTTCAGGCCCTCTTTTGAGGATGGTGAGGAGCTCTTGGGTGCCGGGGATGGTATCATCACCGTCTTGATTGAGGATCCTGCTTTTGGCTTGCTTGGCGGCGCGGAGCTGTTCGGTCAGCTTATTACTCTTGGATATGAAAATGTCAGGATCAACGCAGCCGCTTTCTCTCAGAGTGGCCAGCAGTTGATTCTGACTGGTAAGTTCCGCTATTTGTTTGTTCAGTTCAATGACATCTACACTCCAGAGAAATTTCCGTTCACGGATAGACTGGAGGTTGGCGATGAAGTCGGACAGGATGTGGCTGCCCTGGTGCTTGAGATTGTAATACAGCCGGAGGAATGCTTGTTGAACCTGAGTTTCGGGGATTTGGGTGATGGGACAGGCTGTTTTATCTTCATCGTGACGGCGGCAAGCCCAATACCATGTGCCGTGGACACAACGGCTTCTGCACCAGGAACCGCAGGTGCAGCGCAGCACTTTTTGAAGCGGACGATCCGTTGGTGTTTGGGTCACCCTTCGGCTATGCCGCAACGCTTGTGCTTTGTCAAATACTTCTTGTGATACGATGGCGGGATTACAGTCGTAGATCAGATACATACGGCGCTCTCCACGATTCTTTTTCACAGTACGGGGGAATGTATCGGTCGTATATGTTTTTTGCAGACGTGCGTTTCCTGCATAGCGCTCGTTCTGTAAGATGTAGTTGATTCGATAAGTATTCCACTTCCGGTTCAGCGCATTTGCATTGTTTAGTATCCGCACGAGCTCGGACGGATTTGTCCCAGCTATATAACTATGGAATATGAAGTATATTGCTGGCGCAGCAGCTTTGTTGATAACGAGTTTACCGTTTACAAGGTCATATCCCAGCGGGGCACTGTAGGTGCTGAACTCCTCACGTTCTATCCGCTTCTGATAGCTCCAGCGGATATTGCCGGAGATGGACTCGCTTTCTGCCTGTGCAAAGGCTGCGTACAGGGCGGTCATCAGCTCTGAGGATACCCGTGCCGTATCGATGTTTTCTTTCTCGAAGAAGATGGTCGTGCCGTTGGCTCGGAACTGCCGAATGGCTTCCAGACACTCTGCCGTGTTGCGGGCGAAGCGGGAGATGGACTTGACCAGGATGCGGTCAATGAGTCCGTGTCCACTGTCAGCCAGCATCCGCTTGAAATCACCCCGCTTCTCCACAGAGGTGCCGGTGATGCCCTCGTCAGCGTAGATATCCACCAACCGCCAGTCCTCATGCTCGGTGATGTACTGCGTGTAGTGGATGTTCTGGGCCGCGAAGGAGTTAAGTTGATCCTCCGAGGAGGAACTGACCCGGCAGTAGGCGGCCACCCGCAGTTTCTGGGCATCCCGCTCATGGTTGGCTTCGATCCGGATGACCCGTCGCTCTTTGCCATTCAGAGCAAGGTTTCCGTTGATCTTTTTCTCTTCCGTGGCTGCTCACCTCCTCCTTGTAGCAACACAACATACCACAGTCACCTTGTTAAAGCTACTGCTTTTTGCGAAGAAATTCAGAAAGAAATAGGGATTGTCGCGCCGGTCTGCACGGCGATACGCACAGCAACTTGCTCCAGTTCCGTCTTGGGAAAACCGGCTCGTTTCAGCGCGGCCAAAAGATTCAAAATGCCGCAAAAATCAACGTTCTTATCCTGCATAGTTTTCTCCTCATATCCGTTTTCTGATGACACAAACGCGGGTGCTGCGGTAAGAGGTAATGGGGTATAGGTAGTAGGTATGTGAGGGGGAGGGAAAGTGCAGCACCCGCATTTCTGCCATCAGGCAAAAGCATTATGGCGGGGCCGCTCCAAGGCGTGTTGGAGCGGCCCCTGCCGTTTCCATCATTTGTTCAGTCCTATTCGACACTACTTCCCGGACTGCTGGGCGGTCAACTGGTCTGCGGCTGGCGCCGCACATGGGAATTGCACCCCTCCGAGGATCGCTCCGAGCTGCACCGATGTTTTGAAAGTATCGCTATGCAGAAGTACCATTGTAGGCAGATGAGGTCATGGCGAGACAGCCTGCCACGGCTGCTTTTGGATGAACGGGTATCGCTGGGCACCTTCCGATTTGGGACCTGCATTGACACGGGAAACTCCCGTGCAGGTGGTCATGGCGCGTTCTCCGCATCGCTGTCCTCTGTTCAGGAGGCTCATCTGCTGATGTGATCCAGTTGCCGGATATGGCCGTGTGGCGTTTTTCAAGGTACAGCAAGCCTCTTGGTTGGCTTGAGTAAATTGTAAATCTGCTTCTCTGTTACTTGAAGAGCGCAGTAGTACAGGTTTGCAGCGGAAACCTGCACTGTCACCCCCGCTTTTCACTCAATCGATCTATTTGCTCAAGAGTTTTATGTATTTGGGCCGTAAGCTCCTTGATCTGTACAGCTGTGAGAGGCTGACCCTTGAGCAGGAAATCCAAGGAAGCCTCCAATACATTAGATAGGTCCAACAACAAATCGATAGATATGCCTCGTTTGCCAAGCTCGATTTTTCTGAGATGTTCCACGCTGATGTTGAGCATCACCGCCAATCGCTCCTGCGTAAGGTGGTGTTCTCTACGCAGTTTTCTGATGCGCCCCCCGAATTGAATTGGCTGAAAGTGCATTTTCTTACCTCCGTTTCGTCATTTGTGAAGAACTCGTAAACGACGGAAACGGTGGGCCGCGGCAACATGGCTCGACATTGTCCTTGATAATTCGACATGCAAAAAGACGCGGCTGACCTTTAGCGGTCAGCCGCGTCTTTTCACTTGCCGTATTAATCTGTACGATCGTGCCGTTCGGCGGCCTCTCGAACATCCCCGGAGGCAGGCACATTGTTAGTATCCTACCCATAATTTCTATCTATGTTTTTATGTCAAAAGGCTGTATTTTCGGGTTCTATGTATTCGCTATTTATCCTCCCATACCACTGCCGAGATCTTCTCCCAGGTCGCAGGTATAGCGCCACTCCACCACATCGCCGTCCTTCACCTGATAGCGGGAGCAGCCGTAGTTGGGATACCAACCGTTGACGTTGTACATCCAACCGGACAAACTGCCCACGTCGAACTCGTAGAGGTTATTGATTCCTTCTACATAGGCACTGTTATATACCGGAGTCCAGTTGGATTCCATGTGGATGGAATTATCCCGACATACCCGCTGGAGTACATCGAATACGCTCTCGCCCTCGCTGAACTCCACCTCCGTAGCGGGAAAAACAATGCCGTCCGCCGGCACGAGGAACTTCTTGTTCTTCACGCACTTGTCCATGTTGTCCAGAATGGTCTCGCAGGAGATGGAGAAAATACAGGTGTGCGTTACGGTGGTATCCACCGCCGTGTCCTGCGGCTCTACCGGACTGGGCTTGCCCTCCGGGATAGGCTCGGTCATGTACTGATCCTTATCGCCGGTATCTTCCGGCTGCGCTGCCTGCTGTTGTCCGCAGGCAGCGCAGGTCAGCATCACCAGCAGCGCCAGAAGCAGCGCACACAGGGTTCTGAAGCGCCGCATATCACTTCACCTTAATATCCGTCATGTCAAACAGGCTCGTCATGCCCTGCCGGAAGCGGTCGTAGGCGGCCAGCGCATAGAAACCCTGCTCGGTGGCCATACCGTCCGGCTCCGCCTGCTCGTTGCTGTGGCAGAAGCCGCCGCCCTCACAGGCGAAAGCGCACAGGCCATCCAGCGGAGAAGCACCGTTTTTCACAAAGCGGCTGTCCGCGGCGGGATCAATGCCCAGCGCCGTCAGCGCCACGATCACCTGCGCGCAGGATTCGCTGTTGGCCGTGCCCCAGCCCATGAAACCGCCATCATCCTGCTGGGCATTGGACACCCACGTCAGTGCCTGTTCCACCGCCGCCTTGACGTCGGTCTCCTCCTGATAAGGTGCCAGAGACGTCAGGGCCATGGCGGTCATGTCCACATCGGACTCGTCGCCCATCAACGCCCAGCCGCCGTCGCTGCACTGATAGGAGAGAATCTCCGCCACCAGTCCCTCGCGGGTGGTCTGCTCCTCGCCATCGGCGCACTGGGGAATATCGTAGCCATGGCAGTCCAGCGCGATCAGCGCCCAGATAGGGCCGTTGGTGTCCTGCGCCCGCAGATAGGCCATATCGGTCAGGCCCGCCGTCAGATCAACGCCCGCAACATTGGCGGCGTTATATCCGGCAGCCGTCAGGCCCAGGATGGTGCGGGAGTTCTCGGTGGATTTCGCGTGGTGCAGCCGCACGGAACCGGCCTGCTTGACATAGTCCTCCGCCGCCTGCTCATAGCTCTGTGCCGCCGCGTCGCTGAGAAGTCCTGCACGGCTCAGACCGATCACCGCCCATTCGCCGCCGATGGAACCCACCGTTGGTGCGGCCTGCGCCTGCAAATAGGCGCCGGTCTCTTCATATGCCTTGCGCCAGGCCTCCGTACTTTCCGGCTGGTCAGGCTGGGACGGCGTCCCGCAGGCGGTCAGCAGCGTGACCAGTATCAGCAGCCATGTCGGCAGCGTTCTTTTCCATACTTTCATATCGGTTTCTCCCTTCTCTTACAGGAACTCCACGTATTTCAGCCGCAGCCGTTCCTTCAGGCTGGCGCTATGCCAGGTGCGTTCCCATATCTCGTCCTTCAGGCGCAATACCCGCCGGCGCTGCAGCTCCTGCATGGGCTTACCTCTGAACCGGGCCTCCTGCCACAGCTTGGCTGCCGCCAGATATTCCTCCCGCAGATCCTCGTCCATGTAGGATACATAGTCCGCCGGCGGGCAGTTCTTCGCTGCCATGCCGCGGGCGCGCAGCACGTCCATCATGTATCGGAAAATGGCGTCGATGGATGCCGCCGCGTCTGCGCCGAAAAAGCCTTCCTTCCGCTTTTTCGTCCTGCGCCGCTCGAAGATGAGCCAGCCGATCAGCAGGCCCACCATGCCCGCCGCCAGCAGGACCGCCAGCGTCAGCAGAATGGTCAGCCGGTGCTTGAGCCAGAACTCGCGCAGCGCCTCCGCCGCCGGGTTTTCCAGCTCCGCGTCATCCAGATTGTCCGCCGTATAGTCCAGCGGCGTCTGTCCCACCAGACCGGAAATGTTCTGATACTGCTCCGCCTTTTCCATGGCGGAGAAATAGGTGGGCGTAGCCTCGAAGGGCAGCCACCCAAGGCCGTCCTGATAGTATTCCACCCATGCGTGGGCGCGGTTCCCGCCCACATCCAGCGTCTGTCCGGACTTCATATGGGCCGCGTCGTCCTTGGTCACCAGATAACCCTCCACATAGCGGGCGGGGATGCCGTAGTAGCGGAACATCAGCGCTGCAGCGGTAGCGTAGTGGACGTCATAGCCGCTCTGGGTGCCGTCCAGAAAGGTCAGGGCGAAGTCGCCACCCGTAATGGGCAGGACATTCTCCTCATAGGTGATGTAGGTGGTTAGGTAGAACAGGATGTTCTGCTTGGCCCGCTGGTAATCGAAGTGTACCTGCCCCTCGTCTTTCTGATAGCCGCCCAGCTTCTCCTCCAGAAAGCCACGGACATCATCGGGGATATCCGTATAGTGGTCATAGACAAAGCGGTTATAAGCCGCCTCTGTATTGAGAAAGGCATTGGTCTGTTCCGTCTCCTCCAGCAGTGCCGCGGCAAGCCGCTGATACTGGGTGATGATATTGTCGCTGGCATGGAAGCTGTAGAAACGCTGTCCCCGCAGGCCACCGGCCAGCAGGGTACGGTCGCCGATCTGCGCCGCATCCAGCACATCGCTGTCCGCCAGCAGCTCATAGGGCGCATAGAG
>OIZI01001104.1_pt1 | contig 12168 bp, 10 predicted proteins | sample 1588441 | NCBI WGS metagenome assembly OIZI01 (sample SAMN03283284) | human gut metagenome | biome: human-associated habitat; material: feces | host: Homo sapiens | place: Peru | collected 2012
CGTCCTTGGAGATACCACGGCCAACGGACACGATGAAGTCAGCGCCGATCAGGTCCACCAGCTTCTTGGCGGCCTTAACGGTATCCACGACCTCGGTCTTGATGTCAGCGGCTTCCAGAGCGAACGCGGGATGCAGGATCTCCACGTTCTTCTTGCACTCGCGCTTCTTCATAACGCCGGGGCGAACGGTCGCCATAGCGGGGCGGAAGCGGGGGCAGATGATGGAGGCCATCAGGTGACCGCCGAAAGCGGGACGGGTCATCTTCAGGTCGCGGGACACATCATGGGGCTCTTTGTTGATCATCACCGTGCCCAACTTCTCGATACGATCCTCGGGCAGGGTGGAGGCTTCCTTCAGGAAGCCCTTGTAGTTGGGCATATCGATGTCCAGATGGGTGCAGTCCGCGCACAGACCGGTGTGCAGGCGGGCGGCGCAGCGGGGAGCCAGGTCGCGGCCGATGTTGGAGGCGCCAAACAGCAGCACCTCGGGCTTCAGCTCCTCAACGGCCTCCACGATCACCTTGGTGTAAGCGTCGGTGGTGAAGTCCTTCAGCAGCGGAGAGTTGTAGACGTAGACCTTGTCCGCACCGTACTCGCCCAGCTCGGCGGCGATGCCGTCCACGTTGTCGCCCAGCAGGATGCCGCACAGCTCGACACCCAGCTCATTGGCCAGCTTGCGACCCTCGGAGATCAGTTCGAAGGTGGTGGGCATCATCACGCCCTGACGCTGCTCGCAGAAAACCCATACGTTTTTGAAGGCAGCGGTATCAGCACTATTAAAAGCCATTTTCTTTTCTCCTTCCTTAGATGATGTGCTTGGCGGCCAGGATGCCTGCCAGCTTGTCGGTGGTAGCCTTGTCAGCGCCCTCGAGCATCATGCCCGCGCCCTTCTGAGGAGGCGTGAAGGAGGTCAGAATGTTGGTGGGAGAACCAGCCAGGCCGATCGTGCTCTTGTCGATCAGGGGGTGATCCTTCAGGGTCTCGTAGGTCATGGTGACCAGAGGCTTGCTGTAGCACTCGAACGCGCCGCCCACGGACAGGTAACGCGGGGTGTTCAGCTCCTTGATGCAGGTGATCATGCAGGGGGTCTTGACCTTGATGGTCATGTAGCCGTCCTCCAGCATGCGCTTGACGGTCAGGGTGTCGCCGTCCTTGGTGATCTCGCCGGCATAGGTGACCTGGGGCAGATGCAGCTTCTCAGCGATCTGGGGGCCGACCTGTGCGGTATCGCCGTCGATGGCCTGACGGCCGGCGAACACGATGTCATCGGCGTCCACACCGTAGGTGTCGATGGCGGCGGCGATGATCTGGGAGGTAGCGTAGGTATCAGAACCGCCGAACTCGCGGGCGGTGACCAGCACGCCCTCGTCCACGCCCATGGCCATCAGCTCCCGCAGCATGCCCTCTGCGGGAGGAGGACCCATGGTGAACGCCACGACCTTGCAGCCCAGCTCGTCCTTCAGAGCCAAAGCGGCCTCCACGGCGTTCAGGTCATCGGGGTTGATGATGGTCTGCATGGACGCACGGTCCAGAGTACCATCGGGATTTACGGCGACTTTGCCGGAGGTGTCGGGAACTTGCTTTACCGTTACCATAATTTTCATTGTCCAAATACCTCCTTCTTATTTCTTCAGCAGATTGCCGGCAATGACCATCTGCTGGACCTGGGTCGTACCTTCATAGATGCTGCAGATACGGGCGTCGCGGTAGATGCGCTCCACCTTGTACTCACGGATGTAGCCATAGCCGCCGTGGATCTGCACGGCCTTATAGGCGCAGCGGTTGGCGGCCTCGGCGGCAAAGTACTTGGCGATGGAGCAGGCGGTGGTGGCCTCGGGGCTGTTGGCGTCCTTCAGCCCCGCCGCGTGGTACACCAGCTGGCGGGCGGCCTCCACATCTGCGGCCATTTCGGCGATCATGAAGCTGATGCCCTGGAAGTCGGCGATACGCTTGCCGAACTGCTTGCGCTCCTTGGCGTACTTCACAGCTTCGTCCAGTGCGGACTGGGCCACACCCACGGCCTGGGCAGCCATGCCCAGACGGCCGCCGTCCAGCGTCTTCATAGCGTACTGGAAGCCCTTGTGCAGTGGGCCAACCAGGCAATCCTTGGGAACACGGACATCCTCCATCACCACATCGCAGGTGGGATAGCCGTTGATGCCCATCTTCTTTTCGTGCGCGCCCAGGGACACGCCAGGGAGCTTCATATCCATGATAAACATGGAGATACCCTTACTGCCCTTGGCGGTCAGGTCGGTCTTGGCGAACACGATGCACCAGTCGGCCATGGGCGCACCGGAGATGAAGCACTTGCGGCCATTGAGGATAAAGTCATCACCGTCCTGCACGGCGGTGGTGGTCGTGCCGCCGGCGTCAGAGCCTGCACCCGGCTCGGTCAGAGCGAACACCAGGATCTTCTCGCCGCTGGCTACTGCGGGCAGATACTTCTGCTTTTGGGCCTCGTTACCGGCCAGCATCAGCGGGCCGCCGCCCAGGGAGTTGGAGGTGTTGGCGTAGATGGACAGCACCGCGTCCACACGGGCGAACTCCTCCACCATCAGGGCATAGGACAGGTAGTCGCAGCCTGCGCCGCCGTACTCCTTGGGGATCTTCACGCCCATGAAGCCGTACTTGGCCATCTTCTTGTGCATATCCCAGTTGAACTCGCCGGTGTTGTCCAGCTCGTCCTGAATTTCCTTGGTGAACTCCGTCTCCGCAAACTGACGGAACAGCTTGCGCTGCATCTCATGCTTCTTGTCCAAAATCATTGGTTTTCCTCCTTGTATTTATTGCAAGAGTGAATGCTTATTTTTTATCCAAATGCGCCCGCAGGCTGCCCCACTTCTCGCAGAACAGACCGGCATCCATGACCTTCAGATCGGGGGACACGGCGGGGACGAAGTCCATGTGCGCCAGCACGTCCTTTTCAAGATTGATGCCGGGAGCAATTTCCGTGATGGTCATTTTTCCGTTCAGCAGTTCCATGACACAGCGCTCCGTGACATACAGCACGCGCTGATCGGGCTTGACGTGCGTGCCGGCGAAGGTGACCTGCTGCACGTGCTTCAGGAACTTCTTCACCGTGCCCTCCTGCTCGATGACCAGCCTGCCGTCGCCCACGCGGGTCTTTTGCTTGCCCATGAATGTGCCGCAGAACACCACCTTTTTGGTGGCGCTGGTGATGTCGATGAAACCGCCAGGACCGATGAGCCGTGAACCGAACTTGGAGACGTTGATGTTGCCGTCTTCATCGCATTCGCCTAGGCCCAGGCAAGTCATGTTCAGACCGCCGCCGTCAATGATGTCGAAGGTGGCGTTGTGCTCCAACGTACACTCGGGGTTGTAGCTGCTTCCGAAGTTGGGCAGGGGGCAGGGAACGCCGCCGATCATGCCGGACTCGCTGCACATGGTGATCTCACTGATGCAGCCCTCCTCAGCCAAAATGTTGCCCACGCCGGAGCTGATGCCCACACCCAGGTTCAGCACACCGCCGGGCTGTACCTCCATGGCGCAGCGGCGGGCGATGACCTTCCGCTCGTCCAGGGGCATGGGGGGCAGCGTGGCGATAGGGCGGCGGATCTGGCCGGAGAAAGAGGGCTCATAATACACGCCCTCGGCCTGCCAGCTGGATTTGGGGTCTTTCGCCTGCACCACGTAGTCCACCAAAATGCCGGGGATCTTCACTTCTTTGGGGTTAAGGGACTCGGCCTTGGCCAAATACTCCACCTGCACGATGACGATGCCGCCGCTGTTGCGGGTGGCGGAGGCCACGGACAGGCCCTCGTTGATGATGCCCTCGTGCATGAAGGAGATGTTGCCGTTCTCGTCGGCCACCGTGCCGCGGAGCAGGGCCACGTCCACGGGGAAGCTCTTGTAGAAGAGGTATTCCTCGCCGCCGAAGGTCACCAGCTCTGCGGCGTCCTCCTGGGTCTCCTTGTTCATGCGGCCGCCCTCCAGACGGGGGTCGATGAACGTGCCCAGGCCCACCTTGGTCAGCAGGCCGGGGCGGCCGGCGGCGATCTCGCGCCACAGGTTCACCGCCACGCCCTGGGGGACGCAGTTGCCGGTGATCTTGCCCTGGGCCGCCAGGGCGTTCAGTGCGTCGGCGCTCATGACGTGGGCGCCGGTCCAGCGGGTCACCAGGCCCTCACCGGCCTCGCCCAGACGGGACGTGCCGCGGACGCCCGCCGGCTTTTCCATGCCCTCCGGCAGCGGCTGCTTGTCCCAGCCCAGGAAGTTGTTGCCATAACCGTGGTCGCCCATGGCGCTGCCCTGCTTGAGGTACAGGTTTTTCGGGTGGCCGGTCTCCTTGTAGCGATCCCGGATCGCGCAGCCGATCTCCTCGGCCCAGCCGGATACGCCCAGACCGGCCACGGCGACGGTAGCGCCGTCGGGGATCAGTTCCGCGGCTTCTTTCGCGGTAATGAACTTAGCCATACTCTCCTCCTATTTGAAAATCTGTAGAACATATTCATAGAATTGGTTCTGTGAACACGTTCTATTATGATACATAACTGTGAAAAAATCAACAAGAATTTTCAATTTTATCATTTGATTTTTTCATCAAGCTACAGAATTCGGAAAGATTTTGCTTGCAACTGGGAGAATACCTGCTATAATGGGGAAAAACGGGGAGGAGGCTTCGGATATGGAGCATCTGCAAAAGACGGCCCGCCAGATACAGGCGGAACAGACGAAGCTGCAAATATTTGAAGCCGCCATGCGGCTGCTGGAGGTCCAGGATTTCGAGACCATCACGGTGCGGGACATCGTGCAGGAGGCCCACGTCTCCGTGGGGTCTTTCTACAACGCCTATCCCTCCAAGCTGGATGTGTTTTACGAGACGTACCAGGTGGCGGATAATTATTTCGAGCAGCGCGTCAGACCGCAGCTGACGGAAGAGGACGCCGTGGAGCGCATCCGCCATTTTTTCCGGGAGTACGCGGTGTATAACAGCGATATCAGCCTGTTTGCCCTGACAAAGGTGCTGTATAACTCCGATAACGCCTGCTTCCACCGGGAGAGCGGTAGCGGTATGGTGCAGCTGCTGACGGAGTGCATTCAGTACGGGCTGGACCGCGGGGAGCTGGCCTCCGGCCATACGGCGGCGGAGATCGAGAATTTCCTGATGGTCTGCATCCGCGGGCTGGTGTACGACTGGTGCATCTGCGACGGGGGCTATGACTTGAAGGAAAAGATGGAGATGTACGTGGACGCGCTGCTGATGCCGTTCTGCACCAGCCCGCGGCAGTGACAGGCGACATACCCGGCGGACACGGGATGCGGATAGGAGGAGCGTATATGCTTGAGAACAACGAGGGAAGGACCGGCAGGTTCATCATCCAGGAGCTGGCCCAGCCGTACACCGGCACGCCGGAATTTCAGGAGATCTACAGAAAATTCGCCCAGCGCATCCTGTGGATAGACGACGATGTCTGTCCCGGTGCGTTTCAGATGAACACGGCCTGGTACTTTGCCGTACCGGAGCGCGACCCCATCTTTGACGAACACGTACACGAATATGATGAGCTGATTGGCTTTTTCGGCAGCGACCCGGCTGATCCGTACAATTTGAACGCGGAGCTGGTGGTCACGCTGGACGGCGAGGCGCACAGGATCACCCGTTCGTCGCTGATCTTCTGCCCTAAGGGAATGCCCCATATGCCGCTGCGTATTCTCCGCGTGGACAAGCCCATCTTCCACTTTTCCATCGTCATGGGCCCGAAGTACAACGGCGCGGCTTACAAATAAGATCGGAAGAAAGCGAACACGCCGCCTCGGAGGAGGCGGCGTATTCTGTATACCGAGGGGGATGGGGATCAGGGTTTGTTATCCGGTTCGGGAACTTTCATCAGCTGGGAGAAGTGTCGTTCCGGCAGGACCGCGAAGTGAAAGATGGGCTTGTCCAACCGCACCACACGATAGGGACTGTGGGGCAGGCCCTTGGGCAGGAAGATCAGTGTGCTTTCGGTGATGCTGTACTCCTCGCCGTCGATGGTGTAGATGATCTCACCGTTGAGGTTGTACGGATCGTGGGGGTCAGAGCCGAAATAGCCGAGGATCTCGCAGCTGTCCTCGTGGACATGGGCCGGAGGACCCTCCATGGGCTTGTAGTACCAGATGCACTCGAAGCTGCAGGCGCCCTCCGCCACGCTGCTGTCCAGCCACGCGATGCTGCGCCGGATGTCCTGGGGCAGCTTATAGTGAGTCAGATGCGCCGGGCGCGGTGTGCGAACAAACAGATGGTCGTACTTTCCCATAACGTTCTCCTTATGTGATAGTATCAGTAGACGATGTAGTCCGGTGCGGCCGCCATGTTGGCGTACTTCTTGACCAGCTCGGGCCAGCGCTTGGGCAGCTCAATCTTCGTGCAGGACGGACCGCCGTGGTCGCCGCCGCCGGCATAGGCGCAGCAGCGCGGACCGCCGGTGGTGCCGCCTACCATGATGTTCAGATGCTCCGTGGTCCAGAACTTCCGGACGAAGAGGCTGCTGTCGCTTTCCGGTAGGGGCACGCCCTTGGGCATATGGTTGTTGTCCCGCATCCAGCGCAGCGGGGAGTTGCCTGCCGCCTTGCGGGCGTACTCGCCGATATAGGTCTGTACATCCTTGCGGCTCATACCCATATCGGCCAGCATTTTGGCCCAGACCGGGGAGATCACATAGGTGCAGCCGGGATCGAAGCCGCCGGGATCTTCCACCTGCAGCATGGCGTGGAGTAGAGTAGGACCGGTCTTACCGCCGATGACGAAGGAGCGGTGGTGACTCCAGGCCAGCGTTACGGCGCTGTCCTTCTCGTCCAGACCGAACTCCGTGTGGAACGGCTTCCAGGGGCTGTTCTCCTCGTCCTCGCCGAAGCAAACGCCGAACCGCGCCTCGTGGCCGGTGTAGGCGTTGTCCTCCAGGGTGGGGCGGCAGCCGGAGATGTTCATGGTGATCAGCGCCAGTGCCCGGGCGATGGCCGCGTTGGGCTTGTTGTAGCCGGACAGCAGATTATTGCCGCAGTTCAGGCCGATGTCCCGGCGGATCGGACCGTTGATCATGGTGATGGGCGCGAAGCCCGCCACGCTGCACGTCCAGCCTACCAGGTGTATGGCCGGATCGACCATGCCCTTCACGGCGGCGATCAGCACCGGCAGGTAGGTGGGCAGGCAGCCCGCCATCACGGCGTTGACAGCGATCTTCTCCACGGTGGCCTTGCCCAACATGGGGGGCAGCTCCGCCACCACATGGTCGCGGGGGTAGTCCGTGCCGGTCAGCATTTCGGCCACGGCCTCCTCTGTGGGAGGGACGATGGGCAGGCCATTGTTCCAGCCCCGGCGGTAGAAGCGGTCGTTGACCTCATCCAGCGTACCGGTGAACGTCTCGTGGGCATATTGGTTGGCAGCCACCTCGGGGGTGGCCAGCTCTTCCTCTGTCAGGGGGCGCAGCAGACCTTCAATGAGCTGGTCCACCACCGGCACGACGGCGGGACGGATGGTGTTGTTGATCAGCGCCTCATCCAAAGCGGGGACGAAGGACAGATCCTGGAGCGTACACTTGACGAACCGCAGGTGCGGCACGTGACGGGCGGAAGCGCCCCGCTGGGCGGACATGAAGATGTCCCCCTTGGTCAGCATGACGGCAGGCTTGCCGCAGCGCTCCACGTAGGCCGTGTTGAAGGCGTGGTACATAGCGCAGGAACCGGCGTCGCCGTAGGCGGCGATCACGCCGTCCACGCCGTCCAGCCAGGCTTTGAAAGCAGGCTGGAACTCCGCGTCGTCCTTGATCTCGCGGGTGTCCTTGGGGTATTGCAGGTAGGAGAAGCGGGCCTCGGGGTACTTTTTCAGTATCTCCTTCTCCACCTCCCGCAGGATGTAGGGAGAGTGGCCCTTGAAGTGGGAAAACATACCGATGGTGCGGCCATTCAGCGTGTCAAGCCGGGGATTCAGAGCACAGACCTGCGTGGAGCTGACCTCCGCCCAGGGGCTTAAAACAGTGTAGTTCATAGTATCTCCTTTACGCTATAGGTCAAAGCCCGACAACATTGGCGAGGGGGATGACGATGAGGGGCAGCAGGATGGTCAGCGCGATCGTTACGGGGATGCCGGCCTTTGTGTAATCCGCGGGCTTATAGTAACCATACGTCTGGGTGAGAATGGGCAAGTGATCGATGGGCAGAAGTGTGCAGGTGTTTGCACCGACCAGCACCAGCATCACAGCGATAGCGGGGTTAAGGCCAACTTTCTCACACAGGGAGATAGCCGGGAGGGTAAGGATGGAAGCAATAGGTCCGCCGACAGGGATAAGGGCGTGGAGAATAAAGCCGGCCAGGGTGATCAACATACCAAGGATGATGGGGCTGAGGGAGGTAACGTGACCAAACAGGACGTCGCCGAGCCATGCATCGACACCGGTGTTGATAAGACCTTGAACGACGCCCATAACACCGCCACACAGAAGAACGGAGTCCCAGCGGATCTCTTTGCTGAATTCATCCCAAGAGAAGCAGCCCGACAGGATGAATAGCGCAACGCCGAGCAGAGAAATGAAGTTCGTATTGTAGATCTTTACCCAGGTGGTGGAGATCCACAGAACGACCATGAGAGTGATGACAAATGCGGACTTCTTATCAATAGCGGTCATTTTGTCCGCGCTCTTCTGATGGGTGGAGGCGACGACCTCTTCACCGAGTTTTTCGGGCTTCCAAATAGTGATGAGAATGAGCCACACCAGAACCATTGCGACCAATGTCGCAGGGATCATGAGAATTGCCCAAGGGCCGAAATCAATAGTACTTCCGTTATAGCTGGTAAGCATTTCGAGAGCGGTGACATTGTTTACAGAACCGGCGATCGTGCCGCAGCCGCCAATACCAGCGGCTACAGGAATACCGACCATCATGCACTTACCGAAGTTTTTCACGCCATTTGCGGTTTCTTCCTGAGTTTTGCAGATACCATAGGCCATGCTGGCCAGCGTTGCGCAGGCAGCAACATTAGACATGATAGCAGACAGCAGGCAGGCAGCAAACATAAAGAACAGAATGATGACTTTGCTGTTTCCACCGGAGATTTTGGCAGCGAAAGCGGCGACGCGATGGGGGATACTGGTACGCTTGAGTGCTACCGTGATGGCGAGTGTACCCATGCAGAATGCCATGAGGGAAACGCTGACGCTCTTAAATGCGGCACCCATACCGGTAAAGCCGCCGATAACACCCATGAAGCAGGTGCAGAGGATGGAGGCCATACCAGAGGGGAGAATGTTGGTCAGGGACAGGATCAGGAAAACGATAAAGACGATCAAACATCTTGCCCCTTCAGCGGACATACCCAATATCGGTGGGCAGAATATGGCTAGGATGAGAAGCGCGAGTGATATGATGCCAAAAATCAGTTTGTTCTTTTTCATAGACCTAACTCCTTCTTTTTTCTCTTTTTTTTGCCGACAAACACATAGCAGAGAGTGAGTGATTTAGTGCAACCCTGCTAAACGGAATATAAACGCTTGTTATATTTTTAGCAATTCAAATGCATCGACGACCGATCGAAAAATGAGATGAGAAGAAGTCATCATCGGAAACAAGAATAGAATACCAAAAGAAAGATGCTTTTTTCTATATAGGCATTTCACAAAAAACCTGTTATAATTATGTTAAAAGAAACAGGCAGCACTTATTCCAGCCGGAAAGGAGATCTTCATGAACACGGAAGAGATCACCAGCTTTGTCAAGGTGGCCAAACTGCAGCACATGACCAATGCGGCGGCGGAACTGAATATCTCCCAGTCCGCCCTGAGCTCCAGCATCAAAAAGCTAGAGCTGGAGTTGGGCGTGCGGCTGTTTGAGCGGCGCGGACGGCATATCGAGCTGAACACGTACGGAGAGATATTCCTCAGGTATGCGGAAAACATGCTGCTCTCTCTGTCCCAGCTGGAGCAGGAGCTGGCCGAGGCCAAGAGCGCCGTGGAAAACCAGGTCAGCATCGCCATGCCGCCGCTCTATTCCTTCGCCGGATTACAGGCCCGACTGCGGGAGAGCTGCCCGGATGTGAGCGTCCGGATTACGCACACGCGCATCAAGGACCTGCCTGGCGCACTGCTGTCCGGCGAGGTGGATTTCTGCATCCGAGCGGCGCGGGTGGACGACCCGCGCCTGTCCTGCCGCGAGCTGACGGACGACCGGCTGATCATGATTGTTCCGCCTACGCATCCGCTGGCCGGGCGGGAGCAAGTGCATCTGAGCGCGTTCCGGAATGACACGTTCGTGAACTTCAGCCGCAGCAGCGGCGAAGCCCCGAATGTGACGGATCTGGAGTTCTATTGCCGGCAGATCGGCTTTGAACCGCGGATCGTGCTGTGGTCGCCCAATATGCGGGAGATCCTGGAGTCCGTTCGGAATGGCGTCGGCGCGGCCATGGTGCCGCTGCGGGTGCTGTCGGGCTACTCGGTGGAGGACCTGTGCTGCTTACAGATCTCCGAGCCTGACTGCTGGACGCACCTGCGGCTGTACGCGCTGAAAAATGTCCGGGAGATGCCGGCGGTGAAGCGTGTCCGGCGGTGCATAGAGGCGTATTTCGACGCGGAGAAGTGAGACGGATGCCGCGTCACGGCGGCGGGATACTATTAAAAAAGACGCACGCGGAGACCGTCTGACGGGACGGCTTCCGCGTGCGATACTGCGGAGGAAAGCGAGATGGGAATGAACGAAAACACACGGGGCGGCGGGCCGCTGCTGGCAGAGATGGCCCGCATCGCCATCCCGATCTCCCTGCAGTCCCTCATCACGGTGGGCGTGAACCTGATGGACACCATCATGCTCAGCAGCATGGGGGATATGCAGCTGTCCGCGTCCTCCCTGGCGGGGCAGTTCATCAACCTGTTCCAGATCTTCTGCATGGGCATCGGCATGGGCGCTTCCGTGCTGACTTCGCGTTATTGGGGCAGCCAGGATATGGTCTCACTGAAAAAGAGCGTGGCCCTGATGCTGCGGCTCAGCGCGCTGTTTATCGCCGTGTTCACGGCGGTCACGGCGCTGTTCCCAAGCCTGGTCATGCGGATGTATACGCCGGACAGCGGCATCATCGCCTATGGCAAGACGTATCTGATGTGGATGCTGCCTACGTTTTTCTGCATCGGCCTGTCCCAGACCTGCACCGTTGTGCTGCGAAGCGTGGGGCGGGTGCAGATACCCCTGCTGGCGTCCGTCGCGGCGTTTGTGGTGAATGTGTTCTGCAACTGGGTGTTCATCTTCGGCAAGCTGGGCGCGCCGCGGATGGAGATCGCCGGTGCGGCACTGGGCACGATGATCGCCCGGGTGGTGGAGCTGGGGATCATCTGCGGGTACTTTTTCTTCGCGGACAAGCGTATCGGCTTCCGGCTGCGGGATGTGGCCATGCCCTGCGCCGACCTGAAGCGGGAGTATGTCCGCATCAGCCTGCCGGTGCTGGTCAGCGACGGGCTGCTGGCCATCGGCAACAACGCCGTGGCCATGGTCATGGGGCACATCGGGCAGGCCTTCGTCACCGCCAATTCCATGACGGTGGTGGTGCAGCAGCTCAGCTCCGTGCTGACGCAGGGCATCGCCAACGCCAGCGGCATCATCACCGGCCACACCATGGGCCGGGGCGACCGGAAAAAGGCCCAGCGGGACGGCTACATTTTCCTGCTGATCGGGCTGGTCATCGGCTGCTTCGCCGCCCTGCTGATCTATCTGCTGCGGGGCGTGATCGTGGCGTACTATCAGGTGTCCGACGAGGCCCGGACCATCGCGTGGGAGCTGCTGGACGCCATACTGTTCATCGTGATCTTCCAGTCCATGAACGCCATTCTGACCAAGGGCGTTCTCCGGGCCGGCGGCGACACGAAATTCCTCATGGCGGGCGACATCCTGTTCCTGTGGGTGGCGTCCATCCCGCTGGGCGCGCTGGCGGGACTGGTGCTGGACTGGCCGCCGTTCTGGGTGTATACGATGCTGAAGATCGACCAGATCATCAAGTGCATCTGGTGCTTTTTCCGGCTACGCAGCGGAAAGTGGATGAAGACCATCCATCCCGCGGGAGCGGTCCAGACGGGAGAATGAGCCGCAGCAGCGAAAAGCAAGTGCACCCGGCGTAAGCCGGGTGCACTTGCTTCCTTTTGGTTACAAAAGAGAACCCCCGGCTCTGCCGGGGGAGAAAAAAGCCTATGG
>OIZI01001110.1_pt1 | contig 12134 bp, 8 predicted proteins | sample 1588441 | NCBI WGS metagenome assembly OIZI01 (sample SAMN03283284) | human gut metagenome | biome: human-associated habitat; material: feces | host: Homo sapiens | place: Peru | collected 2012
GGAAAGTACGACGGCTATCTGCTGGAGGGCATGGCCTGTCCCGGCGGCTGCATCGCAGGCGCCGGCACCGTTCGCCCGCCGGAGAAATCCAAGGCGTGGCTGGAGAAGTACAAGGCCGCCGCACCGCTGAGCAATCCGCTGGAAACAGCATATATCAAGGACTTGTCCCTGCTGCACGAGGACAGCGAGGAATGGGAACGGGTCAGCCACCACTAATCAATAAAAAAACCTGTCTTAGGCCAAGCGGCCTAAGACAGGTTTTTTCTTTATGGCGGGAGCTTACTGGATGCCCTTTACGGTATAGCCCGCGTCGGTGACGGCGGCGCGGATGGCCTCGTCGGTCACATCGCCCTCCACCACGGCGGTGCCGGAGGTCAGGTCAACGGTGGCCTTCACGCCGGGCAGGGCGGTCAGGGCCTTTTCCACATGAGCCACGCAGTGGGCGCACATCATGCCCTCGATGGTAACGGTCTTTTTCATAGTCGGTTCCTCCTCATTGTCAGCAATATGTTCTGCCGCCGTGCCGGCGGCGCTGGGGACGGGTTTGGTTTTCGGCTTCCACAGCCGCAGGCGCAGGGCGTTGGACACCACGCACACGCTGCTGAGGGACATGCAGGCGGCGGCGATCATAGGATTCAGCAGCAAGCCCAGCGCCGGGTACAGTACGCCTGCCGCCACGGGAATGCCCACGCTGTTATAGAAGAAGGCCCAGAACAGGTTCTGCCGGATATTTCGCAGTACGGCGCGGCTCAGCTCTGCGGCAGAGGCCACGTCGGCAAGGCTGCTTTTCATCAGCACGATATCCGCCGATTCGATGGCGATATCGGTGCCTGCGCCGATGGCAAGGCCCACATCCGCCTGCACCAGCGCCGGGGCATCGTTGATGCCGTCGCCCACCATGGCCACCAGCTGACCCTCCTTTTGCAGCTTCTCCACACAGGCGGCCTTGTCCTGGGGCAGCACCTGCGCGATCACCTGATCCACGCCCACCTGACGGGCGATGGCGTTGGCGGTCTGGGTATTGTCGCCGGTCAGCAGCACCACCCGGCAGCCGGAGCGCTTCAGAGCGGCAATGGCAGCGGCGCTGTCAGGCTTCACAGTGTCGGCCACCGCCAGCATGCCCAGCGCCCGGCCCTGCTGGGCGAAGTACAGCACCGTCTTGCCGTCGTTGGCCCAGGTCTCCGCCTGAGCGGAAAACGCGTCGATAGGGACGCCGTTCTGCCGCATATAATCGGCGTTTCCGGCAAAGACAGTCTCGCCGTGGAGCGCCGCGTGAACACCGCCGCCGGGAACGGCGGCGAAGTCCTCTACGTCGCACAGGGGGATGCTCCGCTCCTGCGCCGCCTCGGTGACGGCGCGGCTGAGGGGATGCTCGCTGGGCTGCTCCACGCTGGCCGCCACGCACAGCAGCTCCTCCTCCGTAACGCCTTCCGCCGCCAGACAGTCGGTGAGACGGGGCTTGCCCTGGGTGACGGTGCCGGTCTTATCCAGCACCACGGTGTCGACCCGGCCCATCAGCTCCAGCGACTGGGCGGATTTGATGAGGATGCCGTTCTCCGCCGCCTTGCCTGTGCCCACCATGATGGCCACGGGGGTGGCAAGACCCAGTGCGCAGGGGCAGGAGATCACCAGCACGGCGATACCCACCGACAGGCAGAACTGCACGCTCTGGCCGCCTACGAAGGCCCACAGCAGCGCCGCGATCAGGGCGATGGACATGACCACCGGAACGAACACGCCGCTGATTTTGTCCGCCAGACGGGAGATGGGCGCTTTACTGGAGGAAGCCTCCTCCATCAGCTTCACGATCTGGGACAGGGTGGTGTCCGCGCCTACGCGGGTGGCCTTCAGCTCCAGATAGCCGCTCTGGTTCACGGTGGCGGAGGTGACGGTATCGCCTACGTTTTTCTCCACCGGCAGGCTCTCGCCGGTGATGGCGGACTCGTCCACCGAGCCGCTGCCGGACACCACCACGCCGTCCACGGGAATCTTGCCGCCCTGACGCACCACCACGATATCGCCCTTCTGGATATCCTCCGCCGGGACGGTGATCTCCACGCCGCCCCGCTTCACCACGGCGCTGTCAGGGGCCAGCGCCAGCAGGGCGGAAATGGCATCGGTGGTCTTGCCCTTGCTGCGCTCCTCCAAGTATTTGCCCACCGTCACCAGCGCACAGATCATGCCCGCCGACTCGAAGTACAGCTCCGGCATGCCGGATACCTGTCCCGCCGCCAAGCGCACCATTTCGATCAGGCTGTACACCAGCCCGGCGCTGGCGCCCAGCGCCACCAGCGTGTCCATGTTGGGGCTGCGGCGGAACAGTTGGGAGAAGCCCACGGTGAAATAGCTGCGGTTCAGGATCAGAATGGGCACGCAGAACACCAGCTGGGAGATGGCGTGGGTCAGGTGGCTGGCCGTCAGGAAGCCGGGCAGCGGCAGCCCCATCATATGGCCCATGCTGATATAGAACAGGGGCACCAGACACACGATGGACCACACCAGACGGCGGCGCATTTTCGCCAGCGCCGCGTCCTGCTCCTTATGGACGTTCTGCTTCACGTCGGACGCCCGCTTCGCGCCGTAGCCGCCGCTCTCCACCGCGGAGATGATCTGCTCCGGCGTCACCTGCTGCGGGTCGTAGTCCACCATCATGGTGCCCAGCATCAGGTTCACCACCGCGCTGTTGACGCCGGGCAGAGAGCCCGCCGCCTTTTCCACATGGGCCGAGCAGGCCGCGCAGGTCATGCCTGTTACCACAAATTTTTCTTTCATCACGCCGCCTCCTTATTTCATCAGCTTTTGCAGCGTAGTCACCAGCTCATCGATGACCGCGTCGTCCCCCTGACGGATGCCGTCCGCCACGCAGGTGCGGATGTGGGTGGCCAGCAGTTCCTTGCTGAAGCTGTTCAGCGCCGCGCTGACGGCGGATACCTGAATGAGAATATCGGGGCAATAGGCGTCCTTTTGCAGCATGTCCTTTAATCCCCGTACCTGTCCCTCGATCCGGTTCAGGCGGTGGGTCAGGCGCTTCTGCTCCTCGTCAGAGCGGTGCTTCGTCTTTTGACAATGGCAGCAATCCATAGAGCATACCTCCTGAGGGTATATTTTGATGGTGGCATTATATACCCCTGCGGGGTATTTGTCAACGCTTTTCTTTCGGCTTACACAAAAGTGCCATAATAAGGGCGAACACCACCGCCGCGGCGATGCCGCCGGCGGTGGCGGTCAGCCCGCCGGCGAGAACGCCCAGCAGTCCTTTTTCCTCCACCGCTTTTGCCACGCCCCTGGCCAGCGAGTAGCCGAACCCCGTCAGGGGCACGGTAGCGCCAGCCCCGGCCCAGTCCACCAGCGGCTGATATACGCCCGCCGCCTGTAGGATCACGCCCGCCACCACGTAGCCTGACAGGATACGGGCGGGGGTCAGCTTCGTCAGGTCGATGAGCACCTGTCCCACGGCGCACAGCAGCCCGCCGCAGAGAAAACACCACAGATAGTCCATAGTACCTCCTTATCGCTCCGCCGACAGCACCACCGCGTGGCACACCGCCGGCATGGTCTCCTTTTGAAACACGGTGGTGGGGCTTTGCAGCGCCCCGGTAGGGGCGAAGATCATCCGCTTCCACCGGCGGCTTTTCAGCCCCGGCAGCAGGTAGGCGCACAGCACCGAGGCGCTGCATCCTGCGCCGGAGCCGCCGGCATGCATGTCCTGCTTCTCCCGGTCGAACAGCAGCAATCCGCAGTCGGTATAGCGGCTGTCCATGTTGAAGCCGTCCCGGGCCATCAGATCCTTTACCACGCTGTGGCCGATGGCGCCCAGATCGCCGGTGACGATCAGGTCATAGTCCTGGGGCGTGGTGCGGGTATCCCGGAACAGGGTCTCCAGCGTGTCGATGGCCGCCGGGGCCATGGCCCCGCCCATGTTGCACTCGTCGTTGACGCCCATGTCCACCACCCGGCCCATGGTGGCATGGGTGAGATACGGCCCGTCTCCGCTGCGGCCCAGAATGCAGCAGCCCGAGGCGGTAGCCGTCCACTGGGCGGTGGGGCACCGCTGGGAGCCGTAGGGGAGTGGCATGCGGTACTGCCGCTCGGCGGTGCAGTAATGAGAGGAGGTCACGGCCGCTGCCACGTGGGCCGCGCCGCCCTGTAACAGCATGGCTGCCAGCGCCAGCCCCTCGCCCATGGTGGCGCAGGCGGCGTACAGTCCGGCCACGCTGAAGGGCTGGTTCCGCAGGGCAAAATTGCTGGCGGCGCATTGGTTCAGCAGGTCGCCCGCCAGCACCAGATCCACGTCCTCGGGCCCCATGCCGCCCCGCTCCAGCGCGTGGCCCAGCGCCCGCTGCTGGAAGATGGATTCCGCCTTTTCCCAGCTGGCCTGTCCGCAGAAGGAGTCCGTCTCGATCTCGTCAAAATAGCTGCCCAGCGGGCCTTGCCCCTCCAGCTTGCCGCCGATGCTGCCCCATGACAGTACGCTGATGCCGCCGGAAAAGGCCACCGTCCGTCCGGTTCGATGCATTTCCATTTGCTTCACCTCACAGTTTTCCGGTAGTATGTGGAGACGCGGGGAGAATATGTATCCGGCGGCAGTCCGCGCCCCGTTTTCTTGCGCATACCCTTGCACGGGGGAAAAATCTATCGTATAATAAAGTCAATCAAAAACGGAGGATGGCTATATGTACGAAAACGGCAAGATCTATATGGGTCTGGCGGACGGACAGCGGGTGGAGCTGGCTCTGAACATGTGCAACCGTCACGGCCTGATCGCCGGCGCCAGCGGCACCGGCAAGACCATTACCATGAAGGTGATGGCCGAGTCCTTTTCCGATGCGGGCGTGCCCGTGTTCCTGTGCGACGTAAAGGGCGATGTGGCGGGTATCTGCGCGCCCGGCGTCAGCAACGAGGGCATGGAAAAGCGCATCGACAAATTCGGTGTCCGCGATACCTTTACCTATAAAGCATACCCCACCACCTTCTGGGATATCTATCAGGAGGGCGGACATGCCGTCCGCGCCACCGTCAGCGACATGGGCCCGGAGCTTTTGAGCCGCATTCTGGGGCTGACTCCGGCGCAGGAGGGGATCCTGCACATCGTGTTCCGCATTGCCGACGACAAGGGCCTGCTGCTGATCGACCTGAAGGATCTGCGGGCCATGCTGACCTACGTGAACGAGCACCGCTCGGAGTACATGATGACCTACGGCAACATCACCTCCCAGTCCGTGGCGGCGATCCTCCGGGCGCTGCTGCCGCTGGAGCAGCAGGGCGGCGACCTGTTCTTCGGCGAACCGGCGCTGGACATCCGGGACTGGATGCGCACCGACGCCGATGGACACGGCATGATAAACGTGCTGGACTGCGTCAAGCTGGTGCAGAACCCCACCCTGTACGCCGGTTTCCTGCTGTGGATGCTGTCGGAGCTGTTCGAGAATCTGCCGGAGGCCGGTGATCTGGACAAGCCCAAGCTGGTGTTCTTCTTCGATGAGGCTCATATGCTGTTCCGGGACGCGCCTGCCGTGCTGCTGCAGAAGATCGAGCAGACGGTGAAGCTGATCCGCTCTCGCGGCGTGGGTGTGTTCTTCGTCACCCAGAGTCCCAGCGATATTTCCAACGCCGTGCTGGCCCAGCTCTCCAATCGGGTGCAGCATGCTCTGCGGGCCTATACCCCCGCCGAGCTGAAGGCCGTCCGGGTGGCGGCGCAGGCCTTCCGGGCCAACCCGGCCTTCCAGGCGGAGGACGCCATCATGGAGTTGGGCGTGGGCGAGGCGCTGACCTCCTTCCTGGACGAGGGCGGCGTACCCGCCATGGTGCAGCGTACCAAGATCATCTGTCCCCAGAGCCTGATGGCCGCACCGGAGCCCATGATCCGCGCCAAGGTGCTGATGCGGGACGGCATGGAGAAATATGACGACTACGTGGACAATCTGTCCGCCTATGAGGTGCTGACAGAGGAGGCCGAAAAGGCGGAGACCGCCAAGCAGGAGGAGGCCGACCGCAAGGCCCGTGAGAAGGCGGAGGCCGAGGCGGAAAAAAAGCGTCTGAAAGAGGAAGAAGCCGACAAGAAGCGGCAGCAGAAGCTGGAGGACGAGGCGCGCAAGCGCCAGCAGAAGCTGGACGATGAAGCACGCCGCCGCCAGCAAAAGCTGGAGGATGAGGAGCGCCGCAAGGCCGAGCGCCAGCAGGAAAAGGCGGAAGCCGAGGCCAAGCGTAAGGCGGAGCGCCGTGCAGCCAAGATTGAAACGCAGCTGATCTCCGCCGGAGGGCAGATCCTCAAGCGGGGTCTGCTGGGCGTGTTGAAAAAGAGATAACAAAGGGCCGCCTGACATAAGAAAACATACGGCAAAGGGTCGGCCTGTGGCCGACCCTTTGCCAACTTTTGCTTGCATCTGTTGGGGAAGTCTGGTAAAATAGACGGGTATCCGGGTGTAGCGAAGTTGGTATCGCGCCTGGTTTGGGAGCGCCGTGGTTGTATCCGGGATAGGATGAGGCGAAACGCCGCAAAGCCTTGCGACACCTGCGTTTGCAGGATTTTCCCCGATTGCCGAAAGCGGCACAAAAGCGGCACTGACCACATAAATGACCACAGACAGAAAAAACTTTATTTTTACCCCTCGCCGTGGTATCATGGCAAAAAAATGAATATCCGGGTGTAGCGCAGTTGGTAGCGCACGTGATTTGGGTGTGCCGTGGTTGTATCCGGGATAGGGTGAGGCGAAACGCCGCAAAGCCTTGTGACACCTGCGTTTGCGGGATTTCCCCCGATTCCCGAAAACAGCACAAAATCGCCTTTGACCACATAAATGACCACAGACAGAAAAAACTTTATTTTTACCGCTCGCCGTGGTATAATAGCAAAAACTGAATATCCGGGTATAGCGAAGTTGGTATCGCGCCTGGTTTGGGACCAGGAGACCGTGCGTTCGAGCCGCACTACTCGGACCAAAATCCCTCTGAAATCGTTGATTTCAGAGGGATTTTTCTTATCTTTGATTACTGCGGCGCAGAATTTGAGCTGCTTTATGCTTTCAATTTATACAGGCGATTGCCTTGGTCTGTCTCCACAGTGACGATGCCCTCATCGATAAGCTGCTGCAAGAGGGACTCCGTGCGGCTCAGGCTGACGCCCAGCGCCTTGGAGAGCGCAAACAGGTCGCTTGTGGGGTGGTCTGTAAGATGGTCGATCAGCAGTTGGCGCTGAGACAATGCGCCCAGAGGGACTTGCTTTTCGCCTGTTGTGGTTTCTCCGCCGCTGCCGTGACTCGTCATATACAGTGTAAGTGAGACACGATCTGGGTTACGACTCTCTGTGAAAACCGGCTCCGGCCAGCTCTCGGCTTTCCAGACGCGGTACAGGTTGGGGATACCGCCGCCGGTGTACTCACCCACATCGATGAGGCGAAACATCCGCGCCATCGCGGCGTTTCGCGGGTCGGACACACCTCCGCTTCTGGCGGTATCGAGTGGCACGCGAAAGCTGCCGGGGTTGGAGAGTGTGATCTCCTGATGACCCTTACTGACAACGATGCCGCCGCACCCATGATAATCCGCATTGACAAGGCAGTTGGCCAGCACTTCGCGTAGGACTTGACGGACGGGCGTGTCATCCACTCGACGACCATTCTCCAGCTTGAAGGGCGTTTTCACGTCCTGCTGCAGCTTGTTGTAGGCCCAGTAGTAGAACTCGTAGGCATTGCCGCTCCAAGCGGTGTCTGTCCAGCGGCCTTCTGCATCGATCTGCTCACGGTAGGTCATGGCATAATTGGGGTATGCGCGGAGGATATCTTCCCGATTGCCGAACATCAGCAGTCCGGCAGAGGTTGGGCGCAGTGAACCTCCACTCTCGCCGACCGCTCCGATTTTTTGCAGAAATGCTTCGTCATCCAAGTGCTCCCACATATGTCCGGGACGGTACAGCTTCATCCTTTGCCGGAAGCTGCGTATGCTCTCGAAATTGAGTGCCTCGAGGCCCATTCCGCATATCAGATGTATATCCGGTGACTGGATGGCCGCGTCACGCATCATGGCCTGATACTCCTCGTATGTACAGCGGTAGTCGCCTTCGCCGCTGCGCTGGTAGGTGTTGCGAATGTCGTTGTCCACATACACCGGTTTGTCAGCGCGATCCGCGCGTGGCACCTTGATCACGATGATGCGGTCGCCGTTGACCTCCTCCACATACACATCTTTCGCGGCCAGAATGTTGACGCTGACCTTCAGGGGATCGTTGATGATGCGCCAGAACTCGCGGATCAGGCTGTCGGGATCGGGCAGGTTTACGGAATCGAAGGACTTGTCCGTCGTCTCGATAACGCCCAGCAGGATGACACCGCCCAGTGTATTGGCGAAGGCGGAGTAGGTCTCCCAGATGCTCTTGGGCAGACCGCCCAGCGCCTTTTTGGCCTCTATGCGGTTGTTTTCCCGGTATTGCTCCAGGCGGCTGAAATCAAGCATGGCGTCACCTCCTATGGGGTTATTTTAGCATATTGGGGACGGGATGGCAATGCGGATAGGGTTTCTGCCAGTGGTACCGCTGTTGAGATTAGATGTGCAAGATGCCTTCTTGAGAGTACCCACCTGAATTCGTTGATTTCAGCGTAGGGTTTGTTTTTTATTGCAATGAAGACGTCGAGGTAGTTGTTCTTGCGCTGCAATTTGTCAACAATTTCAACTTAATGTTGTAATTTTTGGCAAATTGCAGTATAATTAATTAAAATTAGAATTTTGTTTCCCTAAAGCAATCGTGTGGAAGAATTCCTATGCGGCGTTATCAATTGTCCCCTACCAAGCAGACAATCGAGGTGTACATATGGAAAATTTTATTATATCACAAATCATAGATTTTTTAGTAGAGGCTGGCAAAGATTCTTTTTCTGGATTAAGGGGAAGACTATATCTTTTCAATATTAAGAGAAATCTTAAGAAAAGAATTTTTAATGAAATACTCTCAAAATACGGAGAGAACGTCTTTTATAATGAATTGGATCACTTTCTCACAGACAATGATGTGATTTGCAACGTTATTCGGAATTGTTATGATGTATCTGCATTCCATTATAAGTCTAAATCTCAAACAATAAATTATTATGTACAGCTGTTTATTGAACATCATCCCAGGTATCGCCGGTATGCTTATGAAATTCGAGCTCTTCTACAAAAATATTTTGAAGTAATTTATCTCACTTTAAACAAATCAAATAACAATGAAACTAGAATCATCTGTAACATAGTCAAAGAACTCGCAAATGGATTATCGGATGAATTGCAAGGTATTAAGAACGCTCTTGCACAAATTGATAAAAAAATAGATACATTAGCTGACAAAACGGAACGCTCACCTGCAAAGTTTTTATTCAACGAATACCGCAAGCATTTATTATGTCTCTATTCTTTATATTCCGCTGATGAATATCTGGAACGCAAAATTTTTTCAAAAGACGAAAGTGATGTTCAATTGAATTCTTTGGACACTTTACTTAAGGAGAAACGTGTTCTCGTTTTAGGGGAAGCTGGCTATGGGAAGACTTATGAGTCTATCACATTGCTCCGTAACGCATGTACAAACGAGAATACATATACCCTAATTCCTGTGCTTATTCCCTTACAAGAATATGGGTTACTTTACACCGATATTGTTGGTGCCATCAAGTATAAAATCGCTCCATTTTATGATGGGGAAATAGATAAATTTATTGGACATCAGTTGAGAGAAGGAAAATTTCTTCTTATATTTGACGGGATTGACGATATTACCCAAGACGATTACCATACAAAGTTTTATGCCGATTTTATCAATCTTGCCGCCCAATATAATAGCAACTATTTCTTCGTTACATCTCGCTTTAATCGGTATCATGGAGAGTTAGGTGAGCAAAAGCAATATCTTCTTACGGCATTAAGTGCGCAAACTGTTCGGCAAGAATTACAAAACGAAGGGATCATTGTCGATATTCCGCAGCAATACTATACGCTTTTTTCAAATCCGTTCTTTTTATCGGTCGGTAAGTCAGTACTAAAGCAGAGCCCCAATCGAGATATATTTAACAGGAGTAGATTGTTTGAAGAGTTATTCCAGAAATTATACGGCGGTATCTTCCCACAAGGTCAATTTGCAGGAACTCTTCCTCTAACCTATCATGAAGCCCAAATTTTTTTGGGCGATTTTGCATATCATACATTTTCGCAGCCATCCTATAGCTACATGGAATTCGACCAACAGCTTTCAAAAATAATTCATGAAAATAAAATACGTATTATAGGATCTTTTGTTAGCTCTGGACTATTTAGAATTGAAAACAACGTATTTTTTGTACACAAACTACTTAAAGAATATTGCGTTGCCTACTATCTAGTTCATAATTACCCCTTATTCTGTAATGCTGAGCTGTATACGGACTTAGTTGAAAAAGACGAATGGAAGGAAGTCTTCATCTTTGCATGTGGGATGTATAAAAGTCTGCAAGAGCAAGATGAATTTCTGGATTTTGTCATGGAGCGTAATCTCCCTCTATATATCGAATGTGTCAATGCCAAAAATGATGTAAGTCAATCTGATATAACTTTTACCCCTAACCGCCTGTTAACACAAATACTTAAGACATATCGATTTATTCTCAGGAAGTACTTTGCCTCCATAGAAACCCGGTTCGATCCACGCTATCCACCAAATTACACAATGGAATCAGGACAAAAAATTGCCATTATTGGATGTCTATCAGAAGACCATAGCTATTTGAGATATTGGTTTGATTTTGTTTCAGCTGATGAAAGTGATGTTCAATGTATCAGCGAACAACAATGCCAAGAGTATCATGCAGCATTTGAAAAGAAAGCTCTTTTCCAAATGCGTAATATCGTCAGCTATGCTGTAAATCTACAGGTATCTGGATTATGTGAAGATAGTGGCCGCAAAATTGCTATCAATTTGATTAAAAATAGACTTAAGAGCCTAATCGAAAAGAAGGAATTGATTGAAAGCAAATATTTACTATGTGAACGAGTCGCTTCTTATCAACGAAAAGTAAAAGCAATTCAGGGAATCGATGATTTGCACGAAATGCAAATGGTTATTGACAAGATAATCGATGATGCACTTGAAAGGATTCCTCATTTAGCGGGGTATACCCTTAATCATGTAGACCTTTTTCCTCTCCGTGATCTATTGCATTATTTAAATCAAGACAACACCATCTTATCAGAATATATTCTTCCTGGCCCTGATATGCCAATGCCAGCGAAAAGCCCATGTTTCACTTGGGATTTGTATTCAAAAGGGCAGAAGGAGCGGCGTATTACCCTGTTTTTTTATTACCATGAGATTTGCTATCTTAATATGGTAGAATACAATTTCTCCGCATTGAAAAAACACTTTAGAAGATATAATGATGCGCCATATCAAGTGGTGGTTGAGGTGGATTACAATGAGGACATAGTTCCGCATGATTTTTTCTCAGAACCATCGATTCAGTATTATTACATTGCATCTCCTTCGAAAGATATTCCCATTCCTGAAGTTTGCCAAGTAAAAGAAAAATTCTTTTCCGACTATACTCAAATCATGCAAAATATTCAAAAAAGTTACTCGAAACAAGGGCGAACTGCAAATCGATTGATGACAACACTGACAGGCTTTACATTTACTACTACCTCAAGGCGCACCGGTGAAGCTAATCCGCTATCAGACTATGTGTACAAGTCTTTAAAAGAAAGCTTAGAGGATGTATTTGGTTCAATGGGGTAATGGCTTAACATAGATATCACCGCAAGGATATTATTTCCCCTTAATTTGATGGTATCATCACTATTCTGAACACCAACTGCTCCAATAGAATTCACCGACAAGGGCGTCAATCACTCAGTACCCTTGCCGGTGATTCTTTTTACATCCGCTTCTTCCCCCGCTTGCCTTTCTTCTCCTCCGGTGGACTTCCGCTACCTTTGCCCTCATCCTTCAGCCGCTGCGCTTCCGCGATCTCTACCGTCATCTCTGCAATTAGCACCTTCAGCGTAAGCGCACAATAACCGCCCGCCTAGAATCCCGGCCAAGGATATGAGATAATATCCCAAAACTTGAAAAACTCACGGAGAGTTTTTCGAGAAGGAGGGAGAGATGCTATCAAATGGCAGATGTATTGGCAGTG
>OIZI01001111.1_pt1 | contig 12119 bp, 10 predicted proteins | sample 1588441 | NCBI WGS metagenome assembly OIZI01 (sample SAMN03283284) | human gut metagenome | biome: human-associated habitat; material: feces | host: Homo sapiens | place: Peru | collected 2012
TTTCATAACCTAAAGCAGTAACGTTCATCTCCGGCAGAGAATATTCAGCAAGCTGACCTTTTTCAGCAGCAAATACAGTGCCTGCGGCAAGCATAACACCTAGCATAGAAGTGCTCAACAAAATTTTCTTGTTCATAGTTTCATGCTCCTTTTTTACTCATACACAACAAACATCTTAATAAAATGAACTACAATTAAGATTATATAAGCACCTAGATATGTAAGCAAGCGATAAACAGCAAAGATAACATACTATATTTTTTCTTTTAAACTCATTAGAATCCTTGTTATCAAGCTATTTTTCAAACTCTACTATTCAGTAGTCTTATAGTATAATTAAGAAAATTTTTCTCACCAACTCTACTCATCATTCGTTTTATTTTAAATACATAAGCGAGATTAGCCTTACTGAACGTGTCCTTGCTTCATACCCAAGCGCTCTATCAGTAAAGCTTTTTCGGGAGAAAAGAATGTAATAAACATCTTTACCATCATCACTGATATAATCCTGCTGCAGCCTTTTGATTGTATCAACATCAACCTTGCATTTAGTCCACAAGCTCTGCATATAACATACTTCATTTTTACCATACGCCACTAGACGCAGCTGTTCCCACGAACAATCTTCTTTTGGCCAAAGAAATCCCATAATAGAAAAATCAAAGCTAAAATTTTTACGCTTACGCAAAACATAACAATGTTGATAACAAATTTTTAAAAACACAAGTCTGGCATAATTATCTAGAGCAGATAAAATCTTGTTACGTAATAAAAACTTACCTAAACCCATAGCGATACTGCCAAGATATGGATATACACACCTATACCAAAAACAAAGCATAGTGTCAGTCAGCATATAACAAGTATTTTTATGCTGCTTGTGCAGCATAATTTCATCAGCAGGTACAAGCTTCTGTAAAAAGCCTGCTTTAAGCAAAACTCCAACATACTTTGATACTTTATTCATACTCATGCCAACAGCTTCTGCTATATCCTTCATATGTACAGCACCACAAGCCACAGAACACAGAACAGCATGATAAATATTTGGCTGGCGAAATTCCTGCGCCAATCTTTTTTCTCCTTCGCGTAAAAGACACGCATCCGGAGCATAAAAGAGTTTATATAAATTTTCTTTAAAGGTTAAAGTATCATCTATATAACACAAATATTGTGGTGCTCCCCCTGTTATACCATAAAGCATGACCTTTTCATCATTGCTAAATGGCGAAAAACACGATACACATTCTTCATAACTCAAAAAGTCCAATGTTAAAAAATCTGTTTTCAAACCTGCTTTCCGTAAACTATTCTTAAAGCAATCCAGTCTTCGTCCACAAAAAACTATTAGCAAACGTAACCGTAAAGCTTCCTTTTGTACCAAAGCAAGCAAAGAAGGCATCAGCTCACTAAAACTTTCTTCCAGCTCCTGTGCATCATCTATCATTAACAGCATTTTTTCTCCAGCAGCCTTTTTTATTATCGCTGCTAATGCATCTTGCCAGCTCATACAAACCTTGCTGTCTACAATCCCCTGAACAGCAATCTCTGCCAAAAATGCAGCCTTATTAGCATTCTCTGTACAAGAACGCACACAAAAATAAGCCTTGCTCTTGCGTCTGCCCAGCTCCTGCAATAAAGTAGTCTTGCCAATGCCTGGCGCACCGCTTAAGCACACACAGTGCAGCTCATTACTATTATATAAATTCTCCAAAAAAGCTAATTCACTTTGTCGACCAAAAAACATAAAAATGCACCAACTCTACTTATAAGTTGCTTAATATTATATCATTAAACTACTAATACGTAAATTGGTGCATTTCTATATCCGCTTTTATTTATCAAAAAGCTTCTTGAGCTCTTCCTCCGACATATTCACAATGTCAGCAATATTCCTCACGCTCACGCCTCTGTCGCGCAAGCGCACAGCAATGCTCTCGACAGCCTGCTCCCCGATTTTTTGCTTCAAATCCGCAAGATAAGCAGCACGAACTGCCATATCCTCAATCTCTGTATTCACTTTGTCGGCAACCAGTTTCTCAAAGATTTCATTACAAAGCTCTTCCTTCAGCTTCTGATAATGTGCATCAATAATATTATAATCACTAGGATCATTATTGAAAAAGCTTGTACGTACAGGCAGTTCCGCATTATCATTTGCAAGCTTGCCGCCAAAAATACGCATCAGAATAGCATCAGCAACGCTTTCCTTCAGCTTCAAAACCTCTTGAGAATTAATTTTGTCCATAACGTGAACCTCCTTCAGCGATTACGCAGTTTCTAAACTCATCAGCAAGGCCAAACGCACCAACAATCTCTTGACCATTTTATGCGTTTACTGTAATTTATTTTAGCACTACTCGCTCAAAGATTCCAATAAGGATTTAGTATTTCTTTTATGCTTGCAGGCTCCAAAATCCGTCGTTATTTATACCTTGAATTCACAACCTCAATAGCAATCGTCGCGTAAAGCCTCTCGCCCTCATATAATTTGATTGCGCCCTTGCCGACGTGGTATTGCTTAACGCTCTCGCGCGGCACACGCAGCTCCACGCTCAAGGGCAGCGCGCCAAACTGCTTTTGCAGCACCTGCTGCGCGCCCAGCTTCTCCCACACGCCCTTCTTGCTTCCCTGCGAAAGAAGCATCTCCAAGCCTTCGCCGCGACAGGTCAGCTTGGCATTCTTTGTCTGCGGCTGCAGGCGCAAATATGCGGAATACACATTAGGCTGCACCACATACTTCAGGCCGCCCTCCTTGCCCAGGTCGACAACATAGCTGACCTGCGCATCCTTCGCCAGCTGCAGCTTCGTAAAGCCCTTATCATGAGCATTCATCTCCCGCACCAGCAGCAGCGCCAACATAACGCCCAGCATCGCGATAAATAAAGCTATTCTTTTCCACCACTGCTTATCCATGCTGCGCCACCCTGCCCTTATAATTTTTATAAAGCGCCTTCGCCCCTAAAAGCAGCAGCGCAAAAACTCCGGGAGTACAGCTCAGATTGCAGCTGCCGCAGATACCGCTGCAGCCTGCGCCCTGCGTCGAAATAGCGCTCACAGGAATCCCCATCGCCACAAGAAAACTAATCAGCTTATTTTTCATCATGCTTCCTCCCATAGCTTATAGCCTGCACAGGGCAGCTATGCGCACACACGCCACAGACAATGCAATTATGCCTGCACAGCTGCGCCTGCTTCTCCTGCACCGTCGCCGCCTCCATAGGGCAGGCCTTGGCACACTTGCCGCAGCCGATGCATTTTTGCTTATCCACCTGCATCTGCCAGGAAAGCCCCAGCCTGCAGCCAAGCGCATACACCAGGCTCTGCGCCGCGCCGACAGGGCAGAGGAAATTGCAGAAGCCGCGACCGCCCTTCGTGAACAGGCCAAAAACAACGAGCCACAAAAACGCCGTAAGAATCAGGCTGGACGTCAGCGAAATAAAATAGCCGCGCATAGCATAGTTCACCAGCAAATCAAACAGAAAAAAGTTGCAATACGTGCAGGCTAAAATGCCGTCGACAAAGGGCACCAGGCAGAAGCCTGCCAGCATACCATAACGGATAGGCGCGATTTCTGTATAGCTGCGCCAGCTGATTTTGAACTTATCCGGCACCAGCCTGCTCAAAAGCTCCGTCAACGCACCGGCAGGGCACAGCCTGCCGCAGAACACAGGGCCAAAGCAAAAGGCTGCCAAAAGCAAAATAATCGTGCTCACCACGCTGACTGGCGAATAACGGAAAATATTGCCGTCTATTATATGCTCTATGGGTATACGCAGGCACAGACTGTGAATCGTCTGCACGTAATTCGTATGCGTCAGCAGATAGCCAAGCGCTCGCTGAAACAGCGCAAAGGGTGCATAAAACAGCACGAAGCCCAGCAGATAGCCTGCCAGACGTTTTAAATTATAAGGCATGTAATCATCACCTTCCTGAAGAATTTTTTCATAAGCGGCCCCTAGCAAAGGCGCAAATAAGGATAGGGAGCAAGTTTACCCTATCCTTATACTCTAATTAATTATCAATATGCAATCCTTGCTTTATACTATCATACTACGTATAGCAGGTAGACAGTCAAGAGATTTTTTTAATTCGTGGCAATTTCTACTGTTTTTTTATAAAAAGCAATACCATACTTGTAAACAGTTTGCACACCCCTGTTTTTCATATCAGTATCGTATTGTTTCGCATCTATCTGCTCCAAAGCCTTTTTAGCAAGAGCTGCAAGTGATTCAGCATTATCATTTTTTGACTTAACTTCAATAATTATACCAGGCAGCCTGCCAATATTTTTAGGCTCAAGAGCGATATCATACCTGCCATTGCCACTTTCCCTATTAGAGCGCACAAAATACTTTTCATGGAAAAGCAAGGAAATACCCAGCAACAGTCCGTGATAATAATTTTCATTCACCGTGTCATGAAAACTTATAGCCTCCAACAGAAATGTGTTCAAACTCTTTTTAAGCAGGTAAATATCCTTCTCCATAAGAGCCTTGCTCACTGTATAGGCAATATTCATAGACATATTGTCCGATAGGTGAGCAATGATTTCTTTATAATAAACATTCGTCAGTTCTTTGTTCGGAATGCTCAGCTCACACTCCCTGTCGCCAAACGGCGTAAGCGTCGTCCTAACGGCTTTCAGATACCCGGTCATAAGCAAAAAAGCAAAAATATTCTCCGCTCTGTTTTTGATTTCAGGATAAACAACATTAGTTTCTACAATCGAAGTAACTATCTTTCCACTAACCAGTTCATTCAACTTTTGAAAAATCTCCGTATTCAAATAGTTCAGCAGATCATAAACAACAAAATTTTCGGATGTCTGCACCCAATAGGGCATAGCCAAACAATCATTAGCAAAATAATTCAATACAGACCACGGATTAAAGATTTCTGTTTCCCCAAAAATATAGCCATCATACCAGTCTTTAATTTCGGGCAATTTGTCTTCTTTTTCATAATATCGTGCCATGTCTTCAACTTCTGCATTGGTAAAGCCAAAATAACTGCTATATTTTCTATCCAGAACAGAATATACCCTGATATTATTCAGGCCGCTAAAAATGCTTTCCTTCGCTACACGCAAAATGCCTGTAAGTATGCCGAAAGCTATATTATTGTTATCTTTTAAGCCAGCCGAGAGCATATTGCGCATAAAGTTAATCACGTCATCATAAAAATTATAAGCATGCCCCGACTGTATAGTCGTATCATACTCGTCAATAAGCAAAACAACCTTTTGCCCATAATGTTGGCGCAGCATTTCTGATAAACGCAAAATGCTTTTTCCAAGCTCTGCTTTGCTTGCTTTTCCATTTAAAATGCTTCGGAAATATGCTTTATCTTTAACTTTTTCACTATCCTTTAATTCATAGTGTCTGTAAAACTCGTCTTTGATAGTTTCCTGGATCTCTGCATACATTTCTTCCCACGTATTTTGTTTAGCATCCTTAAAGCTCAAAAAAATAACAGGATATTTCCCTTGATGGCATGTATACTCTTCTCCTTGCGCCCAAATCTTTTTATCTGTAAAGTACCTGCTCGTATCTTCGTCCGTCTTTTCAAAAAAGGTACGCAGCATATCCATGTTTAATGTTTTGCCAAAACGCCGCGGACGAGTGAAAAGGACGAAACTGCTGCTATCGTCTAAAATATCTTTAAGCATAAGCGTTTTATCAACATAATAATATTGATCGCAAATCTCGCGATAATCTGTTGAGCCTATTGGTAACGGAAGCTTTTTTGCCTTATTCATAATCTCGCTCCTTTCGCGCATCATTTCGATGTTATTTGGCTATCTTAACATCATCTATCATTCACTATCGTTTATCCATTAAGCATCTGCCATTATTCTATCTTTAGCAACATTATAGCATCTTTTGGACAAACACACAAAGTAAATAAGGATAGGGCGTGTACTTTACCCTATCCTTATTGCTTTATGTAATTGATGAGAAGTGAACGAGGGGATTAGAAGCTGTAGCGCAGGCCAACGTTGTAAGTGCGGCCGCCGGTTGCATCACCGGAATAGAATTCGCGGTCAAGCAGGTTGGTAACACCAAACTGCAAGGTTGCATTCTTCGCAATCTTATAGTTTACTGCTGTATTAATAATGAAATATGCATCCTCTGCACCATACTCGCCGGTTTCAGCATCAGGAGCCTGACGAGCACTTACATACTGGCAATCGAGCATAGCATTCCATTTATCATAATTGTATTCAATACCGGCATGCAATAAATGCTTCGGAATATCGAAGTTGGTGCTTTCTTTACCGCCCAATTTCAATTTTCCTTCTTGCCATGCGTAGTTAATGTAGGTATCGAATTTATCGCTGATTTTATGAGTAAGCTCAAATTCAATACCATTGCGTTTTTCGGAATCGAAGTTCATATACTTCTTCACGCCCTTGCCCATATAGGTTTCGCCGGGCAGGACACCGGAAGCAGCAATCTTATCATCAGTCTTTACATGATACAGAGTAACATTGAAATTAGTATCCTTATCCAACTCCTTCTTCATGCCAATTTCAAAGGTATCAGATGTTTCCGGCTTCAAATCCGGATTCGGAACATACCAGTATCTGCTGAATTCAGAGTATCTGTACATCTTATACATAGCCGGCGGATTGAAGGAATGACCGTAAGAAACAAAATAGTTAGTCTTGTCATCAGCCTTATAATCAAACGCAATCTTAGGACTAATCTCAACATGAGTTTCGGACGAAGAAGTTGCGTTTAACTGATTAGTAGTATTCCAGAAAACGCCTTCACCTTTCTTGTAATAGTCCAATCTTGCACCCAAATACATAGTAAGAGGATCACTCATTTTGTATTCATCCTGTACGAACAAAGCAAAGTTTTGCACCTTGCCTTTATCGTGTGCATAATACAAATCCTTGGAATTCTCATCTTTCCAATGCTTCAAGGTGTAACGGTCCTGAACCATTTCTTCCTGTTTGAAGTTGGCACCTGCAACGATGGTATGCTTGCCGACATTTTCCCAGGCCTTTTCCATGTTGAAATTATAAATTTTACCCGGATGAGAAGAATAGTTGCCAGCACCATCCCAATCAAGACCGGTGTATGTCTTAGGTACACTGGCACTTGTAAAACCGCTCTTCTTGTCATTCAAATAGCTGAAGGAAGCATTGAACTTATTAGCTTCATCTTTATATGTTAAAGCATGAGTATCACGTTCTTTAATATTATTATATCCGTAGAAATTGCTTGCTTTGATATTAATTACATTGCCATGCTGAGTGGTAACAGAACCGCTGTATATCGGGTTGCCGTTTGCATCCTTAATAAAGCTGTACGGATTTTTATAGCCAAAATACGTTTTGTACTTAGTGTAGCTGTATTTCAGAGATTTGCTGTCATCAAAGTTATATTTGAGGTTAGCTGTATAGGTTTTATGATCCCAATCACTGGTGCCGCGACCGCCGTAAACATAAGATCCGTCACTTAATTGAGGTAAATTTGCGGTATATTGACCGGTGCCAGCAGAAGCTTTGGCAGTATTGTAATAACCGTCAAAGCCATCAGCCTTTCTGTTTTCAAAACCTAAGCCAAAGCTCCATTTATCATTGATTTTAGCATTTACATTCAAGGATTTTTTCCAGGTCTTATAGCTGCCATAGGATACCGCAGCATCAATATGTGTGCCGGCTTTTGCTTCTTTAGTAGTGATATTGATTACACCGCCCACAGCATGACCGCCGTAAATGGAGGAGCCTGCACCGCGAACTACTTCAATACGCTCAATGTTTTCTACCGGAATAGAATTATAGTTTACCGAACCTTCATAAGTGTCATTTTGCTGCACGCCATCTACTAAAACAAGAACGTTGGTAGAACCAAAGCCTCTTAAGCTGATAGCGCCTTGAGAAGATTGATCCATATATACGCCGGGCATATATTGTAATGCTTCTTGAACAGAAGTTACATTACGATCCTCTATTTCCTTTGCCGTTACTACGCTGACGCTGGACGGAACCTCTTGGAGCTGCTTCATCGTTCTCGTCGCCGTAACGACCATCGTATCCAGATCATACTCGCCAATCTCTTCAGCGTGAACCGCAGTTCCCCCCCAAAGAACATTGCCACAAATCAATGCTGTCATCAATAAGCCTTTGTTAGTTAATTTACTCACTCGTAATCCTCCGTTTCATACACAATACACTCATCAAAAAAAGTCGCGTGCAAAAAAAGTATAATTAGATAAATTATTAATATGCACATTCTTCTTTGTATGTTATAATACTATGTATAGCTACTAGACAGTCAAGGAGTTTTTTACAAAAATGCAAAAAGGCATCCAAAATTATTTCACAACCGGAGAATTATCTCAGCTTTGCAAGATTCCGCGCAAGACTCTGCTCTATTATGATAAGCTTGGTCTGATTACGCCCGAGGTCGTCGACGAAAACGGCTATCGTTATTATAAACGCAGCCAGCTGTTTTTATTACAGCTTATTCTTACCCTGCGCCAGCTTGATGTTCCTATCGCACGCATCAAGGAATATCTCGCTACGCGCTCACCTGCCGCCTACAGCGATATGTTCCACGAACGCATTGACTTTTTCACGCAGGAAATCGCCCGCCTGCAGGCCATGAGGGACGAGCTGCAAAAAGAAGTTGACAAGCTCAGCCGCATTGCCAATATCACGCTCGACAAGCTTACGCTTGTCCACGCGCCGGAAAGCTATCTTTATATCAGCAAGGAAGCAGAAGAAAATGAATGCTTCAAAAAGCGTTCTACACATATAGCCAATATGTTTGCCAGCCTTCAAAAAGACGTCGCAGTTACGACCAACAGCTTTGGCTATATTTATGATGCGCAAATACTGCAGGATTTCAGCACCAAGCATATCAAGCATTATTTTTATAAGCTCAACGAACCTCTGCCTACGCCCCAATGCTATAAAAAGGAAGCTGGTGATTATCTTACACTTTGTTTTCAGGGCGTCTATATGTTTAACAATAAAGATAATTTACAGCGTTTGGCAGACTATTGCCGAGAGCATGGATTTACACCGTTATCACCGCTTTATGTGACCTCACTGTGTGATTACTGGATGGCAGGCGATATAAACAAATACATTTATAAGCTAGAAATAAGAGTAAAATGATAAGGCGAAAAAAAGCGCCAGGCGGCAAGCCGCCCGACGCTTTCTTTTTTATGCCAGCTTCACTGCATCCCCATTAAGCATAGGAATAAGCTTGCCATTTTTATTCGCGCGATAAAGCTCCAGGCGCTCGATGTCCGCCATCTCCACAGGCAGCTCCAGCTGATACTGCTCATTCAGCGCATTGAGCAGATCAACAGCCTTCATGCTGCCCGTCGGCGTAATCTTGCAGGTGAAGCCGAACACTGTGCTTTCACCAACAAGCTCAACGTCGATATGCGGAATGTAGAACTTCACGTCAATCTCCTTGACCTTATCCTTTTTCTTCGGTGCAGCCTTTTTGAAGAGCAGCGTCTCAGCAGCATTGAACTGCGCTGCTGCCTCGCTGATGTCCCTGCTATACGGCAGCGTCACGCGATACTTCGCTCCCGCCGCCTGACTCATAAGCGCCGCATGATGCGTTTCGACCGCATCTGCTGCCAGCACGCGAATGCCACGCGGCAGAGCTGCATCCAGCGCCTTCGCCGCCGCCTCAACCTCCATCGGCTCAGCCAGCTCGATTTCCACGAACTCCGTATAGCTGACTACGCCAACGCCCAGCGCCGAAGCCAGACTGAACTTCAGGTGCGGGTTGAAGCCCTCGGAATAAGCTGCAGGCAGCTTGGCACGGCGGATTGCGCGGCCAATGGTGCGCACATATTCCAGATGGGAGATGAAACGTATATCCTTATCCTTCGTAATTTGCATACGCAGCTTCATTATGCCTGCACCTCCCCGTTTTCATATGCGTCCTTATAATCGACAATCTTCACGCCCAGCTTTTGGCAGACGCCGCAGCCAGTGCAGCTCGTACGACGGCAGTCATGCGTAAGCTGCTGTGCATACGCCCTCTGCCATTCGTTCCAGAGGAAACGACGGCTGACGCCCGGAGAAACGTGCTCCCACGGGAAGGCTTCGTGCTCACCGCGCTCACGCGCTGCATAAAAGTCCTTATCCAGACCTGCCTCCTCGATAGCCTCGCACCAGCGCTCATAGGAGAAGCAATCGCTCCAGCCATCGAAGCGTGCGCCCTTCTGCCATGCCAAAAGCAGCGCCTTGCCTACGCGGCGGTCGCCACGGGCAAAGACTGCCTCAATAATGCCGGTTTTGCCATCGTGATAGTTAAGCGTGATATTTTTATATTTCTTGATTTCGTCCTTCAGCAGGAACTGCTTACGGCGAATAGTTTCCAAATCGTTCTGCGCAAACCACTGGAAGGCGGTGTACGGCTTCGGCACAAAGGAGGAAGCGCTGACAGTTACGCGGCAGCCACGCTTGCCCGTTACCTGGAAATATTTGTACTGCACCTTACGCGCAAGGTCAGCAATCGCCAGAATATCCTCGTCCGTTTCATACGGCAGGCCAATCATGAAGTACAGCTTCACGCTGCTCCAGCCGGATTCAAAGGCTGCGCCGACAGCGTTCATGAGGTCCTCCTCAGTAACGCCCTTGTTGATAACATCGCGCATCTTCTGGCTGCCTGCCTCCGGCGCAAAGGTCAGACCACTCTTGCGCACAGCCTGCACCTCCTTGGCGATAGCCACGCAGAAGCTGTCGATACGCAGCGAGGGCAGCGAAACGCTCACGCGGTCGTCCTTAAACTCGCTAATCATATTATGTACGAGCGGTGCCAGGCAGGAATAATCGGCGCTGGAAAGAGAAACCAGGCTGATTTCGTTATAGCCGGTATTGTCGACCAGCTTACGCGACAGATCCATGAGCACCTCAGGCTTACGCTCGCGTACAGGACGATAAACCATGCCTGCATGACAGAAGCGGCAGCCACGGCTGCAGCCACGGAAAACCTCCAGCATAATGCGGTCATGCACAATTTCGCCAAAGGGCACAATCGGCGCAGTCGGGAAATCGACGCTGTTCATATCCTCAACAACACGCTTTTCAATTACTGCCGGAGCATCCTCACGCAGCGGCTTAATCGCCTTGAAGGTTCCGTCCTCATTATATTCAGCTGCATAGAAGGAGGGCACATAAATACCCTTGATTTTAGCAACGCGCTGCAAGAACTCCTGACGTCCGCCAGTCTTGCCCTCGCGCTTCCATGCCTTATAGCAGCGCATAACCTCGATGAGAACCTCCTCGCCCTCGCCGATAATAGCGAAGTCAAAGAAGTCTGCCAGCGGCTCCGGATTATAAACGCAGGGACCGCCGACGATAACGAAGGGATCGTTATCGGTACGCTCTGCCTGCAGCAGCGGCACGCCGCCCAGGTCGAGCATATTTAAAATATTCGTGTAGGACAGCTCATATTGCAGTGTAAAGCCTACGATATCGCACTCGCTGAGTGCTTTTTTTGTCTCCAGCGTCGTCAGCACGATGTCGCGTTCGCGCATCTTTGCTTCAAAATCAATCCACGGCGCGTAGACACGCTCTGCTGCTATGCCCTGCTCCTTGTTGAGCAGATGGTAGAGAATCTTGAAGCCAAGATAGCTCATGCCCACCTCATACACATCGGGGAAAGCCAAGGCAATCGTCGCTTCCACCTCGTCAGCAGGCTTCACAATGCTGCTGAATTCTCCTCCGGTATAACGGGCGGGCTTCTGGACGCTGCTTAAAATATCTATAGTCAGGTCTTTCTTCATTAAATTTTCTCCTCTAGAACTGTAAATTTTTCTTACGCACCTTCACATTCAACAAAATCGCCACTAGCATCAGATTTGTTGTCAGTGAGCTTACGCCATAGCTCAAAAACGGCAGCGGCACGCCTGTTACCGGCATAATGCCTGCTGTCATACCGATGTTGACCATGACATGAAACATAAACATCGACGTTACACCTGTCGCCAAAAGCATGCCAAAGGTGTCATCCGCATCCAGCGCAATGGCAATCCCGCGCCAGATAATAATCAAATACATACAGATAATGAACACCGTACCGATGAAGCCAAATTCCTCCCCGGCCACGGCAAAAATAAAGTCTGTATGG
>OIZI01001114.1_pt1 | contig 12088 bp, 12 predicted proteins | sample 1588441 | NCBI WGS metagenome assembly OIZI01 (sample SAMN03283284) | human gut metagenome | biome: human-associated habitat; material: feces | host: Homo sapiens | place: Peru | collected 2012
CCCGCCGGTGAGAAGGGATTTTATTCTTCCTCGTCGTCGAAGGTGAACTCCAGGGTCTCGCCGCAGTTGGGGCAGACGATGCTGCCGGACTCCAGGACCTTCTCGTCAAAGTCGATGACGTTGCCGCAGGCGCACTCAACCTCGTAGATGGTGGAGTCCTCGTCGCCGAAGTCAAAGCCCTCCTCGGGCTCCTCCTCGTCTTCCGCGTCCTCGTCCTCGTCTTCCTCGGGGTCGTAGTAGTCGTCGCCTTCGTCGTCCCAGTCGTCTTCCTCGTCGTCCTCATCCATGATGAAGTCTTCGATGGCATCCAGGTCCTCTTCGATCTCGTCCAGCTCGTCGGAGATGGCAATGGTGGTATCCTCAATGTCCACCATGCGCTTGGACATATCGCCGAGCAGGTCAACGATGGCCGCAATCATCTTTCCTTCGTTGGTCTCGGTGTCCAGCTTCAAGCCGTCCATCAGGCCCTTCAGGTAGGCGGATTTTTCAGAAATCGTCATATTCGTTCTCCTTTCAGCTTAGACAGCTGCTTTTAGGCCTTGGAACGGCCCAGGTATTCGCCGGTACGGGTGTCGATCTGGATCTTATCGCCCTCGTTGATGAACAGGGGCACCTTGATCTCAGCGCCGGTCTCCACGGTAGCGGGCTTGGTGACGTTGGTAGCGGTGTTGCCGGCAAAGCCAGGCTCGGTCTTGGTGACCACCAGGTCGGCAAAGTTGGGAGCTTCCACACCGAAGACATTGCCCTTGTAACTCATGATGGTGCAGACATCGTTCTCCTTGACGAACTTGAAGGAGTCGTCCAGGACGCTGGCATCGATGGGGGTCAGCTCGTAGGTCTCGCCGTCCATGAAGTAGTAGAGGTTGCCGTCGTTGTAGGAGTACTCCATCTTCTTGCGCTCAATGTAAGCGGTGGGGTACTTGGCAGAGGGGTTGAAGCTGGTCTCGGTCACGCCGCCGGTGATGACGTTCTTCATCTTCACACGGACGAAAGCGGCACCCTTGCCGGGCTTCACGTGCTGGAACTCGATGACCTGCATAACCTTGCCATCCATTTCAAAGGTTACGCCGTTTCTAAAATCACTTGCAGAAATCATTGGTTTATCCTCCTAATTTATGTTCCCTTGGGGGGATACAAGAATCTATATCCTTAACCATGTTAGTTTACCCCATAATACGCTATTTTGCAAGGGGTTTTCGGAAATTTTTTAGATGATGAGCAAATCTTTGGGAATATTGGTGATATCCTCACAGCCGTCGGCGGTAACAATTGTCACATCCTCAATACGAACGCCGAATTTTCCCGGCAGGTAGATGCCCGGCTCCGCGGAAGTCACGGCACCGGCGGGGATGGGCTTTTCGTTCCGGAAGCTCATATTGGGGCCCTCGTGAATCTCCAGGCCCACGCCGTGGCCGTAGCTGTGGCCAAAGTAATCGCCGTAGCCCGCGTCGGAAATCACCTTCCGGGCAGCGCCGTCCACCTCCGCGCCGGTGACACCGGCCTTGGTAATGGCGATGCCGGCCTTCTGGGCTTCCAGCACCACATTGTAGACCTTCTTCATCTCCTCCGTGGCGTAGCCAACGGCAAAGGTGCGGGTGGTATCGGAGCAGTAGCCCTGATAGAGCACGCCAAAGTCCATGGTGATAAAGTCGCCCTCCCGAATCACCCGGTCACCCGCCACGCCGTGGGGCATGCTGGTGTTGGGTCCGGAGACCACGATGGGGTCAAAGGACAAGCCCTGGGCTCCGTTTTTGTACATTTCGTAGATGAGCTCCGCCTGGGCCTCCAGCTCGGTCATACCGGCGTGAATCCGGGGCAGGGTCTCTTGGAAGGCCTTGTCGGCAATCTTCTGGGCTTTGCGCAGCAGGTCCAGCTCCCAGTCCTCCTTCCGATCCCGGAAGCCGTTGATTTTGGCGTTGTAGGGCACCAGCTTGGCGTTCAGGTTCTTTTCCATGCCCATGAACTCCGCAACGGTCAGGTAGTTTTCCTCATAGCCCAGGGCGGTAACACCGAAGTCCGCGATGGCCTCGTTGATGCACTTGGCGTAGTTCCGGCCGGAATTGACATCCAGCACCTCAAAGCCCCGGATATTGTTCTGGGCGGACTCGATGTAGCGGCTGTCCGTAAAATAGCGGCAGCCCTTCTTGGTGACGATGGCCATGCCCTCGGCAATGTCGAATTCCGCGCCGTAATGGCGGCTATAGCGGGAGGTCAGCAGCAGGCCATCCACCTCGCCGTCCAGAATGGACAGGAACTTTTCCAAATTTTTCATTTTCTGATTCTCCTTTTTCTCGCCGCGAAGACAAAGGGCAGTTCCAAAACATGCCTTGCCTTCAGCCAAAACGTGTGATTATCAATGGCCTTTACCAGAATCGGGGTCACCCCCGCCAGATTTCCGGCCAGTGTATCCGTAAAGATTTGATCGCCCACAATGGCGGCGTTCTCCGGTGAAAAGCCAAAGCGCTCCATGCACTGCCTAAGCCCGTCAGGCCGGGGCTTGTGGGCCCGCATGATGTAGTCCAGGTGATAGGTTTCGCAGAAACGGATAAGCCGCTCATTTTTGCTGTTGGAGACGATGGCGATTTTCACCGGAGAGGCATTCATCCGTTCCAGCCAGGCCCGCATCTCCTCCGTGGGCACATCGGTGGTATAGGGGACGATGGTATTGTCAAAATCCATCATCAGCAGGGAAATTTCCCGCTTTTGGAGCATTTCCGGGGTTAAATCCGTCAGCTTTTCGGTCATAAGCCCGGGCAGAAGGGACAGGGACATATTCTTTTCTCCTTTGTCATATACTTGCGGAGAAATACCGGGTAAACCGGCTGTCTATCCCCGAACGCTCTAATAGTATACCACGGGAAGGAGGATTTGTCCATGGTCATCCCGCATTATCTCGCCGTCACCCGGGCAGAAATTGCCGGCGGCGCGCTCCCAGCCCCCTTGGGGTACCTGGGCTGCCATTTTTCGGAAGCGGGGCTTTTGGGGCTTCCGGAGGCACTCCCACCCAACTCCCTGCTGATTCTGGACGACCGCATTCCCATGACCAGCCAGGACCCGGCGCTGATTCTCTCCCAGCTGCAAATGGCCTTGGATGCCCTTGACTGTATAGGGCTGCTTCTGGATTTCCAGCAGCCGGAGAACGGGCCCCAGAAGAACCTTACCCGGCTGCTTTCAAAAACGCTGCCCATTCCCGTGGCAGCGCCCCCTTTTTACGCGTCCCCGGAGTGCAGACTGTTTCTTCCCCCTGTCCCGCCGGACCGGTCCGTCGAGGAAGCGCTCTCCCCCTGGTCCGGAAGAAAAATCTGGCTGGATACCGCCCCCGGTGCCATCACCCTGACCCTGACCGGGGCGGGCTGCGCTGCCGCTCCCCTGCCCCATTCCCCGCCCCCCGGGAGATTTACGGACCCGCGGCTGTGCTGCCGCTACTCCATCGAGGAAAACCCTGAGGGCTTCCGGTTCACGCTTTTTCGGGATGAAGCCTGCCTGCGTGGCCTGCTTGCCCAGGCCGCGGAGTGCGGGGTAGAGCTGGCCGTGGGACTGTGGCAGGAGTTCCGGCCGTGAAGCGTTGGGTTTTCTCTTGCATTTGCAGCCAAAAAACGGTATAATAGGGATGCGTTCCGGCGGAAGCCTGTTTCCTCTGCGGAAACGGTCCGGCAAGAGAAATGATTCGGATAAGGAGTATTTCCCATGGCAAGACGAACACAAGCGGTGATTATGCAGGCGTTTATCGGCCTCCTGGCCCAAAAGCCCCTGGATAAAATTACCGTCAAAGATGTCATTGAGGAAGCGGATATCAACCGGAATACGTTTTACTATTATTATGAAAATATCCAGGACCTTCTGGACGCGTTTTTTGAGCAGGAGCTGCAAAAATTCTCGGAGAGCGCCGAAAGGACCGATTCCTTTGCCAAGGAGTATATCCGTGCCTGCGCCTCCATCCGGGATAACCGCCGGGCCATTCACCACATTTACCTTTCGGAAAACCGTCAGCTCATTTCCAACTATCTCAAAACCGCGGCGGAGCAGTTTGTCGGGCGCTTTGTCCGGGAGGCCGCCGCCCCCTACGCTCTGGACGAAGCAGGCATCTCCTATGTCATGCACCTCTACAGCTACTCCGTGCTGGGCATCACCATGCAGTGGATTCAAAAGGATGTTCCCCTGGACCCCAATCTGCCGGAGCTTCTGGAGAGCACCTTCAATGCTTCCGTAGACAATATTATTCGGGATTATCTGGCCTTCTCCAAAGCCCACCCGGCCGAGAAGTCATAGAACCGTCAAATTCAGTCAAAATTGTGGAACCGTTCGAATTCGAACGGTTCTGTTTTTTTGTCTGTAGAAAAATATCGGAAAATGGAATAGGATTGGCTCATCCAAAAAAGCGGAAAGGAGGCAGACCGTTGAAAAAGCTGAAAGCGGTAAAATACACCTACAGTGTCTTTTCCTGTGCGCTGATTGTCTTTGGACTTGCGATTCTCATCCGGGCCGGGCTTTCGGAGCGTCTGTTTATGCTGGCCGGTGGATGGCTGATGATTGGCTTTGGACTGGTCCGCATCCTGGGGTATTTTTCCAAGGATTCCCTGCAGCTGGCCTTTCAGTTCGACCTGATTCTGGGCATCTCGTCTGCCATACTGGGCGCTTACATGATTTGGGACACCCAGGCGGCGGGACACATTGTCATGGTTCTGGGGGTGTTTTTCCTGATGGATGCCCTTTCCAAGGTGCAGACCGCCATCGATGCCCGGCGCATCGGCGTGGAGCACTGGTGGGTGATTCTGGGAATGGCACTGGCCGCCGCGGCCATCTGCGCGCTCATCGTCCTGGCGGAATTCCAGAATTTTGAAGTCGTCGGCCGTTTGATTGGCACAAATCTTGCCATCGACGGTGTACTGAATCTTTACGTAGCACAAAGTACCGTAAATACAATTAGGAGGAAAAAAGAATGGGAAGCTTAACACACAAGGCAGCCAGAACTGCCGCCGGAATCGGCATTGACCAGGCGCTGAAAAAGGTAACCCACGGCGACCGGGACGCGGAGCTCCTGAAGCTCATCGACCTGGCGGAAAAGTACACCGCAGGTACCAGCCTGACAATCAACTTTGATTCCTACAAGAATATGCTTCAGGACGAGGGGAGCGCCCTGAGCCAGTACCTGAATCGGGCGCTGGACGAAATTGACCCCAACGTTCTGAAAACCACCCTCTTAAACTTTGGCTTTGAGGCCATGCTCACCGGCACCATGACCATCCGCAAAATGCGGGAGGTCCACCAGTGCAACATCCCCTGGCTGATTCTCATGGACCCCACCTCCGCCTGCAACCTGCATTGCACCGGCTGCTGGGCCGCGGAATACGGCAACAAGCTGAATTTGACCTATGAGGAGCTTGCCAGCGTGGTCCGTCAGGGCCGGGATTTGGGCGTGTACTTCTATATGTTCACCGGCGGCGAGCCCCTGGTCCGCAAGAAGGACATCATCCGCCTGTGCGCCGAGTTTAACGACTGCCAGTTCCTGGCGTTTACCAACGGCACATTGGTAGACCAGGCCTTCTGTGATGAGATGAAGCGGGTGGGCAATCTGATGCTGGCCATCTCCCTGGAGGGCGACCCCGAGGTCAACGACCTGCGCAGAGGCAGCGGCGTTTACAGCAAGGTCATGTACGCCATGTCCCTGCTGAAGCAGAACGGCCTGATTTTCGGCACCTCCATCTGCTATACCTCCAAGAACTGCATGTCAGTCACCAGTCCCGAGTTTGTGAAGCTCATGGTGGAGAAGGGCTGCCGCTACGCCATGTACTTCCACTATATGCCCGTGGGCAACGAAGCCTCCGTAGAGCTGATGCCCACCCCGGAGCAGAGAATCTACATCAAGGACCGCATCCGCCAGATGCGCCGCCTGAAGGACGGCGAGGGTCTGTTCACCATGGACTTCCAGAACGACGGCGAGTTTGTAGGCGGCTGCATTGCCGGCGGCCGGAACTACTTCCACATCAACGCCAACGGCGACGCGGAGCCCTGCGTGTTCATCCACTATTCCAACGCCAATATCCGCACCCACACCCTGCTGGAAATCCTGAAGAGCCCCCTGTTCATGGCCTACCGGGACGGCCAACCCTTCAACGAAAATCACCTGCGCCCCTGCCCCATGCTGGAAAACCCGGAGCTTCTGCAGCAGATGGTGGCCAAAACCGGCGCCAAGTCCACAGACCTGCAGTCCCCGGAATCCGCGGAGCACCTGTGCGCCAAGTGCCATGCCTATGCTGAGAACTGGAAGCCCTGCGCCGACAGGCTCTGGGCAGAGGAGAAGCACCCTGTCCACAATTACGAAAACTACAAGGACTGGAAGCCCAAGGCCTGATCTTCGGCGAAAGCCCCATTGATCGTTCCGACGGACCGTCCCGTACCCCTGGGCGGTCCGTTTTTTCTGCTATGGAGGAGAAATTTATGCCGAGTAAAACAGCCATCGTCACGGATACCAACTGCGGCCTGCGCCCGGAGGAGGCGGCGGAGCTGGGCATCCGTGTGATCCCCATGCCGGTGATCCTGGACGGGGAGTGCTTTTTTGAATACGATTCCATTTCCCAGGCGGAATTCTTTGAGGCCCTGAAAGGGGGCGCGGAGGTCTCCACCTCCCAGCCCGCCCCCGGGGCCATCCAGCAGTGCTGGGATGCCGTCCTGGAGGACTGCGAGGAGCTCATCTATATCCCCATGTCCGCCGGGCTTTCGGGAGAGTGCCAGACCGCCCTGGGCCTTGCCCAGGACTACGGCGGCCGGGTGCGGGTGGCGGACAATCGGAGAATCTCCGTGACAGAGCGCCAGGCGGCGCTGGATGCGCTTTCCCTGGCCCGTCAGGGCTGCACGGCGGCGGAAATTCAGACCTTCCTGGAGGCAGACGGCGGAAATTCGGACATTTTCGTTGCGGTGAACACTTTGGAACTGCTGAAAAAAAGCGGCCGGGTGACGGCGGCGGGGGCGGCCCTGGGGGCCATGCTGAGCATCAAGCCCGTGCTGCGCATTCAGGGCGGCAAGCTGGACGCTTACCGGAAGGTCCGGGGAATGCGCTGCGCCATGCAGGCCATGATTGAGGGCTTGCAGGAGGATGCCCAGCGTCTGGAAGGCCCCCTGACCGTCCGGGCCGCCTATGCCGGGGACCTGGAGGCGGGGCAGCGCTGGCGGGATGCCTTGCAACAGGCGTTTCCAAACTGCACCGTGGGCTTAGACCCGCTGCCCCTGAGCGTCTGCTGCCATGTGGGCTGGGGCGCTCTGGGCGTGGGCATCGCAAGAGACAATACCTTGGAGGCGAAAAAAACATGAAAACAGCCGTTGTAGACGTGGGCGGCGGAATGCGGGGCATCTATGCCGCCGGTGTGCTGGACTACTGCCTGGATCAGGGAATTGCCTTCGACCTGGGCATTGGCGTGTCCGCCGGAAGCGCCAATATCTCCTCCTTCATCGCCGGGCAGCGGGGGCGGAACTACCCCTTCTATACGGACTATCCCCACAGAAGGGAATACATGGGCCTCCACGAGCTGGTCCGGGACCGTGCCTATCTGAACCTGGACTATGTCTATGGCACCCTCAGCAATTCCGGCGGGGAAAATCCACTGGACTACCCGGCGTTCGTGGCAAACCCCATGGATTTTCTCGCCGTCGCCACCAACGCCGAAACCGGTGAGGCGGTGTACCTGACCAAGGAAGACATGCACCTGGACGACTACAGCGTCCTGAAGGCATCCTCCGCCATTCCCTTTGTGTGCAGCCCTTACCGGGTCCGGGGCATTGACTGCTACGACGGTGCCCTCAGCGACACCGTACCCATTCAAAAGGCCTTCGACCTAGGCTGTGAAAAGGTGGTCCTGCTGCTGACCAAGCCCCTGGGGCTCCAGCGCAGCGCCAAAAAAGACCTTCCTCTGGCAAGGCTCATTGAAAAGAAATATCCGGTAAGCGCCCAAAAGCTTCGTGAGCGAGCCCGGCGGTACAATGACGGCATTGCCCTGGCCCAGCGCTACGCCCAGGAGGGCCGCCTGTGCATCATCGCCCCCAGTGACACCTGCGGCGTGGATACCTTGACCAAAGACCGGGAGGCCTCCCGCCGCCTTTACGAAAAGGGCTATGCCGACGGGGCGAAAATCCCGGCGTTTCTGGAGCAAAGAGGACGATAACCATGGACAAAACCATCCTGTGGATTTTGGCTGCCCTGCTGGCCGTGTGCGTCGGCTATATTCTCTTTCTGTTCATCGCCGCCTTGCTGGTGTACGCAACCAAAACCTATACCCAGGACAGCCCCTTTTATCGGAGCCTACTCTATGGGGCAACCGCCATCGCCATCAAGGGACTTTTATTCCACTACAGGCCCACAAACGCCGTCATCACCGTAGACGGCGTGACCCATACCTACAAAAAGGTCTGGCTGGTCCCCACCATGAATGGCCGCTACTACGGCGGCGGCATGATGCCACCCCGAACCAGGACCGCTTAAACCCCGACGGCACCGTCTCCACCATGGTCATGTACCGTGCCGGGAAATTAAAAACCCTGGCCGTGTTCCCCTCCATTTTTAAGGGCAAGCATATCCGGCATCACGAAATGGTAGAGGTCCTCACCGGCCGAAATATCCGCATGGAATTCGACCGTCCTACCCCTTTGCAAATCGACGGCGAAACCATTCTGGATGTCCGCACCTACGAGGTAACCGGCCGCCCGGTCCGGCAAAAATAACGAACAAATCCCCCCGGAACCGACTCCGGGGGGATTGCCATATTCTGGAATATTCTTTTAGGCGGCAATCACAACCGCGATTTTTTCACCAACCGCCGGAAGCACCGCCGCTTCGGATTCACCCTTGGGCTGCTCAGCAGGCTGCTCCTGGGTGGGCTTCTCCTCGGTAGGCTGCTCCTCGGTGGGCTTCTCCTCGCTGGGCTTTTCCTCGCTAGGCTTTTCCTCGTCGGGCTTCTCCTCGCTAGGCTTCTCCTCGCTGGGCTTTTCCTCGTCGGGCTTTTCCTCGCTAGGCTTTTCCTCGCTAGGCTTTTCCTCGCTGGGCTTCTCCTCGCTGGGCTTCTCCTCGCTGGGCTTCTCCTCGCTAGGCTGCTCCTCGGTGGGCTCCTCCTCGGTGGGCTTTTCCTCCGTGGACTTCTCCTTGTCAGGAGCGCCCGCAGTCACCGGTTTCTGGTCTTCCTCGGGCAGCAACATCGTGGCGGCACCGTTATTAGACGCAGGCGCGTCACTGTCATACTTCAAATTATTGTCCTTATCGTAGACTTTGGTGTGCTGAGTTCCGTTCGCATCATATGTGTTCTCTATGCGCTCTCCCGTTGTCTTATTGATGGATGTACTGCTCTTCTCTTTGCCATCCTCCCCGCGTACAGTCGTGATGGTGGAGTTTTGATCTTCGACAACATCCGTATGCGTTCCGTCATCACTCCAAACAGTGGAATTTTTCTGCACTAACTGGCCGTTCACCGTAGTTTCGTTATATAGGCTCTTCAATTTATTTGTCTGCAAATCCAGGACGGTGTTCCCCGTGTTAACAGTACCGTCTGCCGCCGTTGTTGTAGACTTGTCGGTCAGCAGGCCATTCTTGACAAATTGTACACCCGTAGCAACGGAGGCGTCATTATTTTTCCGTGTATAAGAGGAATAGATTAATTGACGGTTCGCATCCAGCGTTCTATTACTGGTCATGGTACCGCCGCTATCCTTCTGCGTATCCACTTCAGTAAAGGTGCCATCCTGGTTGCGGGTGCGGGTGCCTTCCCTCGTAAAGTTATTTGCCTTATCCGTATATTCATAGCGCGTCGTGACTTCGTTCATGCTGGAGTCCAGCAGGCTCTCTTCCTGACTGACAGAACCGTTGTCATCGGTGGTCTTTCTCTTCTCGGTAAAGGTGCCATCGCCATTGCTTACCCTGGAAAGCTCACTGTACAGGTCGCCAGCCGCATTATAATCGGATTGGGAAAACACACCGTTCTCAGTCTTTGAAACACTTTTCTGGACCAGCTTTCCGGTTGCGTCATAGATCATTTCCACGCCGGACAACTGATTTCCGTTATCGTCCTCCATCCCGTCTTTAACACCAAACATTCCGTCCGGATAGCGGTATTCCTTATGGAACTTGCCGTTGTCGTCACAGGTTTTGAGATAGGTTTCGATTACCGTGCCATCCTTGGCAAGCCTTTGCATTTCACTCTTCCTTATTTTGTCTGTCTTACAATCCTGGACGGTGCTCTCCACGGTAACGGAACCGTCTGCCGCCGTTACTGTAACCTTGTTGGTTCTCAGGCCGTCCTTGATAAACTCCTCGCCCGTGCAAACGGAGGAATCATTGTTTGTGCGCGTATAAGAAGAACGGATTAACTCATAGTTTGCGTCCATCGTTACTTTATTGATTGTGGTACCGTCAATATCCACCTGCGTCATCTCTTCGGTAATGGTGCCGTCTTCGTTATGGGTGATGGTTCCGTTCTTTGTGACCTGATTCTTATTATCCGTATAGTGATAGGTTGTCTTCACGTCGTTCATCTTGGAATCCAGCAGCGTTTCTCTGACCTCAGTAGAACCATCGTCAAAGTTTTGGGTTTCCTTCTCGGTATAGCTGCCGTCCTCATTACGGGTGCGGGTACCGGTTATTGTTGAGTTATTCTGGCTGACTTTAACAGAATAGGTTGTCTTTACTTCATTCAAGTTGCGATCCAGCAGCGTCTCACTGACAGTAGTAGAACCATCGTCAGAATAAGACTTGCTCTTTTCAGTATAGGTGCCATCGGCATTGCTTACCCTGGCAGACTCAAAAGACAGACTGCCATCTGCATTATAATTGGAAGTATATTCCACACCGTCCTCGATCTTAAATACAGTCTTCTGGAAAAAAACACCGTTCTCATCGTACCACATCGAAGCGCCGGACAGATAATTGCCGTTCTCATCCTCTACCCGGTCCTCAACAGCGGTGCTTCCGTCCGGATAGAGATATTCCTCATGGACCTTGCCTCCGTCGCCGTAGGTTCTGACAGAGGTATACAGCAGTGTCCCGTCCTCATAGCAGGAAACGGAAACCGTGCCGTCCGGCATGAGCGTGCACTCCAGCTTCATTCCATACATTTCTTCCGTCCAGGTTTTCGGCGTTTCCATCGGTTCTGCAGGCGCTTCCGCCTCCGCAGGAGCCTGCTTGGCCTCCTCAGCCTTCACCTCCACCTTTTCCTCAAAGGCAGTGGCGGACACGCTGACCACGGTCTCGGGCAGCTTCACCGCGTCGGTGGTCAGCTTTTCGCAGCCGACGAAAGCACCGGCGGCGATGGTCTGCACCTTGGTGTTTGTCAGGTCTACCGCGGCCAGATTCTCGCAGTTCCGAAAGGCGTTCTGTCCGATGGCCTCCAGGGTGTCGGCAAATTCCACTTTCTCCACGGCGCAGCCGGAGAACGCGTTCCTGCCCAGAGAAGTCACGCCGGATTTGATCACAACCTTCTTAATATTGGAAGCATAGGCCGCCCAGGGCAGCAGCTTTGCGCTGTCGTAGTCCCACATGGCACCCTCGCCCTCGATGGTTATGACACCGGTCGCCGGGTCAAAGGACCAAACCAGGTCCTTGCCGCACTTGCCGGAAGCGGCTGTCTCTGCCATGGCCGTATTGGCCCCCGCAAGAACGCCCAGCAGCAAAATACAGCCGAGTACCGCGCAGAGAAGCCGATGAACCGATCTTTTCATGTTCTTTCCTCCTTTGTTATGCAATCAGTCATTCCTGACGCGCGTATATCATATCAAAAAAAAAAAAAAGCAACTCAATTTCAAAATAAACCATACAAACATAACGCTCAGAATTTGTCATAATTTGACAAACCACTAAAGCAAAACCAAAGTATGTGCAGCCAACCGCCCGAAAACCGCCCGAATGGAGCAGTCCGTTGCACGTATACCCCCGGACAGAAGCCTAAAAACCTTCCCCACCGGGGAAGGTGCCGCCCGAACAGGGCGGCGGATGAGGGGCGGTACGCAGAACCGACGTGGAGAAACTTTGAGCGAATACGTATAACCTGACGGGCAAGCCCCCTGCCTTCTCCTGCTGGAGAAGGTGCCCGCAGGCGGATGTGGAGGGGACACC
>OIZI01001115.1_pt1 | contig 12084 bp, 9 predicted proteins | sample 1588441 | NCBI WGS metagenome assembly OIZI01 (sample SAMN03283284) | human gut metagenome | biome: human-associated habitat; material: feces | host: Homo sapiens | place: Peru | collected 2012
CCATAACAATTAAAAGTTCAACTAAGGTAAAACCTGCCTTTGATTTCATATTTAATTACTCCCCGTGTTCACCTAAGATAGAAATGTGAGTTTGCAAAATGGTAACCGCCCCAGAATTAGGATCTTCCCCACGCGATGTTACACGGTAAAAACGATAACCAAGAGAATTAGCTTGGTTGTTCATACCGGGGTTTAAACTCAAAAATACATTGTCACGTTCTTCTATGCGGTACTGTACTGTATTGCTACCATTAACATTAACAATACTATTATTGTTATTCTGCGTCCAACCTGCAGAACCTCTGAACCATAAATGTGAATCCTGGTCACCTCTTTGGTAGGACAAGGAATTTTCATCTAACTGAGCTTCAACCCCATTATAGATATTTATAATTTCAGAAATTTGAAATGTATAAGATTTCATTTGTGTATCTGTATTGTTTTCACTAACTCCAACTGTAAAAAATGTAGTTTTATTAGTAACTTTACCATTATTTGCAGGACGAAACAATCCAATATCGTAATGACGACCTTCACCAGGTACCCCAACTATCGCAGAAATAAAACCAGATGCAGCTTCAATCCCAGCTACTGCATTAGCATTGCTAACAGCATTCCCAAAATTAGCATTTTCACGACGTTGACCAGTTGTCGCAACCTTACTGATACCTACAGCAAGGATTCCCATTATGATAGTTATCATAAGTGCCACAACCAAAGCGGCACCACTTTGACGTTTTAACATTTTAGTTCTCACCTACTGTTTTTGAAGCATTTACCAAATATATAGTACCTGTAATTACTCGATGTACATTTGATCTGTCATCCATAGGAATTGTGTAGCTGTAATCAACAGTCTTAGCTGGAGCTGTGCTCGTACTTCCTGCTTCACCTTCCGCACCTGAACTAGCGGTAGATTTTGTGTCTGGCATATTAAAATGTCTCAACGTATCTTGATTGCTTCTAATAAGACGTTGGTTAGAAGGCTGGGAGGTAATAAAAGAATATCTGACAATATCAACATGGCTCCATTTTAAATTTGCTTCACCATTAATTTCATTTGCTGTAAAGAAGCCATCATCATTTGCAAATTTAGGATCCCAAGTACTACCAAACTCAAACATCAAACTTCTAACAGAAGCATCTAATACTACATTTCCATTCGTATCTTGGTTATTAGTTCGATCATTATATTGGCAATTCAAACCATTTCCATTGACAGTAAAAAAAGCCGTAACTAAGGTTTCGCGCCCAACAGCTAAGCCACCACAATCTGTAATAAAACCGTTAGAAGCATCCGCATCAATTCCTGCATGATGAGTAGTATCATCATCGACTGAAGAACCATAATAGCGAATTAAAATACTGTTGTTATTATTTGCATAAACAAATTGATCCGCTTCCCAAGCAGGAAAATCACCTGGTAAATTCACAGCCCCAGCTGCCCAACCTTCCGCATTTATGGCTCGCTCGAAATTGATAAAACCCGCCTGAAATAATAAGACATTGAAAAAATTATCAACACGATGCGCAGTATCCACTGCATCACTAGACGCTTTGGAAAAACCAAAATTTACAATACTTGATGTAAGTAATCCATATAAGCCAGCCATAATAATAACGGACACAAGAAGGCTTATCATCAGTTCAATAAGGCCAAAACCTTTTTGTTTAACCATCATAATGTAGTCCTTAAAATATCACACACTAAACCTTTTTCAATTCTAGCTTCAACAGGATCCTTACTTTTATCTTTATCAGATTGTTCAGTTTGTTCAGTTGTAGCATTATTGCTGAAAGGACAAAGACCATTCATTGATAAAGCGTCATTACCAGTCAATACACAACCTGTATCATCTTCATTATTTTTTGATTGTGCCACTAATGGCTTATATAAAAAATGAGCTTCCACCTGAAAAGTCACAAGTTTATCGTTAAAATTATTTGTAATAGGAGTTCTTGTAATTTGGATCTCTAGTAAACTACAGTTTCCATTATTATCATCCAAACTTACCCCTGGAATATTAGCAGCTCTAGTAAAGGCTTCTTGCACCATCTTTTTGGCCACACCATCTAGCAACTCGCTAATACTAATATTAGTGTCATTTAAAGTCACTACATTCCCGTTACCAAATTCTATATCTTTTAACATTTCGCGATTACTTTGTAATACACGCATTACCCCTTGTATAGCGTTAGTCCCGGCTGATTTGGTATATCCAGAATGAATTGAGCGTGAACTATATGCCATCAGTGCTGCAAAACCTAACATGGCTACAGCTACCACAAGCATTGAGATTACAAGCTCAATTAGGGTAAAACCTTTGTTTATCTTCATTTTATTCAATCTCAAAAAGATTTAAGTTATCAAAAGACGCCTTCCTGGCATCAACTTAACATTTAAACATTAATTAGAACTTGCATTATCTGGCTGTTCACAGAGACTATTCCCTCTGCTACGATTCTCTTGAATACTCCCTGTGCGATCAATATCAAATGCATAATTAAAGAAATCGTTACCCCCGGTACTTAAACAAACATGAAATTGATAGCGATTGAGATCCGTATTTGTATTGTTATCTGTGTTTGTAAGGTGGGGATACCAATTCGGCCCGTTTTCATCTAACTGCCCAGAAATACCACTAGGCAAAACTGCAAAAGTCCCGCCAAGATGTGATTGAACGTTACCCATATCAACTAAAGCAACAATTTCATCGCCAGTATTAAAGGTAGAATTTTGGTCAACGTCAACGTAAGCCATAATAACCCGAGGATTGATTGGTGGGTTTTCTTCCAACATATTGTCATTTAACCCAATTTGAACATTATTAGTCCCGACCACATAGCCAACTTTCCCCATGGCTGTAGCTTTAGTTCGCACTAATTCGAATAGGTTTCTAACTTCAGCAGCTTTAGTTTCAACCTGGCCCTCAAGCGCCCATTCTCTCATGCTAGGAACCGCAATAGTCGTAAGAATCCCAATGATCACTATTACGATTATCAATTCAATTATAGTAAACCCACGTGCTAATCTGGAGTTGCCTATTCTTTTTTGTTTTATACTGTCCGTCAGAGATCCATTCTGCAGGCAGCGGCCAGACACAGTCATACAAACTCCCTTTCATATTCTGCTGTTAAAAAACGATAAAACCGGCATTTTGTAAACATAATATATTAAACTTGGATTTTTGTTGCATTATTGTTATATATTTGAGATATAGCTTAAAAAAAACATCTAATTAATTTGAGTCTTTAATGAACTCAGAGTATGTATCCAAAATTCACACTTCAGGTTGAAAATTTTTTCATTTTTTAAGTAGTTTTCAAAAACAAAAACAGAATAATTCTCCATTTTAAGACCTAATATGTAGTGTGTAATTTTACAAATCAACCATTAAGCAATTTAATCAACACTCTCACAAGAAAAATAAACGTCAATCACACTAAAGAGCACTCAATCAAACCCTTATAAAATTTGACTTTCAATTAAATTTTTTATTGCATATTTGGTCCAAGGTGCAATAATAACGCGCTTTTGTTATTTTACCAAAAGCAAGTGTGTTTCAGCTCATCTGAAACACAGTAATTTGTCCTGGGGTTAACCCCATTTGTGAGGTGTACATATACAATGAACAATTTCTTTTCCGCTAACATTGATTATCAGAAAATCGTTACCCGCTTTGGTTCTCCTGCACTTATCATAGATAAGGCTACTATCCGTCACCAATACAATGAACTAAGCAAAGCCCTCCCTGGCGTGACTCTTCACTATGCTTTAAAGCCATTACCACTTAAAATCATGTGCGAAACCTTAAACGAATTAGGTTCTTCTTTTGATTTAGCTTCTAATGGTGAAGTTGATTTAGTTAAATCTTGTGGTATTGCAGCTGATAAATGCATCCACACCCACCCAATTAAACGCGACTCTGATATCAAACATGCGCTTGAATACGGTTGCCGTACTTTCGTATTTGATAATGAAGTGGAACTTGAAAAGTTCATTCCGTACCAAAAAGAGGTAAACCTATTGCTCCGTGTTAGTTTCCCTAACCCCGAAACTAAGGTTGACCTTTCTAAGAAATTTGGCACCCTCCCAGAAAACGTAATGTCACTTTTACGTAAAGCATATAATTTTGGCTTTAACGTAAGAGGGCTTTCTTTCCACGTAGGTTCCCAAGTCGCAACCTCAACTCGTCACGTTGAAGCTATACGTGAATGCGGGGCTCTTATTAATCAAGCCGCCACTGAAGGCATCTCTCTTGCCACCCTTGATATCGGTGGTGGTTTCCCTGTGGATTACCAAAATGCTCAAAGCACCGATATTTACGGTTTTTGCGCCCCAATCCGTGAAGCTTTGGCAAAATTACCTTCACACCTTGAAATCATTGCTGAACCAGGTCGCTTCCTCTCAGCTCCAGTTATGCAAAACATTTGTTCTGTAGTTGGCATTTCTCATCGTTTTGGTAAGCCTTGGTATTATCTAGATGACGGCGTATATTGCAGCTACAGCGGACAAATTTTTGACCACGTGGTTTACCCAAAATATACTCCATACAATGAATCAACCGCCGAAGATGTCGCTAGTGTTTTAGCCGGCCCAACCTGCGATAGCATTGACGTCATTGCTGAAGACCAAATGTTACCAGAACTTAAAGTGGGTGACCTCATTGTTGGTAAGATGATGGGGGCCTACACCATCTCAACTGCTACCGAATTCAACTTCATTCCAAAAACTAAGATCATCGAAATGGATCTTGATGAAGAATGTGAATTCGTAATTAACGACACTCGAGATGAAGAAAATGTATTAAAGCTTGCTTCTTAAGGCCCGCCTTTCACTAGCTAAATTAGGCTTGTCGATAAGCCGGTATAGGACTTTAACAACATTCCTCTACGCTCAAATTGCCGCATATAGTTATGCGGCAATTTGTTTTCCCGCCAAGTAAATTTTCAAAGTCAAAGTCAAAGCTTAACTTGCAGTCGATTGCTAAAATCCTATGTATTGTTAAATTTCCACAAAAATCAAAACAAAAAACCATAGGCCTAAACCTATGGTTCTTAAAGTCACAAAGTTTCGTGTAATAATTCACTGACTACTCCCACGGGCAAGCCCGTGGGGTTCTGATTGAAGTGTAGCTTGTAATCGTACACCATTTTCAGGCTTTGGAGTTACAGGTTTAGATCTGTTTGAATCAGGACTTTCATAACCAAAATCTTACTTGTATCCAAAAAAAAATCAATCAACCGGTCACTTAACAAACTAAATAAAGCAACCGTTTGTAAGTCTTAATGTTTAGCCACAAGCGACATAGCCTTTTCATGGTTCTCATAAGCCTTAGCATACATAGAACGCACTATTGGCTGCAACTGAGCAGGCATGGCATTAATTCTAGCATTGAACTTATTCACTTCCGCTTCAGGCAAACCTTCTGTTTTACCTGCAGCTGTCAGAATAGATGGGTACATTCTATAATGCTTGTGTACGTAACGATCAATTTCCGCGGCCAATTCTTGCGGGGTCGCATAATCACCAGTTAAAGGAGCACCAGCGCTAATATGCACGTGACCTTTATAGCCTTTAATCCCACCAACAATGCTTTCGATATCTTCCATTTTACCCTTGGTATATGAACCGTTTATTGAAGATTCATAAAGCTGGCGCGCTTTGGATTCATCACCAGGATCATATTCATAAGTAATAGAAACCGGTACAATGTTAAGGCTCTTAACGTACTCTTCAAAGCTTAAACCTTGTTTTTTGCCATACATATAAAACATTTTAATGATAGCTACTTCAGTTTCATCATCACCGTCTTTGGCTCGACCTTCTCGCTGAGCAATCCAAACGTTGTGATGTTCAGTGCGCACCGCAATCCCAATGTATTCACTCAATTCAGAAAAAGCTTTGATTTTTTCTTTTACCGAAGACAAAGAACGCTTAACGATAAAGCTCTTATTAAGCTTCATTAAATCTGTAGCTACTGGTAATTTTAAAAGGTTATCCCCAATTGCAATCTTCACAGTATCGAGATTGTGAGCAAAACAAGCCATATTAATCAGGGCTGGATCCATGGAAATATCACGGTGATTAGAGATAAAAAGGTAGCCTTTTTTTGGATCTAAACGGTCAAAGCCACTAGATGAAAAACCATCAGTAGTATCGCGAATAATCCCGCGCATAAATTGGGCTACATACTCTTGTACATCGCGAATGGTCTTAACTTTAGAGAAACGGCGCTTAAGCACACATTTAACGAAAGGTCGAAGCAATTTTTCACAAAATTTTGGCATTTTAGGAAACATATACTTAGAAATGCCACCGATCACGGTATCATTATCTAAGATGCTACCAATAGCCCCTGTTACTTCGCAATCTTTGTAATGTCTAATATCATCAAATCTTGCATCTTCAGTTGATAAAACAGGAGTTGCTTCCTGCACCTGAGCGGTGCTATTTTCCGTTGTAACACTCATTTTAGCGTTTTCTCAATTAAATAACAGAACTTCATAAGCTCCGTCATTGATAAAAGGTATATGCTGAATAATACTAGGTTTTTAATAAACTCTAGGTAGACGCATAGCAAAGGAGTTTAAAAATTAGTGATACGCATCACACTGCGCCAATCAGTAATAATGTGATCTTAATATACTAATGAAATTTTGGCAAATATTGAGTATCATTTAAAAGAATTTGTCTTCTGCGCCCTTATTCAGATGCGATTTGTTTTCAAGGGATAAAGTACACTAATTACGTCCGGTATTCTTACAAGCTTACACCGGTCTTATTACAACAGTGTCAATTAACAAAGGATTTATAATGTTTATTGGTAAACCCCAGACAGATCCTACTCAGGAATGGTTTCTGTCTCATTGTCACATCCATAAATATCCTGCTAAAAGTACTCTTATTCACTCAGGGGAAAAAGCAGAAACTCTTTACTACATTGTAAAAGGTTCCGTAGCTGTTCTTATCAAGGATGAAGATGGTAAGGAAATGATTCTTTCATACCTTAACCAAGGTGATTTCATCGGTGAACTCGGTTTATTCTCTGATAAAGAAAACCCAACTAGAACTGCATGGGTTAAAGCTAAAACCGCTTGTGAAATTGCAGAAATTTCTTACAAGAAATTCCGCCAGCTTATTCAGGTAAACCCTGAAATTTTGATGCGCCTTAGCGCTCAGATGGCTCGCCGTTTACAAACTACTAGTAGCAAAGTTGGTAACCTTGCGTTCTTAGACGTACAGGGTCGTATCGCTAGTACTTTGATCAACTTAGCACACCAGCCTGATGCTATGACTCACCCAGACGGCATGCAGATTAAGATCACTCGTCAGGAAATTGGCCAAATCGTAGGTTGTTCTCGTGAAACCGTTGGTCGTATCCTTAAGATGCTTGAAGAAGCGAATGCCATCAGCGCCCATGGTAAAACCATCGTGGTATATAACACTCGCTAATCGTAGGTTGACTCCTATATTTTCTAGTTTGTAAGCCAATTTTCGATTTTGGTTTACAAACTAGGCACAAAAACCGGCTTCATTTTTGAAGCCGGTTTCTTTTTACAATGCCCGATATTTTCTTTAAAGCAGAACCTTTTAGGGGCCTTGGTTTTCTTAGCTAAAACGTCCCCCTAATGATACTTTAACCTCAACACCATGATTAAGTGCCGTCTCGCTGATTAAGTAGCTCGGCCCACTTCATGATATTTTTCGGTTCACTCATAGAACAAGTCCCTTTCAAAAAGTCAGAAATCTTGTCCACATCCACAACTTTATTGACATTAAATTTACCTTAAGAGCAAAAATTAAACTCTAACAAGCAAGGTCCAATTTCAATGTAAATCCCAAAATCCAAAACAAAAAACCGGTCTTAGGTGGCAACCGAACTTTATAATTTAGCAGGGGGCACGTTTTGACCGGTTTTAAATTTATTTTAGATGTTAATGCTTATAGATAAAGCGCCTGAAACATTTTGCTTTAAAGGCTACTTACCGAACACTTCCGCTAAAGCCTTATCCATACGCTTAAAGCCTTCCATGATATCTTCATCTGGGATATTGAGAGCTGGCACGGTACGAACTACGCTGTGACCTGCAGTAAGAACAAAAAGCCCTTGGCGTAAGCATGCTGCCCAAACTTCCTTAAGTTTGGTTTCATCCTTAAGTTCAGCCCCTAGCATCAACCCCAAACCACGTATATCACTAAAGCAATTATACTTAGCGTTAAGTTGAGCGTATTGTGCTTTAAACAATTCACCCTTAGCTCTAACCCCTGCTAGAAATTCAGGTTGATTTACAAGTTCAAAAGACTTGCAGCCAACAGCAGTTGAAAGAGGATTGCTCCCAAAAGTAGTCCCGTGAACCCCAGGCTTGAAAACTTCAGCAAACTTGTCAGTAGTCATCATCGCCCCGATAGTAATACCAGCGCCTAACCCTTTAGCGGAAGTTAAGATATCTGGCACTACCCCATAGTATTCATAAGCATAAAGGTAACCACAACGCCCAAAGCCGGTCTGTACTTCATCATAGATGAGAGCGGCATTGAATTTATCACATAAAGCTCTAACTCCAGTTAAAAATTCTTTATGTGCAGGAATGATCCCACCTTCACCTTGTACCGGTTCAAGCATTACGGCACAGGTATGGTCGTTAATTACAGCCTTTAAAGCATCTAAATCGTTATAAGGAATGTGGATTACATTGCCCGGAAGAGGACCAAAACCTTCACGATACTTGGCTTGACCACCAACTGTTACGTCAAATAAGGTTCTGCCATGGAAGCCATTTTCAAAAGAAATAATAACGTCCTTTTGAGAACCATACTTTTCAAACGCATAACGACGCGCCAATTTTAAAGCAGCTTCATTAGCTTCCCCACCTGAATTAGCGAAAAATACCTTATCAGCAAAAGTACTTTCAACTAAGTACTTAGCTAACTGGATAGCAGGCTCTGTGCACATATAGTTAGAGATTTGCCAAAGCTTACGCCCCTGTTCCTCAAGGGCTTTTACGAGCTCCGGATGACAATGGCCCATAGCGCATACTGCAATACCAGCTGCAAAGTCGATGTATTCTTTACCATCTTGATCCCAAAACTTAGAACCAAGGCCCTTGACTGGAATAAACGGAGCTGGATTATAAACACCCATTTCGTAGCGATCAAAATCCGCTCTGGTAATGTTACTCATTTTTTTTCCTCTAAACTAAAGTCATGCCTTTAGATGGTGCATGGCATTTGATCTTACTTTTAGACCTAAAACCGGTCAAACAGGTTTCATTTTTAATTTGCCGTATAGGAGTAGTTCTCAGTGAGAATTTTAGGCTACACGATAAATCACGGTTAAACAAAGACACAACTTTTAAACTTCTTATAATGATAGTTTAAATGATCTTTATGGTTCTAAAGATCCCATAAAGTCTAGTTATTCCCATGCCCAGACGTGAATCCACTATGTACCAAATTTAAGCTTTGATTATACAAAACCTCACGGTCCCATTCCATTAAAAAGAACTGCCGAATAAAATTTTTCTAAACCTAACATTAAACTACTATCTAAGAACCTTAGACTAGCGCCATAAATTAGCTAGAAAGTATATTAGGCTAGCCAATAACCCCATAAGTTAATTTCATTGGCTCTTTATGGCATGTGCTAGTTAAAACAAGAATTCGCGCGCCAACCATAACTAAACTTCGCTAAAAGCAAAATCTAATTTAGATGTAATTCTTTTTTCTGCGCTCGACGCCCCGCTGCTACTTCTTGGCGTAAACGGCGTTCATACTGTTCGTGACTTGAGGTAAAGCGCGCAAAAATAAAGTAAAGGGCCGGCAAAATTAGTAAAGTAATAACCGTTGATACCCCCATGCCATAAAAAATTACCGCGCCCACTGCTTGGCGGCTTTCATAGCCTGAACCCCCAGAAACCACTAGCGGAAAAGCCCCAATAATCGCGGTCAAGGAAGTCATAACAATAGGTCTCAAACGACGGACCGCAGCCTTTAAAGTGGCACTATAGAGATCATAACCCCGATCACGTAGTTGATTAGCAAACTCAACAATTAAAATACCGTTTTTCGTTACCATCCCCATCAAAAGCAACAACCCTATTTGGCTATAGATATTTAGGCCTAAGCCCATCATCCATAACCCCCATAGACCACCTAAAATACCAAGTGGAATGGTCGTCATCACAATCAAAGGGTGAATAAAGCTTTCAAACTGAGCTGCCAATACTAAATAAGCGACGAGCACCGCTAAAAGTAGCACATTCATCATCCCGTGTTCACTTTCTCTAAAGTCAAGAGATTCGCCCGTTAAAGCAACAGACATGTCAGCTTCTAGGTTTTTAGAACTCCAAGCATCAAGCCAATCAAGTGCGTCACCTAAACTTTGGCCAGGAGCAGGGTACGCAGATATAGTAATTGATTTTTGGCGATCAAAATGAGGTAACCGCTTAGCCCGCGCTTTTAGTTTAAAATCCGCAATACTGCCAAGCGACACCATATCACCGTTATCGGTACGAATGTTTAAAGAACTAATCGAATTCAAATCTTTAAATTCTTGCTCATCAGCTCTTAAATAAACATCGTATTCTTCCCCACGATCCACAAAGGTCGTATGTTTTATCCCCCCAAGAGCAGTGTGTAGCGCTTTTGAGGCATCGATAAGAGATACTCCCACGGCTGAGGCTCGTTCTGGATTTAAAGACACTTCTATTTCCGGCGTTCTTTCGGAATAATTGGTACTAGCATTAACAAGCACTCCAGCTTTTTCAGCCGCTTTGACTAATGCAGTGCTTTTGGCATACAGCGTATTAAAATCCGTGCCTCTTAAAACATACTTAACCGGAGACCCAGTTTTGCCTTTAAATCCAGGTTCATAAACGTAGACTTGCATATCCGGAATATCGGCTAACTTTTGCTTTAGTTCATAGACCAAATCGGCAGATTTTACACTTCGTTCTTCCCATGGAACGAGCTGGATCACCACAAAGCCACTTTGGTCACTGCCTTGCCCTAAAGAAGGAGTACTAAAACTAATGGATTGCACGACGCCTTGACCTAAAGTTGGGAGTAGCCGTTGTTCAAGTTCTTGCATGCTTCTTTTCATGCGATGAATACTAGCCCCTTCTTCCCCCGCAGCATACACATAAACTACCCCACGGTCTTCAGCCGGCACAAAGTTATGAGGTAGGCCCGCATAAAAAAGCCAGATCCCGCCTAGCATTAAAATCCCCACCGCCGGCAACAAGAACTTATTTGCTAACACCACGGCTAAAATTGAAGCGTAGATCTTTTCCGCAAGTTGCAAGCACCAATCGCCTAACCGCATCATTAAGCCAGGTTTTTGCGGGGTACTTTTTAGTAACAACACCGAAAGTGCCGGAGACAAGGTCAAAGCGACTACGCTTGAAAAGAAGACCGCTAAAGCCATCAACGCAGCAAATTCGACAAATAGTCGCCCGGTAGACCCATCCATAAACATCAGGGGTAAAAAAATCATGATGAGTACTAGTGAGGTAGCTACTATAGCAAACCCAACCTCGCGCGCGCCATTCCAAGCTGCGGCAAGCAAACCTTCACCCCGGCGTAAATGATAGGAAATGTTTTCCACCATCACGATCGCATCATCTACCACGAGCCCAATCGCTAAAATTAAGCTTAAAAGTGTAATTATGTTAATCGAAAAAGCGAAGAACCAGGCCCCGGCAAAAGCGGCAACAGCGAAAAACCTGAAAAGGTAGAGGTCACAGGACTCAGCATGGCCAGCACGTATACAATTTCAGTCCAGGCTCTCGGAACAGGGTCATTCACGAACTCAGAATATGCGACAGTGACCGTGACGACATTGGACAACACTGTCCACTTCACAGACATGGTGCTCTCCAGAAGACTCCTGGAAATGACAGAGCCTAAGATTGACGCGGACGGTGACGGCAAGATTACATTCGAAGAAGCCGCTGTGGTGAAGGAACTCAATCTCGGATTCAGCGAGAAACCGGAGTCCTCAAATGACTGCATTACTGACATCACAGGTCTCGAATACTTCACGTCACTCGAGACATTGAACTTGAAATACAACACAGTCA
>OIZI01001118.1_pt1 | contig 12075 bp, 10 predicted proteins | sample 1588441 | NCBI WGS metagenome assembly OIZI01 (sample SAMN03283284) | human gut metagenome | biome: human-associated habitat; material: feces | host: Homo sapiens | place: Peru | collected 2012
CACCCCCTATGCCTACATCAGCACCGCTCTTGTGGTTGGCAAAGACAACGACACCATCCACTCCTTTGAGGACCTGAACGGCAAGACCACCGCCAACTCCATCGGCAGCACCTACATGGAGCTGGCTGAGCAGTACGGGGCCACCTGCTCCGGCGTAGACACCCTGGACGAGACCATCCAGATGGTGCTCCAGGGCCGGGCGGATGCCACGCTGAACGCCGACGTATCCTTCTACGACTATTTCAGCCAGCACCCGGATGCCGCCATTAAGATTGTGGCTCTCTATCCGGATGCCAACGAAATTGCCATTCCCATGCAGAAGGGCGACGACACCGCGGCCCTGCGGGATGCCGTCAACAAGGCAATCGAGGACCTGCGCGCCGAGGGCAAGCTCACCGAGCTCTCCAACAAGTATTTCGGCGCCGATATCAGCAGCAAGTAAAGAAACCAACGCCGCGCGGCGGGTCTACTTTTGGTAGTTCCGCCGCGCGGTGTTCTTTTATCCGGCTCCCCTGAAAGGGCCCATATCTGTTTGGGCAATGGTGGGGCTTGTTCTTTTTGTCTGCACTTGATGGGTCTTCCATTCCATGGTAAACGATTGGCAGATTTTTGAAAAACCTGTCACTGCGCCGAAGCGCTTTGCGTCTTATAGGGCAAAGGCCTTATTTCATACAGAACGGAGGAAATCAACCATGAGTGACGAAGAAATCATTGCGCTGTACTTTGCCCGGGACGAACAGGCGCTGGCGCAGACGGACGCAAAATACGGGCCCTACTGCTTTTCCCTGGCAAACGCGATTCTGTCCAGCCGGGAGGACGCGGAGGAGGCCCTCAACGATACATACCTGAAAGCCTGGCAGTCCATGCCGCCCAAAAAGCCCTCGGTGCTGCGGCTGTTCCTGGCGAAAATCACCCGGAATCTCGCCTTCTCCCGCTGGCGGAATCTCACCTCCCAGAAGCGGGGCGGTGGGGAGCTGCCACTGGTCCTGGAGGAGCTGGAGGAGTGCGTCGGCACGGGCGATGAGGTTGGTGCGGCACTGGATGCCAAAGAGCTGACCAGAACGATTACAAGACTTCTGGATACCCTTTCCCGGCAGGACCAGAATATTTTCCTGCGGCGGTATTTCTTTCTGGAGGATGCCGGGGCCATTGCCGTCCGCTACGGTCTGCGCCGGGAAACGGTGAACCAAAGCCTGAGCCGCACACGAAAGAAGCTGAAAACACACCTGGTTCAGGAGGGATACGCGGTATGAAGCGAAATGAAGTATTGTTCCTCGCCATCGGCGGGCTGGAAAGCGCCCGGCTGGAGGCGACGGAAGTTGAAAGCAAAGGGGCCAGGCACTCCAAGCCCCGGTTTCTTCTGGTTGCCGCCCTCATTGCCCTGACGCTGCTGCTGGTGGGCTGCGCCGTGGCGGTCTACGCCAAAATCCACACCCAGGTCACCCAGTATGATGTCCCCACCGCCACGGTTTCCACGGACAGTAGCGTGGAGACCAAAAACGTTCTGACGGACTGCTATCCCCAGGCGCTTCCCGACGGATACCGGATGGTCGGCGGCTCCCCTATAGACCGGACGACCCAGAGCATCGAGTTTGCCAATGATGCCGGGCAGACCATCAACTATATCATCTCCACCGCGGAAAGAGACGGCATCACGCCGGCTTCCGCGGAAAGTTCCGAAGTCACCGTCTCCGGCCAGAGCGGAACCATGCAGGTTTCGGATGAAGGCCAGACAATCGCCTGGCACAATGAGACGGAGGGCTACTACGCATGGCTCGATACCGAGGACATGACCGTCAATCTACAGACCATGGCGGACAGCGTGGCTTTTGGTCAGCGGCTTCCCCTGAGCTTTTTGTGCAAAGATGGGGCCATCTGGGACCCCCACTATCCCCAGCAGCTCCCTGACGGCTACACCGTGAAACAGGTCTCCTTTGCCACAGACACCGTAATCATTGACTATTACAGCGAAAGCGAAGCAATCACCTACGTGGTTTCCCCGACATACGACCTGCGCGACGCTGTTTCCGATCCGCCCCACGATTCCTTTGTCTGGACGGACGAGACTGTGGGGGAGGATGCCGCCAGAATGCTGACCACCAGCGGCGGCCTGCGGGAACTGCTCTGGGAAAACACCCGGGAGGGCTTCTACGCCATGCTCTTCACCATGGACGAAAACGTGGATATCCTCGCCATGGCGGAAAGCACCGCCGCCGGAGAGCCCCTCAGCGAAACCCCGGATTACCTGGGACCGGATTATTCCATTGACCTTTCCCAGGATTCGGGAACCTATTATGGCTGGGAATCCATTTACCCCCAGTCCACGCCGGAGGGCTATCGCATTACCTTCATCAGCGACAGAGCCTACGGCCAGCAGGAAATCCGCTACGAAAACGCCGCCGGAAATATTCTGCGCTACACCTTCTATTACCGTCTTGGCCCCTATGGCCGCAGCTTTGACGGAGCGGGCCAGCCGGAAACGGTGGATATTAACGGAAATACGGGGTATCTCAACGGCGGCTCCCTGCTCTGGACGGATGAAACCAAGGGCTACGCCTATACCCTCGCCACCGATGACAATCTTGACCTGGTTGCCATCGCCAGAAGCGTGGGCCTCGGCCCGGAGCTGACCCCCACCAACGCCTCTAAAGCCACCGAGGCCCTGGAAGAGCTGGGGGACTACCGCATCACCGCCTTGCCCGCCGGAATGGAGGAGGACAGCTTTACGGGCTGGCCATTGGAGGACGGCGGCGGCTGGTACGCCTATGTCCGCCGCTGGTACTTTGACAAAAAGACCGGCAAGGAACTCTTTTTCTCCTACGAGACCTATGTCTCCGACGGCACCGTCACTTTGGAGGAGCTGGCCCAGATGTACATTGGCAGCAGCGAACCGGCCCAGGCCTACACCATCCAGGACTGCCCCGCCGCGGGCGCGGTGGTCGGAGAACTTGCCCCATCCTCGGATGTCGTCTGGATTCAGGGCACCCAGGAAAAGGGCCTGTGCTTCACACTGAGCAGCGCGGACTATACCGTAGAGGAGCTTGTACAGATTGCGGAAAGCGTGCGGAAGCAGTAACCGGCAATAAATGGTAAAAAGGAGCGAACCGGCCAATTCCACCGGTTCGCTCCTTTTCGTCATGGTGAGAAATTCGCAATTTACGCACGCACTTGTGAAATCATCCACCAAATGATAAAATACCCACAAATCTTTTTCCACTCCCCATTTTTCTGCGTGTATAAGGGTGAACACACAAAAAGGAGGTTTTACCCATGGATGACAACGCAATACTGGATTTGTATTTTGCCCGCTCCGAGCAGGCCATTTTGGAGACGGACCGGAAATATGGCTCCTATTGCTACAGCATCGCAAACCACATTTTGTTAAGCCCGCCGGATGCGGAGGAGAGCGTCAACGATACCTATTACACCGCCTGGAAGCTGATCCCGCCCCGGCGGCCCCAGCGGTTTGGGCCCTTTCTGGGAAAGCTCACCCGGAATCTCTCCATCGACCGCTGGCGAAAGAAGACCGCCGGGAAGCGGGGCGGCGGGGAAACCCAGCTGCTTCTGGACGAGCTGGCCGAATGCGTCACCGGTGCCGAAAGCCCGGAGACGGACCTGCTTCGCAAGGAGCTGTCCGCCGCGCTGAACCGCTTCCTGCGCGCCCTTCCGGACCAAGACCGTACCGTTTTTCTGCTGCGGTATTACCACGCCAATTCTCAGGGGGAAATTGCCCAAAAAACAGGGCTTTCCACAAATCAGGTAAAGTACATTTTGCAGCGAACCAGGAAAAATCTGGCCAATACACTAAAAAAGGAGGGCTTGCAATGACATCGATGCAGCTTTTTCGGGGCTTTTCCGGCATAGACGCGGAATTGCTGGAAACCACAGAGCAGCCCCAGGTACACAAAAGAAAGCTTTCCCGGAAGCGCCTCTGGCTGATTGCAGCCGTTGCCGCTCTGGCCCTGCTGCTGGTGGGGTGCGCCATTGCCTATGCCGGCGGGTGGCTTCCGCTTCTGTTCTCCGCCCGCAGTGACACGCCCCTGTCTTCTGAGCAGGTTTAATACCTTCAGGAAAATGAGCAGCCCGTAAATCAGGTCCAGGTTCAGGGCGGCTGGACCGTGGAACTGAAATCCAGTATCTCCGACGGCACCGTAGGCTATCTGGTTTTCCGGGTGACCGCGCCTGAAAACATCGACCTGGAGCAATATCTCGGCCCGCCTACGCCAAACGCGCCCCGGCTCATCCCCGGAAATTACAGTCTCAGCCGCAACGCCGCCTATTCCATGGTAATTGCCTCCATTGGAACCGTGGACGTAGAGCGAAACTATATCTACCAGGAGCACGGCAGCTGGCTCAACGATCACGACGGCCAGAAAAACACACTGCTCTATGGCATGACCATACAGTGCGAAAGGCTGTTGCCGGAAAAGCCGATGCAGCTGGAAGCGCCCTTTGAAAAGGACATCTCCTTCCTGATTCGTTTTATAGGCTTTACCCTGGAATCCACCGATACCGCCGTGCAGGAATCCATCGTGGCAGAGCATTCCGGCCAGGAAAGCTATCTGGTCGATGGAGAGGCCGCCGCGGGCCTGTTCCGTTCCGAAATTTTAACTGACGAGCAGTGGGATTTTACGGTAAATTTTGCCACGGACAGCCAGTTTGTAGAGCTCATTACCCATCCGGTTACCGCCCAGGCGAGGGTCATCTACGCCCCCGCCGAAGAATGGTCCCCCGCCATCCAAAAGCAGGAGCCCATCCAAATCGAATCCTTCCGCGTAACGCCCTTTGGCGCGGAGGTCCGATTGAAGGCAAAGCCGGGGATGCACGCCGCCTCCCTGGACCTATCCCCGGATACAGGCACCTCCATTTATGCCGTTATGAAGGACGGCAGTCAAATTGCCCTACGGGAGAACAACCAAACCCTTCTGGCGCAAACGCCCATTGTTTTAGGGCAATTGGACCATGTTCTGCTTGCGGACGGGACAGTGCTTCCTCTTCCGGAGAAATAACACGAATTTCCCTCGACGCGAAAACACAACAAGCAAGCAGGAGCGAACGGATTTCCCCGAATCCATTCGCTCCCGCTTTTCGCTTTTTAATCCTTCACCATAATGTCCAGAATGACCTCATTGGTGATGCCCATGCCCTCTCGGCTCAGGACACCCACCTTCTCAATGGTATTTTCGATGCCCTTCTTGACAATGCCCTCGCCGCCGGAGAACTCCTTGCCCTTTCGGGCCATTTCAAAGCCCAACAGGCCCGCGTTCACCGCCATGGCGATTTTGGCCGCGCAGCTGGGCTTCGCGCCGTCGCAGATGGTTCCGGAGAGAATCGCCAGGCCATTTACCACTGTGTGATTGATAAGAACCTCATCCGCCCCATGCAGGTAGGCGATTCCCGCCGCCGCGGCACAACCCGCGCAGACCGCCCCGCAGTAGGCGGACAGGTAGCCGATGGACTGCTTGATGCGCACCGCCACCAGATTGGCCAGCACCAGGGCCCGAATCAGCTGCTCATGGGAAGCATTTAATTCCTTCGCGTATTCCAGAATGGGCAGGGTGATGGTCAGGCCCTGGTTGCCGCTGCCGGAATTGATCACCGCGGGCAGCTCGCAGCCGCTCATGCGGGCATCCGAGCCTGCGGCGGCCGCCGCCATAGCCCGCAGCTTCACATCCGGATTTTTCTCCCCGGACAGCAGCGTCCGCCCGATTTCCGCGCCCCAGCTGCCCTTCAAGCCCTCCTGGGAGAGATTCTGGTTGCAGGAAATCTGATATTCTATGGTCTCCGCCACGTCCTCCAAGCGGCAGGTTCTGGCATACTCCACAATCTTGGTAATTTCCAGCACAGCGGTCTTCTCCGCCTGCCCCACCGACTGGGGCAGTTCCTTTTCTTTCAGCACAACCCCATCCCGGCGGACCGTAACCACGTTGGTATGGGTATCCACAATGCGCACAAAGGCGCTGTGCTCCCCGGCGTACATGGTAATCTGGATATCAAATATCCGGTCCGAGTCCGCAAGGCACACGGAAACGGGGCACTTTTTCAGGAATTCCTTTACCAGCTCCCCCGTATTTTCCGGTGCTCCCGCCAGCACCTCCAGCTCTGTATCCGGATTTCCGGCCACAACTCCGGCGGCAATGGCCGTTTCGATGCCCTTCATCCCGCCGGTTGTGGGCACAACCACGCTTTTGACGTTTTTGAGAATGCTGCCGCTGACCGCCGCCGTGATTTTTTCCGGCTCAGCGCCCAAGGTCCTGTAGGCGATGGCCGCACCGTAGGCCAGGGCGATTGGCTCGGTACACCCGGTGGCCGGAATCAGCTGGTCCTTCAGGACCTGGGTGTAATAGGCGTATTCTTGCATGGTTGTTCCTCCCGGTTGTGCAAGTCCTCTTATAACGCAGAGGTTATCACATTGTTTGGGCTTTATTATAATTGAGGTGTCGTCGTTTGTCAATTCCATGCACACGGCGATCACGGCGGAAACCTTCCACACAACATGTCAAAGAATTGCGGGAGGGTGACCGTTACGGTAGTGCCATCCCCTGGGTGCTCTCGGTCTCGATGGTGCCGAAGAGCCGCTGCTCTCCCCGGGAGGACACCCGGTATCGGCCGTTGCGCAGGTCCACGCGCAGCGTCATCAAAGACGTGCGCACCATGGCCCGGACAAAGCTGACGTAGTTGCCGTAGACATCGTAGTTAAGCTCCTCTGTCAGCTCCGACCGCCCCTCCGGAAAGGGACGGACATACAGATTGATCAGGGCCTCGTTTTCAATATACATCTGGCGCGTATTTTATGATTTTTACGAAAACTATACCATCCCGCGCCTTTTGAAAACATTTTTGTCGGCACAACGCATATCAATTGACGAAAGGGACGACTTATGGTAAGATAGGAGAAAAATCAAAGGAGAATTTTCATGAATATTGCACTTCCCTACGAAAACGGTGAAATCTTCCCCCATTTTGGAAAAGCAAAGCAGTTCAAAATCTACCGTCTGGAGGATGGTCAGGTGGTCGGTACCCAGGTGGTAACTCCCGAGGATTCCGGCCATGAGGCCGTGGCTGAATTCCTCCACGCAAACGAAGTGGAAGCCGTCCTCTGCGGCCGTCTGGGCGAGGGCATGCAGAACGCGCTGGACCAGTACGGCATCGGCGTTCTGTCCGGCCTGGAGGGCGACGCGGACGAAGCCGTTAGCGCCTGGCTAAACGGCAGTGTCTCCTCCGCCGGTGTCAACTGCCACCACGAGGAGGGCTCCTGCGGCTGCGGCGGAAGCTGTGGCAGCAGCTGCGGCGGCGGATGCGGCTGCCACGGCGGCCCCACCGTCAGCGGGAAAAACGCGGGCAAAACCGTCCGGGTCCACTACCGCGGCACCCTGAACGACGGGACCCAGTTCGATGCCTCTTATGACCGGGGTGAGCCCCTGGAATTTGTCTGCGGCGCGGGCATGATGATTCCCGGCTTCGATGCAGCCGTGGCCGACATGGACCTGGGCCAGGAAATCGACATCCACCTGCTGCCCGAGGATGCCTACGGCCTCGTGAACCCCGACATGGTTTTCTCCGTGGAGATTGCCCAGCTCCCCGGCTCTGAGGACTTAAGCGTCGGCGAGCAGGTCTACCTCTACGACCAGACCGGCCGCCCCTTCCCGGTCAAGGTCGTCGCCAAGGAAGCGCCCACCATCACCTTCGATGCCAACCACGATCTGGCCGGTCAGGAGCTGAATTTCCACATCGAACTGCTGTCCGCGGAATAAGGGCATCGCAGATTTTTCTATCCACCTTCTCCCCACCCGCAAAAGGCACCACCTAGCGGTGATGCCTTTTGCATTGCGGATAGAACCGGGGACAGCTCCTCCGCGTCAATCAACTCCGGCATGGGAGAACCGTTTGCCTTCAGGGCACGGATAATTTTCTGAAAGCCTGTGTTGCGGCCTTCGGTCAGGTGCAGCTCTTTCAGGAACTCTCCAATCCTGCGGTTCCGATAGCGGCGGCTGACAGCCCGGATAGGAGCGTTTTTAGATTGGCTGGGATTCCCGTAGGGGCACCTCCTTGTGTTTTCAAATACTAAGCAAATTGTATCTACACAGTTATTAAAAATATTGATTCCGTTAAAATCAACTTAAAATGCTCGAACGCTTTCGCATTCAGGTGTTTTGGTGGGGGATGATGGATTCGATGGCTGGCTTTGCAGGGCAAAGCCATATGGTGAAAACCAGTCTTTGGACTGGTTTTGCCAACATGCCCCCGGCATGTTGGATTTAAATGGGTTCGAATCCACCTCCCCTATTTCCACGTAGAAAAAGAGCACCACCTAGCGGTGATGCTCTTTTTCTGGTGGGGGAAGGTGGATTCGAACCACCGAAGCTATAAGCAGCAGATTTACAGTCTGTCCCCTTTGGCCACTCGGGAATTCCCCCAGATATTCAGTTCGTGTCGGAACTTGTTTATAATAGCATACTTTGGAAAAATGTCAAGAACTTTTTTAGCCCCGGGGCAGGTTCCGCTTTGCAGGCGGAGGACCTGCCCCGGGAGAATGGATTATCTGCTGATTTCCTCGATATGTTCCAGCTCCTGGGCTGTAAAGGCGGTGTTTTCCGCTGCCTTGATGTTATCCAGAATCTGGCTGGGCTTGGAGGCACCGATTAGGACGGAGGTGACCGTTTCGTGGTTTAGCAGCCATGCCAGGGACATCTCAGCCAATGTCTGGCCCCGCTGGGCGGCCAGGTCGTTGAGGGCCCGGATTTTTTCCAGCTTGGCGTTCACCGTCTCCTCCTTCAGGAATCGTCCGTCGGTACGGATGCGGCTGTCCGCGGGGATGCCGTTTAAGTACCGGTCCGTCAGCATTCCCTGGGCCAGCGGGGAGAAGGTGATGAGACCCTTGCGGAGCTTCCCGGCAGTTTCCAACAGGCCGTTATTTTCAATGGTCCTGTCGAAGATGGAATACCGGTTCTGGTTGATGACAAAGGGCACATGGAGCTCCTTTAAAATGGCAGCGGCCTTTTCCAGAGTAGGGCCGTCATAGTTGGAAAGGCCTGCGTACAGGGCTTTTCCGCTGCGCACCGCCTGCTCCAGCGCGCCCATGGTCTCCTCCAGCGGGGTATTGGGGTCCATACGGTGGTGGTAGAAAATATCCACATATTCTACACCCATGCGCTTTAGGCTCTGGTCCAGGCTGGCCAGCAGATATTTTCGGCTGCCCCAGTCGCCATAGGGGCCGTCCCACATGGTGTAGCCCGCCTTAGTGGAGAGAATCAGCTCGTCCCGGTAGGGGGCAAAGTCGTCCCGATAGAGCTTGCCAAAATTGGTCTCCGCCGCACCAGGCTCCGGACCGTAGTTATTGGCCAGGTCAAAATGGGTGATGCCATGGTCAAAGGCGGTGCGGCACATAGCGCGCATATTTTCGTAAGGTGCGGTGTCGCCAAAATTGTGCCACAGACCCAGAGAAAAGGCCGGCAGCTTCAGGCCGCTGTCGCCGCAGCGGCGGTAAGGGATGGTCTCGTAACGGGTTTGGGAAGCCTGATACATAGGAACGTCACTCCTTTCAAATTATTGTATTATTATAATATAATTTTCTTTTTATTGCAAGGCGGCGGGGATTCCGCCGCTTCCGCAAATTCTTTGTTTTTTCAGTCGGTTTGCTTATGAGCACCCGGGTTTTTGTGGATTCTTTTATGTATTTTTCCCGGATTGACAGTATGAAAATTTGGTGCTAGTATGTGCGCTTGAAAAAAGAATTTTTGTGATTCGGGAGGTTTCCGCTATGCCAAAGGAACGGACGAGAGACATGACCGTGGGCGCGCCCATGCCCATTCTGCTTGCCTTTATTACGCCCCTGCTGCTGGGGCTTTTGTTTCAGCAGTTTTACGCCATGGTGGATACCGTGGTAGTCGGTAATTTTTTGGGTATGGAGGCGCTGGCCGGTGTTGGCTCTACGGGCTCCATCTCCTTTTTGGTCCTGGGCCTGTGCAACGGCATCTGTGCGGGCTTTGCCATCCCCGTAGCCCAGAAGTTTGGTGAAAAGGACTATGAGGGTCTGCGGGATTTCGTGGGCAATATGATTTGGCTGGGCATTGTTCTTTCCGCCATCATCACCCTGGCAACCACCCTGGGCTGTCGGGCCATCCTCACCGCCATGAGCACCCCGGAGAGCACCTTTTCCTTTGCCTATGACTATATCTTCCTGATTTTCCTGGCCATCCCCGCCACCATGCTCTACAATCTGCTCTCCGGCATTCTCCGCTCCCTGGGGGACAGCCGGACCCCGCTGATGTTCCTGATTTTCTCCAGCCTTTTAAATGTAGCTCTGGACCTTCTGTGCGTGGTTGCCCTGAAAATGGGTGTGGCCGGTGCGGGCTGGGCAACGCTCATCAGCCAGCTGATTTCCGGGCTTTTGTGCCTTGTATACATGTCCAAGAAATTCCCCATCCTCCATTTGAAAAGGGAAAATCTCCGGCTGCGGCCCTTCTGCGCCTGCCGCCTGCTGGTGATGGGCCTGCCCATGGGCATGCAGTATTCCATTACGGCCATTGGCAGCATCCTTTTGCAGACCGCGGTCAACGGCCTGGGCCCCGTGGCCATGGCCGCCGTGGCCGCATCCAGCAAAGTAACCGTCCTCTTTGCCACTCCTTATGATGCCATGGGCACCATGGCTGCCACCTACGCCGGTCAGAACCTGGGTGCCGGGAAGCTGGACCGGGTCAAAGAGGGGGTCCGGGACTGCGGCATTCTGGGGCTCATCTATTTCGTCATCGCCATGGCCTCCATGTATTTTGGCGGTGCCCAGATGGCAAGCCTGTTCCTGGATTCCGGCGATGCCGCCTCCGAAATCCTGCCCCTGGCCCGGCAGATGCTGGTGACCAATGCCGCCTTCTATATTCCCCTTCTGGGTGTCAACCTCTACCGCTTCACCATCCAGGGTCTGGGCTACTCCAATCTGGCCGTGATTGCCGGTGTCTTTGAAATGATTGCCCGGGGTGCCGTGGCCGTCGGCCTTGTCCCCCTGCTTGGCTTTACCGCCGTGTGCTATGCCAGCCCCGCCGCCTGGGTATTGGCGGACCTATTCCTGGTGCCCGCCTATCACTTCTGCCTGAATCGTCGGATTCGGGAGGCCAACGCGTAAATTTCTCTACAGCCCTCGGCAGCTTTCGCAGCTTCCGGGGGCTTTTTCTGCTTTCTTTTCCCGCGTTCTTATGGTACAATAAGGGAAATATCACTTTTGGGAGGATTTTTGATGGAACCCAAGAGAAAAATCCTGCATTTTCTCCCCCGGAATACCTTCAGCGGGGCGGAAAATGTGGTCTGCCAGATTATCCATCTGTTCCGCGGAGAGGTGGACATGTACTATTGCTGCCCGGATGGTCCCATCCGACAGGCCCTGGAGGAGCGGAATGTCCCCTTTCTCCCCATGGAGCGGTTTGATGTTGCCCAGGTACGCAGGCTCATTCGCCGGGAAAAGCCGGACCTGGTGCAGGCCCACGATATGCTTTCCTCTGTGGTCTGCGCCGCCGCCTGCGGAAAAACGCCCCTGGTGTGCCATATTCACAACAACAATTTCAATTCCAGAAAGCTGAATCCCAAGACCCTTTTGTTCTACCCCGCGGCCAAAAAGGCGAAGCACATTTTCTGGGTCTCCCCCTCCGCCATGGACAGCTTCTATTTTCAAAAAGCCGTGGCAGTCAAAAGCTCCGTGCTGCGCAACGTCATCGACCCCACAGCCCTGCGGCAGCGGGCGGAGAAAGCGGAGCTGCGGGGGCACAGCAACGTAGTCTTCCTGGGCCGCATGTCGGAGCCAAAAAATCCTTTGCGGCTTCTAAAGGTTCTGGAGCTTCTGTCCCGGCTTGTCCCCCAGCTGGATGCCAGAGTCATCGGCAGCGGGGAGCTGGAGGAGGCCGTGCGCAACGCCTGGAAAGCCTCCCCCGCAAAGGAGCACATTCAGCTTTTGGGCTATCAGTCCAACGCCTACGGGCTTTTAAAGGATACGGATCTGATGCTCATGACCTCTCTGTGGGAGGGCACCCCTATGTGTGCCCTGGAGGCCATGGCCCTGGGGGTGCCCATTGTCAGCACCCCGGTGGA
>OIZI01001119.1_pt1 | contig 12071 bp, 8 predicted proteins | sample 1588441 | NCBI WGS metagenome assembly OIZI01 (sample SAMN03283284) | human gut metagenome | biome: human-associated habitat; material: feces | host: Homo sapiens | place: Peru | collected 2012
CATAAACTATGGTATGACTGCCACCGGCAGTCATTAAGATTTGGATTCGCTGCGCAGAGCACCACCCTTGGTCAGCAAGGGGAGCCTTTTGCCCTTGTCCGTCACGCCTGCGCCGCGCACCCCCTCCGGCTCCCACCGGAGGGGGTGTGTTTTCACGGGATTGGCCCCTCTAATTTCATTCAAAATACTTCTTAAGATTTCCAAAAGAGGATTGAAATCCCAACAATCTTGTGCTACAATGAAACAAAAAAAGGGACAATTTGTCCCGGACTCAGAGAGAGCCGCCGTCCGGATGGGCTGGCGGCAAAAACGGCAAATCGGAAAGTGAGGTTTTTAGAATGAAAAAACGAATTACGGCACTGTTCCTGCTGGTTTGTATGCTCCTGACGCTGCTGCCAGTGGGCGCTCTGGCGGATGAGGACGAAGGAACACCGGTTCCCGTAGTGGAGCCTGCCCCGCCTCAGAATGAGGGCGGCGAAGGCGGCAGCGGCACCGGCGGTAGCACCGGCGGCAGCACCGGCAGCACCCATACCCACACCTGGGGTGCCTGGACGGATGCCGGCGACACCCATACCCGCAAATGCACCGATACCGCCTGCAACGCCACGGAAACCGGGGCCCACGACTATGCATATACGTCCAATGGCGATGGTACCCACACCGGCAAGTGCAAGACCTGCGGCAAGACCCTGGATCCGGAGGCCTGCTCCGGCGGCACGGCTACCTGCAAGGAAAAAGCCAAGTGCGCCAAGTGCGGCGGAAGCTACGGCGAACTCTCTACGGAGCATAAGCTCGTCTATAAGTCTAACAGCAATGGCACCCACAATATAGTGTGCGAAGTTTGCGACCAGGTACAGATCGAGAACGAAGCCTGCTCCGGCGGCGTGGCTACCTGTAAGGAGCCTGCCAAGTGTGAAAAGTGCGGCGAAAGCTATGGCGATGTCAATCCCCATAATCACAAGTGGGCGGCCACGCCCCAGCATGTGGGCGATGCGAAAAACGAGAAGCACGAGTATTCCTGTGAGCTGTGTGATGCCACTCGCGAGGAAAGTTGTTCCAAGACCCCGAAAACCTGCGTTACCCCGGCTACCTGCACCAAGTGCGGCCAGAGCTACGGTGATGTTGCCACTAAGCACGAGTACGTCTGGAAGTCCAATGGCGATGGCACCCACACCTTGTTTTGCAAGTATTGCGATGAGAAGAAAGATAATGTGGCAAAGCCCTGCACCAAGGCCAGCAAGCCTCGGCATATCGAGGGCACCGAGACCCATGAGGATTACTGTAAGGACTGCGGAGCCTCCATGGGCAGTGCGGAGGACTGCACCAAGGAGTACAAGCCCACGAAGAACGGTACCCATAAGGTTCTGTGCACCGAATGCGGCGCGACTCTGGAGGAGAATGTGACCTGCACCTCCGACCCCAGCACCGACCGCTGCGGTCAGAAGCGCTACTGCCAGTACTGCTATCAGGACTTCGGCGATAAGCTGCCCCATGATTTCGGCAGCGGCGGCTGCGCCCGGTTCCCTGAGGGTCGGTGCTCCTGCACCAAGGCAAGCCACCGGAAGTTGTGGAATACGACAAACGCCTCTCAGTCCACGGTATATTGCGACAAGTGCCATACCGACGTGGAAAAAGAGAAGATCCGTGCCGATTTCACGGTAAGCAACTACAAGCTGGGCAAACCTGTCAGCGGCCTGAAGGTGAGCACCAGCAGTGCCCATGTCAAGGTCAAGAATAAGACTGTATCCCCTGATTCCGGGAAATTCGACGCAAACCAGGTCTATTCTGTGACGGTTGAATTTACGACCGACCCGGGCTACGAGGTGACTTACGCCACCATCGGCGGCTCCACTGCGACCCTCGCCGATTCTCATGCCGCGGCTTCGGCTACGCTGCCTAAGTTTGGCACTGAGTTCACGGTGACCTATAAGAGCATCCACGGCAAGCCGAAGAAGACCTCCGAGAAGGTAACCTACCCCGGCACAGTCAAGCCTGAGACCCTCAGCGAGAAGGGCTTTGTTTTCGGCGGCTGGTACATGGATGAGGGATGCACCAAGGCTTTCAAGGCCAGTGTCCCCGTTGCGTCCAATATGACCCTGTACGCCAAGTGGTCTGTGGCCCGCACTCTGAAATTCGACGCGAAGTCCGGCAAGATGAGCCCCAGCAGCAAGAATTTCGCCGACGGCGAGGTTGTCAATCTGAAGGACTACACCCCCACCCGCAGCGGCTATTGGTTCTGCGGCTGGTTCAAGGACAGCAAGCTGACCGGTCGGAAGCTGGAGACCATTAAGATGGATGCCAACAAGACCGTCTACGCCAAGTGGAAGAAGGAGGACACCACCAACCCCAAGACCGGCGATACCATCGGTCTGGCCGTGGGTGTTCTGGCTCTGACCACCGTCCTGGGCGCGGCTGTCGTCACCAAGAAGAAGCGCACCCGGTAAAAACAGAATGAGCACCCCCGTTCCGGATAGCCCGGAACGGGGGTGCTTTTGCGTTTACGTCCGTGATTATTCCAGGGTGATGACCATCTCGTTCCGATAGGTTTCCCCGGCGTTCAGAGAAATCAGGTGCTCCTGCTTGGCGAAATCCTCCACATAGGCGCTGTGGGAGGGTAGACTGACCCAGGGCTCGACGCACACATAGGGGGCGTCGGTTTTGGGGGCGTGCCACAGTCCCAGAAAGCCCATGCCCGGGAAGTCCACGGTGACAGAGCGGCTGGATTTCCGGCTGTGTAGGGTCATACTGAACTCCAATTAAAATCTTTAGAAAAGATTTTAATTGCCTGAAGGGCATGGAGTTCATATGAGACTTGTTTTGTGATTTCTTTCCTTATAAATCACAAAACAGGCAGCGCCTTCAGGCGATGCCTTCCTGATTAAAATTAAGATTTTAATCAGGAAATAGTATCGGAAAACAAAAAAGTCACCGGGGATCGGCATTTGCCGATCCCCGGTGACTTTTGATTCAGGAGTTCCTAATTGGATTATGGCAGATCACTCGATGGTAATCGTGGTATTGGCGGGCAGCTTCTTGGCGTCCTCCTTGGGCACCAGGATGGTCAGCACGCCGGACTCGTATTTGGCCTTGATATCCTCAGGCCGCACGTCGCCGACGTAGAAGCTCCGAGAGCAACTGCCGACATAGCGCTCCTGGCGCAGAACCCGACCCTTCTTGTCCTCTTCGTCCTTGTCAAGACCCTTCTCGGCCTGGATAGTCAGGTAGCCGTCCTGAACGTCCAGCTGAATTTCGTCCTTCTGGAAGCCGGGCAGATCCACGGCCAGGCGATAAGCCTTGGCGTCGTCCGTCTCCCGGATATCCGTCTTCATCAGGTTCCGGGCGTTCTTACCGAACAGGGGGTTCCGTCCACCAAAGAAATCAGTGCCAAAATCGGTACCAAAGAAATCATCCAACATGTTTTCACCATAAATTGCAGGCAGCATAAGTCATTCCTCCATTTGCTTGAGATCCATTCCATTTTGTTTTCAATCTGTTTTACTCACTATACTGGTTGTTTCTCATGCTCCTTTCCTTTTTCTGATTGGCACTATACCAGTTTTTTCTTGATTCGGAAAGGGACTGGGAGTATAATAAAACAAAAAGACCTTGTGCGCGCAGCACAAGGAAAAGGAGAATGTGCCATGGAAACTGTGGATGCCCTGCTGACGTCCTTTTTTGCCCGGGACGACCTGGATGCCCTGACCGCCCAGGCCGGAGCCATACTGGACTGCCCGATTCTCATCCTGGATGATACCTTTCATGTTTTTTCCAGCTACTGCCCTCTGGACTTTACGGATGCCCTTTTTCGCAAGACCCTTCTGCGTGGGGAACTGACCTTTGAGGTCAGCGCCGCCATCAGCCAGAGCCGGAACCTGGCCGAGGGAAAGGCAGATTTCTTCAAGCCTGAGGGAAGTCCCTTCCGGCGGCGGATCGGCCCTCTGGTCAGCACCGGCGTCCGGCTGGGCTACCTGGTTTGCCCGGACACCGACGGGCACCTTGCCAGGCTCCCGGAGGAAACCTGGCAGGCGGTGGAGCGAATCTTGGCCAAGCAGCTGTTCATCGAGACCAGCCGCCAGGACAAGCCCTTCGAAACCGCCGAGGATATCCTCATGCACTTGCTGGACGGGGGCTTCCCCAACGCCGCCTATTTCCGGCTTCAGACCGCCGGAACGTTTCTTGCGGATTTTCATCCGGCGGGCTTCGCCCTCATTGATCTGACGGGCTATCACAGTTTGTACCCCGGCCGGGAGCAGCTGAAGGAGGCGGTGCTCTCCCAATTTCCTCAGTCTCACCCCTTCCTTTATCGGGGGGACGTGTTCCTGTTTCTTGCCGGAAAGGAGGATTTTTCGGCGCTGGCTCAGGAATTCCGGCTGAAAATCGCGGTATCTGAGGGACTGAGCGACCTTTACGACCTGCCCGCCCACTACCGCACCGCCCGGGAGGCTTTGGCGCTGATGGGAGATGAGCGGTATCACGGCGAAAGCGTGTGCACCGTGGACAGGCTCCGGGTGCCGCTGCTTCTGAAAAATCTGGAAGGCAGGGAGGACCTGATTTCTCGGCCACTGGAGGCTCTGGCCGACCACGACCGGGAAAAGGGCACGGGCTACTGCGAGACCCTGTACTGGTACCTGGCTTGCGGCCGCTCCCTGAAAAAGACCTGCGAAATGCTTTTTACCCACCGGAACACGGTGCTCTATCGGATTCGCCGGATGCAGGGGGACTTCGGCCTGCCCCTGGACGACCCGGCCTGCCACGCCGAGCTGCTGCTGGGGGTGTCGGTGCTGCTGTTCCGGGACAGAGGGCCGGACTTCTTCCTGAGGTAGGCACTGGACATTTCCTGGGAAATGGAGTGTACTGACCCCAAAACAGACACAGAAAGGAAGATACCCATGAGGGCCTTGCCGCTCCCTATGGGAGAGGTGTCCCGGAAGGGGGCGGAGGGGGCCACGTCGGCCCGACGGGCCTCCTCGCAAGGACATACTTTCCTTTTGGCGCGCATGATTGCATGGCACCACGCAAAGCCCTTCCCCTGAGAGGGGAAGATGGCCCGAAGGGCCGGATGAGGTCGCTTTCCAGCCTTCCCCTGATTCACAGGGGAAGGCGTTTTTCGTTCTTTAGGGAGATTCTTTGCGTCTGCCGATGCCGGGTTTTCAGAATTTATACAATCTGACAAAAAAGTCCTTGCAATTTCCGGGATTTACTGGTATAATATATGCAACTGGTATGTAAGCCAAAAACCGGACGTCCGGAAACAACCAACCTGAGGAAGGAAAGGTGACCTTATGAAAAAACTGCTTGCCCTGCTGCTGGCTCTGGTGCTGACCAGCCAGCTGGTGACCCCGGTTCTGGCGGAAACCCTGTCGGAGGACACCGCGGCTCCCACGGCAGAACTGGAGGAGCCCACCCAAATGCCTGTGACGGAACCGCCCGTCCCGGTCACGGAGGCTCCCACGGAACCGGCCACCGAGGCCCCGACCACGGCGGCCACGGAAGCCCCGGAAACCACCCTGTCCACGGAACCCCCGGCGGTCACGGAAGTGCCGGAGGTGACGGATCCCACGGGGGAAACGGAAGCCACGGAATCCACGGAGGCTACCGATCCCACCGATCCAACCGACCCCACCGAGGAGACCACCGAAACTGACCTGGCACTGCTGGCGGAAGACGACATTCTCGCCCAAGGAACCTGCGGCGCGGAGGGAGACGGCTCCAACGTCACCTGGGTACTTACCACCGACGGCACCCTGATCCTCTCCGGTACCGGAGCCGTAGCAGCATATGATAGCAGGAAAGACACACCTTGGGGGGATTATAACGATCAGATCCTGCAGCTGGAGGTTCAGAAGGGGATCACCAGTGTTAGCGGACTTTGTTCCTGCTATAAACTCCGGGAGGTGTCCCTTCCGGAGGGGCTGATAAGCCTTGGCAAACTTACCTTCATGGATTGCTGGGAGCTCCAGGAGATCAGGCTCCCCAAGTCTCTGAAAACGCTGGGAGAGGGTACGTTTGCCTCCTGCTTCGCCTTGACGGAAATCGAGCTTCCCGAGGGTCTGAAGACGGTAGGGGATGGGGTTCTGTATCACTGCATTTCTCTTACCAGCGTGGTCATTCCCGCCAGTGTAACCGAGATGGGCGACAGACCGTTCTCGGGCGATTGGGCTCTGAAGACGGTAGAGATCAAGGGGAATGTGCCCCGTCTGAGTAACTACTCTTTTCATGAGTGTAAGGCTTTGCAGGAGGTCCTGATCACAGGCAGCGTGGGGACCATTGGCGATGATGCTTTCAAGGAGTTGGATTCGTTGGAGCGCGTCCAGATCGCCAGTGGCCTGAAAACCATCGGCAAGAGGGCCTTCTGGCTCTGCGATAATCTGACTACGGTCAGCCTCCCGGATGGCGTTACGTCCATCGGCGAGGAAGCCTTCAAGGAATGCAGCAGCCTTACCACGATCAACCTGCCGAATAGCATTACGACCATCGGCGCGAACGCCTTCAATGGCACAAAGCTGACCGGCCCGCTGAACATTCCCAGCAGCCTGGTGAGCTTGGGCAACAATGCCTTCCATGGCTGCAGCGGTATTACGGGCACTCTGGTGTTCCCGGCGGCCATGGAAAACATCAGCACGAACGTCTTTGCCGGATGCTCCGGCATCGAGGAGATCATTCTGCCGAGGGGCGTGTTGACCATCAGCGATGGCGCGTTCAACAACTGCTCCGGAGTTCAGCGGCTGTGGCTTACCAACTCCATCCAGTCCATCGGCGCGAATGCCTTTGCCGGCATGAAGAACCTGAAGAAGGTTTATTTCTCCGGTACCATCTCGGAATGGGAGACAGGCATTCAATGGGCGGATAAGGGTTACCAAATGGGGGTAGCGATAACGACGAACGAGGAGATAGCCTCCGGCTCCTGCGGCGAGGCTCTGACCTGGAGCCTGAACGCCGCCGGCGACCTGACCGTCTCCGGCACCGGGGACATGACGGACTTTGCGGCCACCGGCGCACCCTGGGCGGAGTATCGGGATCAGGTCAAGCTGGTGATCGTGGGGCGGGGCGTGACCTCCATCGGCAGTTCTGCCTTCCAGGACTGCAAGAATCTGGAGACCGTGAGCCTGCCCGGCTCCCTGACCGCCCTGGGCAAGGCCGCCTTCCTGCGCTGCGGAAAGCTCACCAACATAACGCTGCCCGCTTCTCTGGAGAGCGTGGGCGAGGACTGCTTCACCGGCTGTGAAAAGCTGGAGCTGCTGAACCTGACCGGCGTTCCCGATGAAATCATGGAGCTGCGCACCTCCCTGGAGGGCACCGTCACCCTGCCCGCGGGCGTGAAAAATGCCCGGCTGCGCTGGGGACTGGAAACCGCGGCGGGAGAAATTCCCTGCTCGGAAATCGCGGAGATTTGCGGCCAGGAGGGCGGCTACTATCTGAAAATGAAGAGCTCCGGCAAGGTGCTGCTGACGTGCTATGACGCCATGACCGGCGTTCATGGCAGCAAAACGGTCACCTTTACCGAGGGACTCATGATCCTGCCCCAGGGCGTGGACACCCTCATCAGCGGCGAAAAGCTGACCCTGTCCGCCGTGGCTATGCCCGGAGCCAAGAAAATCACCGCCAGGTGGTTCCTGGTAAGCGGTCAGGAGTACGCGACTGTGACCGACGAGGGCGTTCTGACCGCCGGGATTGTGGAAGAACCGACGACGATTCAGGTCACGGCTGTTCTCACCGGCAGCACGGTCAGGATGACCAAGCAATTTACGATCCTGCCCCAGGTCAGCCAGGTGACCATCCAGTATCGGGGCAATCCGGCTCCCGCCGAGCAGGATGTTTCCGCCGAGGACGGGGACACCCTGCGCTTCAAGGCTTCGACCCTGCCTGCCGAGGCCGTCAGCCCGGTGCAGTGGCGCAGCAGCGACGAGAAGGTGGCGGTGGTGGACGACGGCCTTGTGACCCTGGTAGGCTCCGGCAGGGCGGTGATTACCGCTCAGGCCATGGACGGCGGCAAGAAGGAAGCTTCCGTTACCCTGAACGTGACCTATCAGGATCGGACGCCCAGACTGGTTTCCTCTACGGTGAGCCTGAACGGCGCGTCCACCCAGGGCGCGGAGCTGGAGTTGGCGGAAAACTACGGCAACCTGATTCGGAAGGTTTCTCTGAATGACGACCGGTTCACCGCCGGCTACGAAAACGGCATTCTGACCATTGCCCCGGCTCAGTTTGTGAGCAAGGGCACCTACCCCGTAACCCTGACGGTGGAATGCGGAAACCGCAAGAGCTATGACTACGATTTGACCGTGAAGGTCACGGTGGCCCTGCCCAAGCTTACCGTGAAGCAGGACGGGAAGGTTAATCTGTTCTATAAAGACTGCTCGGCTATGCTGGTGATCTCCGGCGGTGAGATAGAGAGCGTGGAACCGCGGCTCAATGAGGATTTTAATCTGTTCTGGAGTGAAGGAAATCGCTGCCTGATTGACTACTCGACAGCCGGTATGACAGCCGATAAGCCTAACACGAAAGCAACTCTGAGCGTTACATTCGCGGGCTATAACACCCCTGTGACCAAGACCATCAACATCGCCACGGAGAACAAGGCACCCAAACTGACCCAGAATCCCACGTCCTCTGTGGTGAATACCGCCTTGGGCGGCGGCCTGAACGCAAGCACCCAGCTCATTGGTGAAGGCAGCAATTTGAAGCTTACCGGCTGGGATGCGAATCCCAATGTGGAAGAGGTACAGCTGAGCGGCAATCGTGTCCGGATAGAACTGAAAGAGCCGAAAAACACCACCGTCAGTTTCTATGTCCAGGACAGTTCCTGGAAAAAGCCGGTGAAGCTGACCCACAAGATCACCGTCACCAGCAAGGCTCCTGCCATAAAGCTCAGCACTACCACGCTGAAGCTGAACCGGGTATTCCCCTGGATGCAGGCTGCGGCAAGCGTCACCCTGAACCAGGGAAATCTGAATGTGTCCGGCATACGCTTTGAATCGGTTCCGGAAGAACTGCGCGTGCGCTATGAGGGAACCCGGATTCTTGCCCAGTCCAAGGATGGACAGACGATGCCCGCGAAGGGTAAGTATACCATTGCTTACTATGCGCAGGTAGAAACAGGCGGCAATGATGCGTATGAGATTCCCGGCAAGCTGACCGTCCAGGTGGAAGAGAAGATTCCCACCGTCAAACTTTCTTCCTCCACCGTCAAGCTGAATAAATCTCTGGCAGGGAAGGAAACCGCTACCATCAAGGTCAGTGTCAGCGATCCGGAGCATTACCACTTGCAGTATTTTGCCAGTCGGCCGGAGGGCGTGAACTACGATAGCAAAACCGGAGAGCTTACCGTTACCCTGACGGAGAACACCATGAACGGCGGCACCTTCCAGTTGAATGGCATGAAGCTGTGGATGGACGGCCTCGCTCCCAGTGCGGAGCTGGATATGCCCCTGACCCTGAAAATCCAGACCTACGACAAGGATCCTTCTTTCAAGCTCAGTGCCAAGGGCAAGCTGGATGTGCTGAATCCGGACAGCGAGATCGTCTATACCCCCAAGCTGACGAATTGCCTGGGCGCTCCTACGGCGGTGGAGCTGACCGGCGACAATGCGGGGCTGTTCAACGTAAGCCTGGATTCCGAGGGCAAGATTCATCTGACCCTGGCCAAGTCCGGCGAGAATTACTCCACCAAGACTGCCTACAAGGTGACCCCGGTTCTGACGGCCTGCGGCAAGAAGATCAACGGTGCCGCCCTGAGCGTCAAGGTCACCCAGAGCGCCTTCAAGCTGGCAAAGCTGCCCAACCGGACGGTGTTCACTACCCAGACCACAGCCCTGATGCAGCAGCTTGTGGTCGCCAGTCCCGCCGGGGCGAAAATCGGAAGCGTTGCCCTGAACGCCAAGACCACCGCCGCCCTTCGGGAGGCAGTGGAGACGGCCGGCGGCATCGGGTTTGACGCCCAATCCGGGATGATTACCGTTCCTTCCGGAGCCTTCACCAATCTGAAGCCCGGCAGGTATACCCTGATTCTGGACGTAACCCCGGCCAACACGGTTCCGGGCATCAAGCCCACCCAGGCAAAGCTCACCCTGACCGTGCGGAAATAATCCCAAAGGGACGACCAAAGGGGCGGCGGAATTTTCCGCCGCCCCAAAGCCTTCCCCTGGGAGGGTGGTGCTCCGCGCAGCGAATTCAAATCAATCAATTGCCAGTGGCAATTGCTCCACAGTGTATAGGTGGCTCGGAGAGCCGGATGAGGTTGTCATTATTTTTGAGTGCCATCTTAAAACACATGTCATTGCGAACCAGTCCGCAGGCTGGTGTGGCAATCCGTTCTCTAAAGCCTTCCCCTGGGGAAAGGTGGCTCGCGCGTCTCACGCAAGCGCGAGACGGATGAGGGCCTTGCCTCGCCCTATGGGAGAGGTGCCCGGTCGGGGCGGAGAGGGTTCTATTTCCCCTCTCAGTCACTTCGTGACAGCTCCCCCAGAGTGGGAGCCAAGGGGAAACGGATTACCACACCAGTGTTGCGACACTGGTTCGCAATGACATGCGTTATACAATGGCATTTGTGGTAATGTCTAACGTCCACCGCCGTTGAGCCGTATTTTCCGATCCTTCCAATCCGGCATCCGGTCGGCAAGCAAAGCATAGAACCCCTTGCCGTGGTTCGGATGCAGAAAGTGGCAATATTCGTGCACCACCACATATCGGATGCACTCCCGGGGTGCGGCCAGCAGCTGCTTGCTCAGGGTGATGACCCCTTTGCCCGGCAGACAGGAGCCCCACCGGGACTTCATCGACCGGATCCGAAGGGTGGGGTAGGGAACCCCCAAGTCCTGAAACAGGGGATAGCATTCCCGGAGAATCTCCGGAAACACCGCCTGACACTGGGTATCCCAGAACCGGCGCACCAGCTTTTCCCGCCGGGAAAAATCCTCCGGATTTTTCAGCCTCAGCACCAGCTTCCCGTTTTCCAAGGCCGCGGCCTCCCGCTCTCCGGAAACCACCTGCAATTCCAGAGCCTCCCCCAGAAAGGGGAGACGCTCCCCGGTGAGGTATTCCAGTGGCTGTGCCTGAGGCCGCTCCCGGAATCGGCTCTGAGCCTTCCGGATAAAATCCTCGTGGCCGATCAAAAAAGCTTCGATTTCCCGGATGGGCACCCGGCGATTGGCGGAAACCCGGACGCTGCCGTCCGGATAAATCCGCAGATTCAGATTTTTCACGTTTTTTCGCTCCAGGGTGTAGACTAGCGGCATCCCGGAAAGCAGCACGGTGCGTTGGGCTTCGGCCATGGGAAATCTCCTTTTTTAGGTAACCGCAGATGATTTCATCATTGGTTACTGGATGGCAATTTTCTTCATTTTAACGCTTTTTCCTCGGGGACGCAACAGCGGGTTTCTTGCGTCCAGGAGGATTTTGTGGTAAAGTGAAAGCACCAAAGTCAAATTACGGGAGGGATTTTACATGGAAATCAGGGAAATTTTGCGGGATTTACGCACCCGGAAGGGCTATTCCCAGGAGGAACTGGCGGAGAAGGTTTTCGTGACCCGGCAGGCGGTGTCCCGGTGGGAAACCGGCGAAACCACTCCCAACACGGAAACCCTGAAGCTGCTGTCCGGGCTTTATGACGTTTCCATCAACACCTTGCTGGGTTCGCCCCGGCAGCTGTTCTGTCAGTGCTGCGGGATGCCTCTGGAGGACGGCATTCTCAGCCGGGAGATAGACGGCACCCTGAATGAGGAATACTGCAAGTGGTGCTACGAGGGCGGCCAATTTCACTATTCCGGTCCGGAGGAGCTCATTGACTTCTGTGTAAACCACATGGCAACGGCAGACTGGCCTGCGGAGCAGGTGCGGGCTCACATGGAGGCCGTTGTGCCTCAGCTGAAGCATTGGAAAAAGTAAGCGGCAGGGCTTGATTTGCCAAAAGTCTTGTGCTAGAATAATTCCGTTCACTCGGAGGGTGAGTTGTTCGGAGAAACAGCAGCCGGATAAGAGGCAGACTGAAATGTCTGTTTCTTATCCGGCTTTTTATACGAGACTGTCGAAAAACCATGTCATTGCGAGGCAGTGCGCACACTGCCGTGGCAATC
>OIZI01001121.1_pt1 | contig 12069 bp, 9 predicted proteins | sample 1588441 | NCBI WGS metagenome assembly OIZI01 (sample SAMN03283284) | human gut metagenome | biome: human-associated habitat; material: feces | host: Homo sapiens | place: Peru | collected 2012
CCGCCATAATATACCCCCACCGGCTCATCTATAAGGCACATTGCCATAATCTGCGGGTCATCAACACTCGAAAAGCCTATAAAGCTTGCAATATACTTGCCTGAGCCTCTTGGAAGCTTCTGTGATGTCGCAGTCTTTCCACCAATCGAAAACCCTTCAATATAAGCTTTATTACCACCGCCGTTCTCAACAACCTGGCCGAGAATATTCTTCATCATCACACTTGTCTGCGAATCAATGGCTCCTGTCTGTATATCGTATGTAAATTCCTCCACTGTCTCATCATTGTCATCAACTGTCTTAACCGCAAAATGTGGTGTCACAAGATTGCCGCCATTGACAATTGCCGCAGCAGCTCTTATCATCTGCATCGGAGTTATCTGGAATGACTGCCCGAATGACATCGTGGCAAGCTCTACCTCTCCCACATTTTCCTGCTTGTGGATAATCGTAGATGCCTCTCCTGCTATATCTATTCCTGTCTTTGACAGTAAGCCAAGCTTACCCATATATTTGTAAAATGATGATACACCGACTCTTCTTCCCCACTCAATAAATGCAGGATTACATGAGTTCATAACTGTCTCTGTAAATGTCTGGCTTCCGTGTCCCGTTGTCTTATGGCACCTTATCGTCCTGTCAGCAACAACAGTCCTTCCGCCGCATGAATAGTGGTCGTTAAGCGTACATACGCCTGTCTCCAGTGCCGCTGTCGCCGTTACCATCTTGAATATTGAACCCGGCTCATATGTATCATTGATACAGAAATTACGCCATCTGGCATTAAGGATATTCATGTCTGTCTCACCTGAATACGGGTCATTCAGGTCATATTCAGGTGTATTTACCATGGCTAGTATCTCACCATTGGATGGATTCATGACGATTATAGACACACTTTTTGCCTGACACGACAGCATTGTCTTATTGGCAAGCTGTGTCGCGTAGCTCTGGATATTGTAATCAAGTGACAGGACAAGATTATCGCCTTTATCCGGCTCATCTCTCATCTCCTGATACTCGTCAAGCTCTATTCCCCATGCATCTGTCACAGTAAGTATCCTGCCTGATTCACCGGATAACTGCTCATCATACTTTGCTTCAATGCCTAATATTCCCTGATTATCTGCGCCGGTAAATCCGATTATCTTGGAGGCAATACTTCCATATGGATAGTATCTTTTATAGTCCTCATCCACCTTGACACCTGGATAATTATAATTTCTTATTCTGTCGCCTGTCTCTTTATCAACATTGGATTTGACTCTCTCTATCGAAGATACCTTCTCAACTCTTTTTCTCGCTGTGGCTTCATCTATAGACAACTCTTTTACAAGCATCTGTATGACACTCTCAGAATCCTCAATCTGGCTGTGTATAACAGATACTGTACACACTGTACGGCTTGATGCAAGCACTACTCCGTTCCTGTCTAATATCTGTCCACGCATAGCTTTGATGCTTCGCTGTCTCTCATGAAGATTAGCAGCTTTCTCAGAATAATAGTCCGACTGGACTATCATAAGTACGCATAACCTTACTATAAGCACAACAGCCGCTGCCGCAACACACATAATGGCGGCGAACATTTTCTTTCTATGCCTCATGTAAGGTTTTCTGTTGGCTGTGTTAAATTTCAATACATTCTTATTCATAAAAATCCGAAAAGCAGGCTGATTATAATATATTATTAGCCGCTTTCCGGATATATGTTAATTATTATTCTCTGGAACCTGTACAGTTGACTCTACAGGACTGTCAGATGTATCCTGTGGCTCCTCTGATATATCTTTATATACATTAAGATAAGGAAGAATCTCCTCATATATGTCATGTGTAAGATTAAGTGCATCATTAGTAGAACCACCTGTTCCATTAGTACCGTATGCTTCATCAATAACGACATAGAGTACAATCTGAGGGTCATCCATAGGCGCACAGCCGATATATGAAACTACCCATTTGTTCTCAGAACGTGGCTGCTTCTGGGCTGTACCAGTCTTACCACCTATTGAATATCCTGTAACACCAGCCTTTTTAACAAGACCATTATCAACCGCATTCTTTAAGTATTTTCTCATAAGGTCAGATGTATTCTTAGTTACAGTGTATCTTACAAGTGTAGGCTCTATATTCTTGACAACCTCGCCTGTACTCTTCTCTATTCTCTTGACAACATGTGGCTGGTAATAGTTTCCGCCATTGACAACTGATGAAAATGCTGCTGCCATCTGGACCATATTGACATTAAGGTTCTGTCCGAATGAGTTACAAGCCGCATCAAGTGCTGTCATGTTAGAACTCTTTATAAGACCTGCTTCCTCACCCGGAAGGTCTATTCCAGTCCTGCTTCCGAATCCAAGCTGAATCTGGTAGGCAGCCATCTTCTTACCGCCAAGTCTTGATGAGAGCTGTATCATTGCAGGGTTACATGACTGTGCAAGCGCATCAGCAAGTGTTATTATTCCATGACTTCCCTTGCTTGATGATACATGGCATTTGATTGTCTCGCCGCTTACTTCCTCATATCCCTTACAGTTAAATGTGTCTCCGTCATATGTCACGCCCTCTTCCAACGCTTCTGCCTCAGTGAATACCTTGAATGTTGAACCAGGCTCATATATATTAGAAACACAGTAATTATTCCACAACGCATACATAGCATTAGTCATATCTACATCTGACATGTCGCTTAATTCTTCTGCTGTATATATCTTAGTTAAATCCCTTGGATTGTTAAGGTCAAAGGATGGGTAATTCACCATTGCAAGAATCTCACCCGAATTTGGATCCATAGCAATAACTGCTGTAGATTTAGAAGGACGTTCTGCATTAAGTGCTTTCACCTTCTGTTCTATGACAGACTGCACCTTATAATCAATAGTTGTGACTATATTATTGCCATCAACCGCCTTCTTTCCGTTAGTCTGGACTTCAAGATTCTCTCCGACATAGCTGTATGACATTCCATCTGTGCCTGAAAGCTCATCATTATAATAGCTTTCAAGGCCTAATTCACCACCATTAACTGCACTTGCAAAGCCTATCACATCACACGCAAGTGTATTAAATGGGTAATTCCTTATATAACTGTCCTCAAACCATACGCCCTTGATATCAGGATTATTCTTGGTATCTGCCATCATATCCTGGAATTCCTTAATCTTATCGGATGTAAGCTCCTTTAACAGCTTTTCATACTGGCTGTTAGGCTTAGATGCAAGAATTGATTCAAGGTCTGACCTGTTAAGTCCGAAGCACTGTACCAACGCATTTAATGTCGGATCCTTATACTTGGAATCTGAAAGGACTGTCTTAGGGTCAAGTATAAGATTATACACCTTCTCACTATACGCAAGGATTGTTCCATTCCTGTCCTGAATCTGTCCTCTCTTATAAGGGATAGTCATAGACGTGTATGTCTGATGGTCAAGGACTATCTTGGAGTAAGTTTCGCCCGACGTATAATTAATATGTATAATACGTGCTATTATGCCTAAAAAACATACCACAAATACAAAAAAAGCAATGCCAACCTTTTTTTGTGTAACTCTCAGCATTGCTTTTTTCTCTCGTAATTTTTTTCTTTTAATATCTTCGCTATTCATAATTCATTTCCTTATCTGTTATTATTTGGCAGATGGAATATCCTTATACTGCTTAACATATTCACTTACAGCAGAATCATATGTAATAACCTGGTTTCTGTCAGGATATATCATACCAAGTTCATTGACTGCTGTGTCAAATATAAGCTCATAGTCAATGTTAGTATTAATCTCGACTTCTCTCTCGTCATTCTCGTTAGTAATCTCGTTAAGCTTTGTCTGTAACTGTGTAACTGTATTCTGATTACCCTGAACTGCTGACTGGATATTAAGATACTGGACACACATAACAAATATAGTAACTACTATAGCAGACACACCAAGTGTATACAAGAAATTAACCTTATTAGCCCTGCGAATTCTCTTGTTGTTTAATCTCTCCTGTCTTAAAGCTTCCTCATCTCTTCTTACAGGTGATTTCTTTCTTGCAGGAGCAGCAGCCTTCCTTGCTGGTGCTGCCTGTGGTTCCTGCTGTGGTACAGATACCGCATTGCCATATATATATGGATTAGTATTTCTTGTCATTCTCGCCTTGTTAAAATCAATACTGCTAGACATCTCCTGGCATCCTCCCCTTAAATACTATATTTTCTCAAAGACTCTTAATTTAGAACTCTTTGATCTTTTGTTCTCATTAAGCTCCTCCTCCGATGGGAGAATCGGCTTTCTTGTGATAACCTTCCCCTTAGAAACCTTGCCACATACGCACACCGGAAAATCTGGCGGGCATGTGCATGGATTCTCATTATTCTTAAATCGTGTCTTAACAATTCTATCTTCCAATGAATGAAATGTTATGATACATATTCTGCCCTTTGAATTAAGTCTGTCTATCATCATATCAATAGAATTCTCAAGCACATCAAGTTCATGGTTAAGCTCAATTCTTATCGCCTGATAAGTTTTCTTTGAAGGATGCCCTCCTACTGCACGGCATTTCATAGGAATCGCAGCCTTGATTATCTCATTGAGCTGGAATGTTGTTGTTATCTCTTCGCTCTGTCTTGCCATCACTATATGCTTGGCAATATTCTTAGCGAATTTATCCTCACCATAATCTCTTATAATTCTATACAGGTCATATTCACTGTAACCATTAATGATATCTTTTGCTGTGAGCGATTGTCTCTGATCCATTCTCATATCAAGAGGTGCATCAATTTTATATGTGAAGCCTCTCTCTGCTGTATCAAGCTGGTATGACGACACCCCAAGATCTAATATTATTCCGTCAACCTTATCAATCCCAAGCTCATCGAGCACCAGATTCATATTACAGTAATTGTTTCTTACTATCGTTACTCTTGATGAAAATTCCTGCAGCCTCTCTGTCGCTGCCCTGATAGCATCCTCATCCTGATCGATTCCTATAAGCCTTCCCTTATCTGAAAGTCTCTTTGCAATCTCATATGAATGGCCGCCACCTCCAAGTGTTCCATCAACATATATCCCATCAGGTTTAATATTAAGATTGTCTATTGTCTCATCCAGTAAAACTGACTTATGTCTGAATTCCATATCATCACCCCTTATCAGATATCAAACTCTATATACTGAATCCAAGGTCCTCCATGTTCTCAGCAACTTCATCCATATCAGTATCGTATGTATTAACGGATTCTTCCCAAACCTCTTTGCTCCATATCTCAATTCGGCTTGCGACTCCAACTAATACCACATCTTTTTCAAGCTTGGCAAATTCTCTTAATACCTGTGGCAAAAGTATTCTTCCCTGTTTATCTACTTCACAGGCTGCTGCTCCAGCCAGGAAGAATCTTGTAAATTGTCTGGCATTCTTGTTGGTAAGTGGGAGAGTTCTTAACTTCTCTTCAAAAGCGTTCCATTCGGAGTTGGAATACACGAATAAACATCCATCAAGACCTTTGGTAACCACGAATTCGTCACCAAGTGCCTCACGAAATTTAGCTGGAACAATCAGACGCCCTTTAGCGTCGATGGTATGATTGTATTCACCCATAAACATAAATTTCGCCCTCCGTCTACCACTTTAAACCACTTGCTACCACTTTCCACCACTTTAGTGTCAATTTTATACTTATTTCATATAAATTTCAACCCTTTTTTGCAAAAAATAATGGGCGGAAGCCAGATTTTATCTAGCTTCCGCCCATTTACACACCATATAGTATTTTATGGTACTAGTACCACATTATGTAGGTTATTATACGTTAAATCTGAATAAAATTACATCGCCGTCTTTTACAACGTAATCTTTACCTTCCATTCTTACCAGCCCCTTCTCTTTAGCGGCATTGTAAGAACCACAGTCAAGTAAATCCTGATAATATACAACCTCTGCTTTGATGAATCCTCTCTCAAAATCACTATGGATTTTACCAGCCGCCTGAGGAGCTTTAGTACCCTTAGTAATTGTCCATGCTCTTGTCTCTGTCTCACCTGCTGTAAGGTAGCTTATAAGTCCAAGAAGTGAGTAACTTGCTGATATAAGCTTATCAAGACCTGATGAGCTTATTCCTAAATCCTCTAAGAACATCTTCTTCTCATCATCATCAAGCTCAGATATCTCCTGCTCAATCTGTGCACAGATAACGAATACGCCACAGTGCTCCTTCTCTGCGAACTCTCTTACTGCTGCCACATATTTATTGTTAGCACCATCATCTGCGAGGTCATCCTCTGTAACATTAGCTGCAAATATAACCGGCTTAGCTGTAAGAAGGTTATATTCCTTCATAAGTGCCTCTTCATCTTCATCTGCAAGCTCGAAATTCTTGGCAAGATTACCTGCCTCAAGATATGCTATAAGTCTCTCAAGAAGATCAACCTCCTTGGCAATATCCTTATTGTTGTATGCTGCCTTCTTCTGCTTTGCAAGTCTTCTCTCAAGGACTTCCATATCAGAGAATATAAGCTCAAGGTTAATAGTCTCTATATCACGGAGTGGGTCAATGCTTCCCTCTACATGGACTATGTTAGTGTTCTCAAAACATCTTACAACATGTACGATTGCATCAACTTCCCTGATGTTGGCAAGGAACTGGTTACCAAGTCCTTCACCCTTAGATGCACCCTTTACAAGTCCTGCTATATCAACAAACTCAATAACCGCTGGTGTTATCTTAGCTGAATTATATAATGCAGCAAGCTTATCAAGTCTCTCATCTGGAACTGTAACAACACCGACATTAGGGTCAATTGTACAGAATGGATAGTTTGCTGACTCTGCTCCCGCCTTAGTAAGTGAATTAAACAATGTGCTCTTTCCTACATTAGGAAGACCAACGATACCTAGTTTCATTTTGTATATTTCCTCCTTAGAAGACCTTGATTTTAAAGACTTCCTGGACTTTTGCACTTCTCTCATATACCAATTTTCAAAATGCTTTATTTTAGATGTCCAAAAATATGGTTAATGTACCAGCTACATACCAATTGATACAAGCAAAACAATAACGGTTACACAACCTTAAGTGCCTCTGCAATCTGGTCAATTTCTTTCTGTTTTTGTTCTTCTGTGGTGTGAACGCATAGGTTCATGAATACCTAATTTAGGATTATAGCATAGTAAGGCTTTTTCGTAAATCCTAATTTCAGTTCTAAAATTTCATCAGCGTAAGCGTTACTTGTTTACAGTTACATATTAAAGTCCTGACAATGTTCTCATAACAAGGTCTACATCTTTATTCTCCAATTCCTGAATAATGTGTAGATATGTTTTTTGAGTGGTTGTCATACTGGCATGTCCGAGTCTTCTTGCTACACTTGCAATCGAAACACCTGCAAATAGCAACAGTGAGGCATGTGTTTGACTTTCTGAGGGATAAAATAAGAACTATACAAAATTCGGGTATCTATGGATAAAATGACGTATTAGATAATTCTCAACAGAAAGGACAGATAAAAATGAAATTGATTTATGCAAAATACAATATGTATCATAACAGTATTGATGTAACCACATTCGATGGATATGTTTTAAGAATTGAATGCAATGTTGCAGAAGATGGCTTACGGACAACTCCCGGTTCTCAATGTGCCTTAAATGCATTGGCAATAGATGAACCATTAGAATATGCGACATTAGCTTTGGATGGAAATTTGCAGATGTGGGTAGATGCAGAAGATAGTTTGGAATTATTTTAAAATAAACGAGAGACGTATCAAACACACAACACTCCTACGTCTCTCGTTTTCCGTTAATATCTTTATTGCCTTCCTTATTATGAAGATATGTCAGAAACTTTTTTCTGAAAAATAATGAAAACAGCTACGGCTGTCAAGCCTAATGTCAGTCCAATCTGCCATATATTCTCTTGATTCGTCGGATTTTTTGTAATAATTATCTGCCGAATTATCATAACAACAAGTGATGTAACAATAGTTGCCGGAATAGATTTTTTTATCATTCCTATTACAAATGGCCACCAGAATAAGATGCTGCATACAATTGTGCTGACAATTATCATAGGAATCCATTCCGATAAATATTCCATTTGGAAAGAACCCTCTAACATATCAAAAGTGGCGTCCATGCCGATAATATACCCACAGCAGCATATATATCCCAGTAGAATTGCAATTGCCGTAAAAATCGAAATAATTATCATTTTTGCAGCAATAAGCGCCTTTTTATTTAATGGATAGGAAAATAAAATGGTAATCGTTCGCTGACTGTATTCGTTAATTACTAAAGAAGCAGTAATCGCAGAGGAATACACTAAAAAGATAAAAGAAACCAACAATCCAATTACTAAAAAAGCACTTTCAAAGGTATCTTTCGTCTGTTCCAGATCTGTCATACTGTCAGCCAATGATACTGTAATAAATAAAATACAAAAAGCAATTGCAAGCACCACAATAAAAATTTTTCGCAGCAATCTAAACTTTTTAAGCTCAAGTTTCAATAAATGTGCCATATTATTTTTCTCCTTCCGTCAGCTGGAAGAAATAATCTTCAAGGCTGTTTTCTTTTCTCCCAATACTCTCTAAACCAACACCATTTTTTACAAGTAACGCAGAAATTTCTTTTCCAGATACATTCGTATCATAAATTCGTATTGTCTTGTCATCCAAGACCGTAAAATGCGAGTAGTTCTTGTTCTGTTCTAATAAGCAGGCTGCCTGCTTTACATCATCTACATTCAGCTCAATATACTCAGCCCGATACTCATGTACATCATTCATTGACACTTCTTTCAACAGCCTGCCACCTGAAATAACACCTATTCTGTCAGCAATCTGCTCCACCTCTGAGAGAATGTGGCTTGAAATGAAAATTGTTGTGTCAAAATTTTGATGCAAACGAAGAAATAAGCCGCGCATTTCCTTTATTCCTTCCGGATCAAGCGCATTGATTGGTTCATCTAATATTAAAAGCTCCGGTTTAGCCAGAATCGCTCTTGCAATGGCAAGTCTTTGTTTCATCCCCAACGAATAATCAAATGTGGCTTGCGGGTGCTTAACTTTGCCTGCTGCCGCACCCACTATGAAAGGAGCTTTTCTATGAGCAATCAACACAAACATCCAACTATAAGTTTTAGAATCAGCGATGCTGAACGCAAGCAAATCGAAGCCCGTATCCTTGCCAGCGGCATGATGAAGAAAGATTACTTTGTCCGTTCCTGCATCTATAACCGCATCTGCGTTGTCGGCAAGAAAGAAAACATATATCCTCTTGTACAGACTGTTAATGCACTATATCTACAATTACTTGAAATGCAGAAAGCATTTATTGAATGCTGTGAACATCAAACTTTAAACAATCTTCCTACAAGTGATGAAATAAAGGAACTGCAGACCGACTATAACAATATGCTTACAGCCATCATTGATCTGCTTGATGGCGCTAAGTATCTGTGGGAAGGAGAACATCATGAAACAAAATAACCGTTGTTACCTGTTTGGTATGTATGAACCTAATACAGATTCAGTTATCATTAATACCATTACTGATACATATACCGGTACGCCTCTTACTATCAGTTGTAAAAAATGCAATTCCGTTGTCTTACTTGATACACCCGACGATATCGCGTATCTATATCGGCTGGCACAGGAGAATCCTCTGCTGTATGCTGAATTGGCTTGTAAACCTAATGGATTACAGGAATATGTGGACGCTATGAATGAATTTAATTAAGTCTGCATAACAGGTTATATCTTAAATTGTTTTCCAAGTTTCTATCGAGTTTTTTTTAACTCGATAGAAACTCGAAGCATTAACATAGATTGATAATATACCATCTTACTTGTGACATTAATCTTACCAATGCTTTTCACTCAACTAAACTCTTAACTATCATTGACTAAAAATATTAAGCAAATACTTAATAAATAATCATCATTGTATCTGTTCATACATCTGTGTTTTATAACGAGTTTTAATTGAGTGATAATTGAGTTTTATTTTACCCAAAACTCAATTATCACTCAATCCATCAAATATAACATATCTAGCCGCCGGTCCTTTGCCCTTTAAGTTAATCAATTTCTCACTTCTCATCTTATCAATAACACTTCTTGCTTGTTGTTTAGTAAATCCACACATTTCCTGTATTTTAGCAGATGTTATCTGGTCATTCGTTTATAAATACTCTAAAATCATATTTTTAGCCTTGATATACTGGACTGTTTTATCTCTTGTATATTCCACATCTGACTTTAATGCTTCGTAAACCTTAGCTGTCAGCATGTATTCCTTTCCAACAATCTCTATTAATCCACTATTAATCAGTTCATTACATGATTTTTTCGTTTCATCCAGAGATTTTTGGACTTTCCTCGGCAACTCTGATAACTGTTCCTTTCTGTTATCTAAAAGATCTCTTAATATCATCATCTCAGCCAAAGACATAATTTTACTATTTTTATCTTGCACTTCTGTAATAAACTTAACAAATTCAGTATTATCTATTGCACTAAATATTGTAAGCGAAACTGCATCATTAAATGATCTATATCTTGGATATGGCTTGCCCATCGAAACCATGTCCTTAAAAATAATATCTACTCCCTGACCTGTCCTCTGGACATACTTCAAATTTTGAAGTGTCTCCGCTATTAGTTTATTTCTAGGAATCGATGGATGAGTTATAATATTGTCCTCTGTAATTCCATCAAGAAATCCACCCGGATTTTCAATAACTATTCGATCTGGGTATTGTTTTACATAAACCGCAGCATTACTCTGGTAGTCTCTATGAGACAATGCATTGAGAAGTGCTTCCTGAAATACTCTCTCTGGAAAATCTTCCACCTCAAGTCTGAATAATCCTACCTGAATGTTCTCTATCTTACTGTATGCTTGTACTCTCTCAGTCAACTTATCAAAAGCAGGGAATTTTATCTAGTTTCTACCTATTGTTTTGATTTTTGAAAAATTGTATTATCATTTTGTTGTCATCTCGGTGCATCATCAATCAAGCCAATTCTATCCTTAGCTTCAAACTCCACAACCAAATCTTTTTTGGGAAGAAACTCTGGATAACCATTATTCACAACTATAAGCTGTATATCCTTTTCATATTCTTTACCCATTTTTATAAATGTATTAATTATTGCGTTAAATATTTCTTCATCCCTAAACTCTTCTTGTGCAGCATTAGCTCCTAGATTTTTTCTAGGACTATCTATCATCAATAAATTCAGATGATAAAATCTGTCCTTATCTAATGTCATTTTGGCTATGGATAAGTAATACGCAATAATGATCAAAGTTACACCACCCAAACTTCCCAAATCATTATATTTACGTCCTCTTACATATGGCAAATATGATTTCTCTTCTATATAACCATAATCAAGTTTCGGGAAGTGAAAATCCTTCAAATAATCATTGAATACGCTTGTTAATTCTTTAATAATTTCCGATTTATCATTCTGTTCTGCCATATGATTACTAATATTTTTCCTAATACTCGCCAAATCATCTTCTTTACTTTTCATCAATTTTCGCAAACGTTCATATTCCTCCAGCATATGCAGACCAGAATCTATTTCTTGTATTTGTCTATTACATTTGCCAATCTCAAAATTCAATAATTCTATTTGTTCAATATATGGATTAACATACCCTTCCTGTAAATGCAGCAGTTCAGAAGTTTCTTCCTCCAAAGCATTTCTTTTTTCAAAAATCTGTCTCTCCAATTTATTACTTTTTTCTCGTTCAGATTCTATATGTTTTTGCAACTCAGTATGTCTTCTTTTCAGTAATGTCATCTCTTTTTTAACCTGCAGCAAATCACTTACATCCTTTGACATATCATTATTACAAAGAGAACAATGAGTTCCATCATGTTCACTTATTGGCTTCAAGCAGTTTGGACATACCAAAAATTCATACTTGTTAATTTCAGGAACTCCTACCAAAAGCATTTTACATTTATCAATATCCACTTTATATTGATTCAAAAGCAACCTTAGCTTTGTAATATACTCATCTTGATCTAACTTTTGCTCTGTTAGCACTCTTATCTCATTT
>OIZI01001122.1_pt1 | contig 12062 bp, 14 predicted proteins | sample 1588441 | NCBI WGS metagenome assembly OIZI01 (sample SAMN03283284) | human gut metagenome | biome: human-associated habitat; material: feces | host: Homo sapiens | place: Peru | collected 2012
AGGAGCAGAAGAAGGGCAAGACCCCCGAGGAGTATCTGGCCCTGCCCGCCCGCTACGCGCTGGTGGAGGTGGTCAACAACCACGACGACGCGCTGCAGTTCGAGCCCATCCACCGCGTGCTGTTCGGCGTGGATCATGAGAAGTTCATGAACGCCTTCCGCGCCGCCTATCCCAATGCCTACGAGGGCAAGGGCGACGGCCATACCATCGAGTTCGTGTGGAATGGCGAGAGCCACTTCATCACCGTTCCTGATCCCAAGGTACAGCTGGCTGTCGGCACCCTGCAGGGCGTCATCGACCCGTATCTGAAGGAGAACGGCGGCGAGGTGGACTACATCCACGGCGACGACGTGACCCGCGAGCTGGGCAGCAAGCCCGGCAACATGGGCTTCCTGTTGCCCGCCATGGGTAAGGAGCAGCTGTTCAAGACCGTTATGGCCGACGGCGTACTGCCCCGCAAGACCTTCTCCATGGGCCACGCTCAGGATAAGCGTTATTACATTGAGGCCCGCAAGATCGTTAAGTAATGACCGATTCATACAAAAAAGCGCCGTACGGCGCTTTTTTGTCAGGAGGACGCTGCATGAAAAAGCCGCTGATCAATTTCAAAACGGCGCGGATCATTGAGATCGTTTCTATCGTGCTGATGCTCATTCTGGTGGGTCTGACGGTGCTGCTGGAGCTGAACAAGGCACTCCTCGCCGTATCCATCGTGGGAGGGCTGACGGTGTATGTCGTGGCGGCATTCTTTGACCGCTGTCCTCACTGCGGCAGAAATCTGGATCGTGTGTCACTTTTACGGGACGGCTTCTGTCCCCGATGCGGCGCGCCGTTGGAGGAGGAAGAACGTCCCATGCGGACAACGGAAACTGCCTGCGCCAAGGTGAATCTCACGCTGTCCGTGGGGGAGAAGCGCCCCGACGGATACCATGAGGTGGAGACGGCGATGACCGGCGTGGGGCTGTGCGATACCGTGACGCTGTACCGGAATACCGGGCCGTGGGACAAGCTGGAGTGTGCCCCTCCGGTGACGGAGCGGGCAGGGGACAACCTGTGCATGAAAGCGCTGCGGGTGTTTTTTGAGGAGTTCGGGCCGAAAAAGGATTTCGTAACCATTCAACTGGAAAAGCACATCCCCACACAGGCGGGACTGGGCGGCGGCAGCAGTGACGCGGCGGCGGTGCTGCGTGGCCTGCGGACGCTGTACGCGCCCAACATGACCGATACGCGGCTGGAAAAAATGGCGGAGAAGTTGGGCAGCGATGTGCCGTTCTTCATCCGGGGCGGTACGGCGCTGGCGACAGGGCGGGGCGAAAAGCTGGAAGCGCTGCCCAAGATGCCCCAATGCTGGCTGGTGATCGTCAAGCCGGAGGAGAGCCATTCCACCGCCGCCATGTACGCCGCCATCGACAGCGCGGAGAGCCGTTCCGGCAGCAATAGCCGGATGGTGCTGGAGGGCCTGGACGGCGGCGATCTGGCGAAAATCGCGGCGGGGCTGAGCAACGACTTCCAGCAGGTGCTGCCGGAGGGCAGCGCGATACCCGCCATCGTGGAAACTCTGCGGCAGCAGGGTGCTCTCAACGCCCAGATGACCGGCAGCGGCAGCGCGGTATTCGGGCTGTTCCATCGCAGGGAGGACGCAGAGCTGGCCGCCAGCGTGCTGAAAGAGGACTATCCGCAGACATTTTGCGTCCCACAGGTATAATATTTCAGAAAACCGTCCATATTGTAGGAAAATTCCTGCGATAAGGACGGTTTTACTTATGAAACAATGGAAAAAGTGGGAGATGGCGTTGCTGTTGGGGCTGTGCGCCGCTCTGATATGGGGTGCGTGGGCGGCTCAGCGGCAGGACGCATTGGCCCAGAAAATGATCCGCCTGCACGTGATCGCCAACTCCGACAGCGACGCTGATCAGGCGCTGAAGCTGAAAGTGCGCGACAAGGTCTTAGACTTTACAACAAATGTATTGCAGCGCTCTGAGAACATGGAGGACGCCCAGCGGCAGCTTCAGGACGCGTTGGGACGCATTGAGAATATCGCCCGGCGGGAGATCGTCGAGCAGGGCTATGAGTACCCTGTGACGGCACAGTTGACCAGCGCGGAATTTCCCCTGAAGGAGTACGATGGCTTCTCGTTGCCCGCCGGGGAATACACGGCGCTGCGGCTGGTGATCGGAGACGGCGCAGGGCAGAACTGGTGGTGCGTGGTGTATCCACCGCTGTGTACCGCCGCTGCCGCCGACCTGCCGCAGACCGCTGCCGACGCCGGAATGTCGGACGACGATCTGGGACTTATCACGGAAGAAAATACAGGCTATGTGCTGAAATTCCGTTCACTGGAGCTGTGGGAGCAGCTGCGGCAATGGCTGGGAAAGCGATAAAAGCAAAACGTGCGCTGAAGGGGTGATCAGCGCACGTTTTGCTTTTGCAAAAAAATGAAAAGAGAGAGGAAGAAGTGAAGAAACAACACGAAAAAGAATGATTACTCTCATTTCCTTTTCGGTTGCCCTTAGTATAGCTCCGGAATCTTAAAAAATCCTGAAAAGAATGTAACGATTTTGTGAATCCGTCAAAAAAGCTGGCTTTTTCGACAAGATAAGCCGCCCCGCCGCACAGCGGCGGGGCGGCCTTATGTGAGCGCGGCGCTTACACAGAGCCGCCGCGTGTGACATGACGGAGGATACCGCCGATGCACAAAAGTCCTGTGACGCAGGCCAGAGAAACGGTGATATAGGCCAGCGCGGAGACCTGGGGGATCAGGAAGCCGACAACGGTGCAGATCAGGCACAGCACCACGCCCGCGGCGATGGGGAACAGGTTCTTCATGGCGATACTCCTTTCAAAGTGTGAACGATTTTTTCTTTCTTACCCTTTGCCTATAGTATATGCGAAATAAATAAAAACATCATTACGATTCCGTCTCGTATTGGTTACAACTTCGGCAACAAAATGGTTACAGAAATGCGGGATTTTTTTCCTTGTTTTCATGCCGGATATTTGCTATAATTAGACTGTTATTGGTAATTTGGCATATTAGGCCTTTTTCGATAGGAGTGACCCCGTTTGAACTATCTGCAAAACCTTTGGAACGCGCTGGATCTCGGCTCTCTGCGGGACACGCTGCTGCGTGTGGCGGCGGTGCTGCTCTGCCTGATTTTGCACGAGACCTGCCACGGCATCGCCGCCTTTTTTCTGGGCGACCCCACGGCCAAGCGGAACCACCGCCTGTCCCTGAACCCTCTGCGGCACATTGATTGGATCGGTCTTGCCGCCATGGTGCTGACCGGCGTGGGCTGGGCAAAGCCTGTGCCGGTAAATCCCAGCTACTTCAAGCATCCCAAGCGGGGCATGGCCATCACGGCGCTGGCCGGGCCTGTGTCCAATCTGCTGTTGGCCCTGTGGCTGCTGATGGGCGCACGGCTGATGTATACCCGTGCGCTGACCACCGGCGATATCAACGAGACGCTGTTTGAATTCATGGTGAGCACGGCGCTGCTGTCCATCGGTCTCGGTGTGTTCAACCTGATCCCCATCCCGCCGCTGGACGGCTCCAAGGTGCTGGCGGCGCTGCTGCCGGACAGGCAGTATGCGTGGCTGATGCGCTACGAGCGGTTCGGCATGCTCATTATCATGGCGCTGGTCTGCTTCGGCGCCCTGTCCAATGTGCTGGACGGCGCCATCGGCTGGGTGTTCCAGCTATTCTGCCGCATTGTCGGCTTTTATTGAGGTAACGACCATTGGATAATCCCATTTTCAAACTGGAAAAGGTAGTGCAGGCCAAGGGCAGCGAGCCGCTGGAGGATTTTGAGGGCCCGCTGGATCTGATCCTGTTCCTGCTGAGTAAGAATAAAATCGAAATACAGGATATCCCCATCGCGCTGATCCTGGATCAGTATCAGGAGTATCTGGAGCAGCGCAAGCAGATGGATTTGGAGGTAGCCAGCGAGTTCGTTGCCATGGCCGCCCATTTGATGTACATCAAGACCCGCATGCTGCTGAATCTGGAGGACGAGGAAGCCCAGAGCGAGATGGACGCCCTGATCAAATCGCTGGAGGAGCGCCAGCGGGGCGACATATACGCCCGCGTTAAGGTGCTGACCGCGCGGCTGGCTCCTATGAGCGAATTTGGCCGTGATATCCTGACCCGCCCGCCGGAGGTAATGGAGCGGGGCAAGATCTACGAATATGACCAGCAGCCTGGTGATCTTATCATCGCCATGCAGGAGGTGTCGGATCGTCGGGGTCAGCTGGACGCCCAGCCGGATCTGAAGCCCTTTGACGAGATCGTGCGGCGTGAGCCGTACTCCGTGGAGACCAAGGCGCGGGAGATCTTCCGCCGGCTCAAGACCGGCGGCATCACCCGCTTTTTGCTGCTGTTCCGGGGCAGCCGCAGCCGCAGCGAGATCGTGGCGACCTTTATGGCGGTGCTGGAATTGTGCCGCAGCCGCATCATCCGTCTGGCCTCCGGCGTCAACGACTGCACCGTGGAGTGCAGCGGCGATATGCCGGATGACTGGCAGGGCGATGTTTGAGGGAGGTAAGATATGGATACGCTTGAAATGAAGGAAGTTGAGGCGGCCATCGAGGGCATCCTTTTTGCCTCCGGCGAGCCGGTGGCGGTGGATCGCATCTGCATGGCCATGGACATGGATCGCCCCACGGTGGAGCTGGTGCTGCAGAAGCTGACGGACTACTATGCTTACGAGCGCCGGGGCATGCGGCTTTTGAAGATGGAGGACAGCTATCAGCTTTGCTCCGCGCCGGAATACGGCGACATCATCCGCCGGGCCTTTGAGGTGCGCAAGCCCGCCAAGCTGAGTCAGCCTGCGTTGGAGGTGCTGACCATCATTGCCTACTACCAGCCCACCACACGGGCTTATGTGGATCAGATCCGGGGTGTGGACAGCTCCTACACGGTGGGTCTGCTGCTGGATCGGCATCTGATCGAGGAATGCGGACGGCTTCATGTGCCGGGACGGCCCCGGCTGTACCGCACCACCCAAGCTTTCCTGCGGGCCTTCCATCTGCGGTCGCTGGATGATCTGCCGGAGATGCCCGGCATGGAGGGCGACGGCCAGCTGCGGCTGGACGAGCGGGGAAACCTGCTGGAGCTGCCGGAGGAGTTGTCTGCGGAGGACTGATATTTCCCGTGAAAGGAGGCGCGTCACATGGTGGGATGGATCATATTGGGCGTTATCGCGGCGCTGATCGTGGTGATCCTGTGCCTGCGAGTCAGCGTGACCGCCAGCTTCGGCGACGAGCTGCATATGACGGCTCAGATCGGGCCGGTGAAGTTACAGGTGGTTCCGCCGCCGGAGAAGAAGCCCAAAAAGGAAAAGCCAAAAAAAGAGAAAGCGGCGGAGACAGGCAAGCAGCCGGTCAAGGAGAAGAAAAAGCTGAATCTCCACCTGACCGCCGCCAATATCCGCGCCGCGCTGAGCGCCGTATGGCGCGCCATACAAGGGGCGCTGCGCCGCGCCGGACGCCGTATCCGGATCGATCCCATGCGTGTGAGCATCGTGCTGGGGGACGAAAATCCCGCCAACACGGCGGAATGGTACGGCTGGGTCAACGCCGCCGTGTGGACGGTGATGCCGTGGCTGGAGAAAACGGTGCATATGCCGGATCCCCAGGTTCATATGGAGATGGATTTCAACGCCTTTGAGACGAAGGTCTCCGGCACAGTGGGGATCAGCTATCGGATCGGCGATCTGCTGGCCATCGGCTTCGCGGCGGCCGGGCCGCTGCTGCGGTTCCTGCTCCCGTTCCTGAAGCGGCAGAAGGCCATGAAGAAGGAAGCGGCCAAAAAGGCGGCGGAGCAGGCGGCCGCTGAAAAGAAAGCGGAGACTGCGCCTGACAAAGCGGCTTGAACAATAAACGATTTACGATACAGAAAGGAATACGACCATGGAAATGAACGAGAAGAAGAACTCCATTACGGCAGTCATGGAAGCGTCCATGGCAAAGATCCGCGAAATGGTGGATTCCAACACCATCGTGGGCGAGCCCATCACCACGCCGGACGGCGTGACGCTGATCCCGGTGTCCCGGCTGAGCTTCGGCTTCGGCTGCGGCGGCGGAGACTACGGCAAGCAGACCAACCAGATGGGCGCCGGTGCAGGAGCAGGCGTCTGGGTGGAGCCCATGGCGTTTCTGGTGGTCAAGGACGGCGTGACTCGTATGCTGCCGGTGGCCGCACCCGCCATCAGCACGGTGGATCGTGCCATCGAGCTGGTGCCCCAGGTGCTGGATCGGGTAGAGAGCTTTATCGACCGCAAGAAGGCGGAGAAGGAGTTCTCTGAATAAGGGGAAATTGGAAAGCTAGGGACAAACCGTCCCTGCATAGGATGGTATCCGGGGTGATACCATGTGGAAAAAACTGTGCGGGGCGCTGCTGACCCTGACGATGCTGCTGGCGCTGCTGCCCTGCCGGGCAGAGGCGGTGCAGCTGTCCGCCGCGGCGGCGATCCTGATGGACGCCGACAGCGGAGAGATATTGTTTGAAAAGGACGCAGGACGGTGCATGCGCATTGCCAGCACCACCAAGATCATGACGGCGCTGGTGGCGCTGGAGCGCGCCAAATTGACGGACACCATCACCGTAACGGCAAGCCACATGGTGGAGGGCTCCTCCATGTATCTCAAGCCGGGAGAAACGGTGACGGTGGAGGAGCTGCTGTACGGCCTGATGCTGTGCAGCGGCAACGACGCGGCGCTGGCGCTGGCGGACTGCTGCGGCGGTCTGGACGCGTTCGTGCAGGCCATGAACGAAAAGGCTGCGGCGCTGGGGATGAAGGACACCTCCTTTGCCAATCCCAACGGGCTGGACGACGAAAACCATTATTCCACGGCGCGGGATATGGCAGTGCTGGCGGCCTACGCGGCGGAGGATCCCACGTTCCGCCGTATCTGCTCCACCAAAACCGCCACGGTAGGCGGCAGGAGCATGACCAATCACAATAAGCTGCTGCGGCAAATCGAGGGCTGCATCGGCATGAAAACCGGCTATACCAAGGCGGCGGGACGCACGCTGGTGTCCTGCGCAGAGCGGCAGGGCCTCCGCCTTGTGGCGGTGACGCTGTGCGACGGCAACGACTGGGTGGATCACAAGACCCTGTATGAAATGGGCTTTGCCGCCTATGAAACGAAAAACACGGAGGAAGCATCATGACGGAACGGCTGCAAAAACTGATCGCCCGCTCCGGCCTTTGCTCCCGTCGGGCGGCGGAAGCGCTGCTGACGGAGGGACGGGTGACGGTCAACGGCGCTGCGGCCCGGCTGGGCGACAAGGCCGATCCGGAGACGGACGCTATCGCCGTGGACGGAAAGCCGCTGACGTTTGCCGAACCGATGGTGTACCTGATGCTCAATAAACCCCGTGGTTATGTGACCACCCTCAGCGATGAGCTGGGCCGCGCCACTGCCGCCCAGCTGGTGGCGGACTGCGGCGTCCGGGTCTTTCCGGTGGGACGGCTGGACAAGGACAGTGAGGGATTGCTGCTGTTCACCAACGATGGGGCGCTGATGCAGGCCATGACCCACCCCCGTCATCAGGTGGACAAAACCTATGAGGTAACGGTCAGCGGTACGCTGGACGGTGCGGCGGAGCGGCTGTCCGCTGTGGACGAGCTGGACGGTGAGCCTATCGTTCCCGCACAGGTGACGCAAGTGTGGTGGCGGGGCGGACAGGCGCTGCTGCTTGTGACCATCCATCAGGGAAAGAACCGCCAGATACGGCGTATGTGCGCCAAGGTGGACTTGCAGGTGACGCGGCTGCGCCGCATTGCGGAGGACACGCTGACGCTGGGCAGCCTGCCGCCGGGACAGTGGCGGTATTTGACAGAGGCGGAGGTCTCCGCCCTAAAAGGAAGCGAGAGAGAATGAAACAGAACGTATTACATACGATACGTGCCAGCCGAGACAGCTTCTCCAAGGGACAGAAGCGGATCGCTGACTATATCCTGAACAACTATGACAAGGCCGCGTTCATGACCGCCGCCCGTCTGGGACAGACGGCGCAGGTCAGCGAGTCCACGGTGGTACGCTTTGCCGCCGAGCTGGGCTACAGCGGCTATCCCGCCATGCAGAAGGCCTTGCAGGAGATCATCCGGGGCAAGCTGACCTCGGTGCAGCGGATCCAGGCGTCTCAGGATCAGATGACCGGCAACGACATTCTGGCCACGGTGATGCAGCGGGATATGGACAGCATCCACAACGCCATCGAGCAGGTGGATCGCGGCGAGTTCCAGCATGTGGTGGAACTGTTGCTGCATGCCCAGCACATCTATATTCTGGGGGTACGCTCCAGCTCATTTCTGGCGGGCTATCTGAATTTCTATTTCCACCTGCTGTTCAAAAACGTGATCTATGTGCAGAACACGGCGGCGGGCGAGATCTATGAGCAGATGATCCACATCGGCCCCGGCGACGTGATGGTGGGCATCAGCTTCCCACGGTACTCCAATATGGGCATTCACGCCATTCAACTGGCTCATGACCGTGGCGCGGATGTGGTGGCCATTACCGACAGTCAGCTGTCGCCCCTGTATCCGTTGGCGACGGCGGCGCTGCTGGTGCGGTGCGAGGCGCTGTCCTATGTGGATTCGCTGGCGGCGCCGCTGAGCCTGATCAACGCGCTGATCCTGGCGGTAGGCCAGCGGAAGCGGGACGAGGTGGCGCAGGTGTTCGCCGACATGGAGCAGGTGTGGTCAAAATACAGTATTTTTGGAAAAGCGGAAGATGAATAAGATAACGGTGATCGGCGGCGGAGCCGCCGGTTTGATGGCCGCCATCGCCGCCGCAAAGAACGGTGCGCAAGTGAGCCTGATAGAGCCTAACGAGCGGTTGGGCAAGAAGATCAATATCACGGGAAAGGGCCGCTGCAACGTCACCAACGACACGGATCTGGAGGGCCTGATGGCCCACATTCCCTGTAATGGCCGATTCCTTTACAGTGCACTGTCCCACTTTACCAGCCGGGATACCATGGCGTTTTTCGAGGGCTGCGGTGTGCCGCTGAAGGTGGAGCGGGGCGACCGGGTGTTTCCGGTGTCCGACAGCGCCTTTGACATTACGGACGCACTGAAGCGGCAGGTCAAGACGCTGGGTGTCCGCTGGCTCCATGACCGTGCCGCGTCGGTGGAGACGGCGGACGGCCGCGTGACGGCGGTGACAGGGGAGAAGGAGACCTATCCCTCCGACGCGGTGATCGTCGCCACCGGCGGCATGTCCTATCCCGGCACCGGATCCACCGGCGACGGCTATCGGATCGCCGCCGCGCTGGGCCATACCATCGTGGAGCCGCGGGGCTCGCTGGTGCCGCTGGTCAGCGATGACGACTGCTGCCGCCATATGCAGGGCCTGAGCCTGAAAAACGTGGAGCTGACGGTGTATAACGGCAAAAATAAGGCGGTATTCCGGGAATTCGGCGAGATGCTGTTTACCCACTTCGGCGTGTCCGGCCCGCTGGTACTGTCGGCCAGCGCCCATCTGCGGGACTGGGGAAAAGAGCAGTACCGGCTCAGCATCGACCTGAAGCCGGCGCTGGATCAGCAGAAGCTGGAGGCTCGCATCCTGCGGGATATCAGCGAAAGTCCCAACCGGGATGTGGAAAAGCTGCTGTGTGGTCTGGTGCCCCACAGCATGGCGCCGGTGATGACCCGGCGGCTGGGCTTTCCGCCGACGCTGAAGGCCAATTCTCTGACGAAGGAGCAGCGACGGGGACTGATCGAGCTGCTGAAGCATTTCACGATTTCGGTGACCGGGGTACGCCCGGTGGCGGAAGCCATCGTCACCGCCGGCGGCGTAAAGGTCAGCGAGGTAAAGCCCAACACCATGGAGTCCAAGCTGGTGGAGGGACTGTATTTTGCCGGAGAGATATTGGACGTAGACGCCTATACCGGCGGATTCAATTTACAGATCGCGTGGGCGACCGGCCATCTGGCAGGCGTCTCCGCGGCGGAGCGGGAGTGAGCGGAAAATGGGAGACATAGCGGAAAAAATTTATTCCATCGCGGTGGACGGCCCTAGCGGCGCGGGAAAAAGCTCGCTGGCCAAGGCCATCGCGGCAAAGCTGCATATTTTATATGTGGATACCGGTGCCATCTACCGTACCATCGGCTGCTACGCCCGGCGTAAGGGGGTGGAGACAGCCGACACGGAGGCGGTCATCGCGCTGCTGCCGGAGGTGGAGATTGGAATGCGCTATGACGCGCAGGGCTTACAGCACATGCTGCTGCACGGCGAGGATGTGACGGAGGAGATCCGTCTGCCGGAGATGTCTCTGTATGCGTCGGCAGTATCCGCCATTCCGGAGGTACGGGCCTTTCTGCTGGAGATGCAGCGGGACTTTGCCCGGAAAAGCAGCGTTATCATGGATGGCCGGGATATCGGCACGGTGGTGCTGCCCCACGCGGATGTGAAGATCTTTTTGAAGGCGGATGTGGAGGTGCGTGCCCGCCGCCGGGAAATAGAGCTGCGGGAGCGGGGTACGCCCCGTCCCTACGAGCAGGTGCTGGAGGAAATGCGGCAGCGGGACTATAACGACACGCACCGTTCCGCCGCGCCGCTGCGTGCGGCGGAGGATGCCGTGATCGTGGATACCAGCAGTCTGGACTTTCAGCAGAGCAAGGAAAGGCTGCTGGAGATCATCCGAGAGAAGGTGGGCCTGTGAAGAACAAATTCTATACCCTTATGTGGAAGCTGCTGCGGCCTTTCGTTCTGCTGCTGCATCCGCTGGACGTTCAGGGCCGGGAAAACCTGCCGGACGAGCCGGTGCTGATCTGTGCCAACCATTCCAGCGGGTGGGATCCCGTGCTGCTGGTGTGTGCGCTGGCCAGTGATTTTCCCCTGCGGATCATGGCGAAGGAGCAGCTGTTCAAGATACCCATCATCGGCGGTTTTATCCGCCGCATGGGTGCCTTTCCTGTAGACCGGGGCAACAGCGATATCGGCGCGGTCAAAACCTCCATTAAAAGCCTGAAGGACGGCTTCAGCCTGCTGATCTTTCCGGAGGGCACCCGTGTAAAGGAGGGGCAGCACATCGCACCCAAGGGTGGTGCGGCCATGATCGCCATCCGTGCCGGCGTGAAGATGCTGCCGGTGTTTATCGGCACCACCAAGCGGCTGTTCCAGAAGATCCCCTTTGTGATCGGCAAGCCCTATACCCCGGTGTATACTGAGCGTAAGGGCACGGCGGAGGAGTACCAGCAGAATGCCGAGGAGGTCATGCGTCAGGTCTACGAGCTGGGCGGTGTGCAATGAGAGTCATTCAGGCAAAGAGCGCAGGATTCTGCTACGGTGTGGAACGTGCCGTGCGTCTGGCGGAGCAGACCGCAAGGGAAAAGGGCGGCTGCGTGATGCTGGGCAGCATCATCCACAATGCCCACGTGGTGCATGAATTGGAGCAGCTGGGCGGCCACTGCGTGAACAGCGTGGAGGAGATCCGCCCCGGCGATACGGTCATCATCCGCTCCCACGGCGAGCGCAAGGAGGTCTTTGACCGTCTGGCGGAAGTGGGCGTCCAGTGTGTGGACGCCACCTGTCCCAACGTGCAGCGCATCCAGCAGCTGGTGGCGCAGGCGGACGGGGAGGGCCGTACTCCCATCATCATCGGCGAGGAGCACCATCCGGAGGTCATCGGCGTGGCCAGCTGGTCTGGGCGGTCAATGATATTTGAAACGCCGGAAAAACTGCAAAAATGGCTGGATTCCGCCCCGGAAAATCGCCATTTGCCGCTGACTGCGGTGGCTCAGACCACCTGCATTCGGTCGCTTTGGGAAACTTCTTCAAAAATTTTGAAAAAAGAGTGTACAAACGCGAAATTATTTGATACAATATGTAATGCTACGCAAAGACGGCAATCGGAAGCGGCGGAACTGGCCGCCATGGTTGACGTTATGGTCGTGGTCGGAGATCGTAAGAGTGCCAACACCCAACACTTGACAGAGATTTGCAGCGAGAGATGTCCCCGGGTCTATCAGATCGAAGGGGCCAGTGAACTTGAGCCAAACTTTCTTAAGGGATGTTCCGTGGCGGGGCTTACAGCCGGCGCGTCCACACCG
>OIZI01001125.1_pt1 | contig 12055 bp, 3 predicted proteins | sample 1588441 | NCBI WGS metagenome assembly OIZI01 (sample SAMN03283284) | human gut metagenome | biome: human-associated habitat; material: feces | host: Homo sapiens | place: Peru | collected 2012
CCGTTCAGCTTCACATACTCTCTGACATCGACGGTGATGGTGGGTTCGGGTGTGGCTGCGTAATCAAAGTTGATGGTAACCGTCGCGCCCGCAGTGATGATCGTAGCAGGGATCGTGAACTTGTAGCGTTTGCCAACTTTCGCGTACGTGCAGTCCATGCCGTTTGCCCGGACCACATAGTCGTCGATTGTCTTTCCGTCCTCCGGCTTAAAGTAGAGGTCAAGGGTAGTACCCGCATCGACCTTATCGCCAGACTTTTCCCATCCCCCTCGGCTCAGGTTTTTTACTTTGTTCCAAGCGGTACCGCTTTCGATGATGGTCGCCTGATCAGCCGCCTTATAGCTGACAACGATATTCAGCTCCGTGCCGGTGACTTTGTCGGCAGTGATGTTGTAACGCATAAAGGCCTGCATATTCATACCTGTGACCTCTTCGCCATTTACGGTCACCACCAGCTCCTTGCCGGTTTCAGGCTGTGCCATAAACCAGAGCGCCGTACCTGCGTCTACTTCGGTAGCCGTACCCCAGCTCTTCTGGGTGATGGTATCAACTGCGTCACCGGAGAGGTTAATGGTGACCTTGCCTGCCTTCTCAGTGGCCTTAATGACCAGTACGCCGGTAACATTCTTGACGGTGTAGCTGCCGCCGCCGTTGTCGATGATCTCCACTGTCTCGCCGTTCATGGTAGAGCCGGTGAAGTCATACTTCTTGCTGGTGTCCTTAGCGGTAAAGGTGTAGTCCTCGCCGGGGTTGGCGGTGCCCGCACCGGTAAAGGCGTCAGGCAGTGTGACCTGATAGCCGCCCACGGTAATGGCGGCTTCCGCGTTGGTGATGGTGGCATCGAGAGCATCCTTCTCGGCGGCGTTGGCCTTGGCGTCCACCTTGGCGGAGGTCACAGTGACCTTGGTTTCGCCGACAGCCTTGCCGGTGAAGGTCAGCACGATATTGTCGGTGCCGCAGGTTCTGTCGCTGCCGTAGCCGGCGATCTTCAGAGTGCCGCTGCTGTCGGTGACGGAGGCGTCCGTATTGATGCTCTTATAGGTCAGTACGCCGGTGTCATAGCTGACCTCCATGTAGTAGGCGTTGTAGGTGGCAGCGTCCTTGTTGTTGATCGCCAGCGTCACCTGCGCATCGTTGCCCACGATGACGGAGGTGCTCACAGCACTGGCGGCCACGGTGTAGCCCTTGGTCGGCTCCGGGTCAGGGGTGGCGGGGGTGACGGTGACGGTGATGGTTTTGCCGGAATACTCAGAAGCGTGGTTCGTAATATCCGTGCCAGCCACCATAAGCTCCGTCACGTCGCTTTTAAACTCGGCGCTCTTGGACTCGGTGACATCTTCCTTGGCGATGAAGGTGAGCGTGACAAATTCGCCGGCCTCGATGGTCGTGCCCTTGGCAGCCGTCGTGAAGACGTTGACGCGCACCTTGTTTTCCATAATAGCCAGTTTGTTTGCGCTGTCCTTGGCAGTCGCGGCTACCGTTTCATACTTGGATTCATACAGCGCATCATTGGTCGTTTCATCAACCTTGTAGGAGAACAGGGTATTGTCATAGGTCAGGTCGACGGTCATGTTCTGCATCGCCGTGATGTCCTCGTCCAGGCTGAGGGAGACGTTGACCTCATCGCCCTTGTGGATCTGATCGGTCTTATCGGCGACCGGTGCGATCTCCTTTGCAAAGGCGGTCGCCGTCAGCGAAAAGACCATTGCGATCACCAGGATCGCAGACAGGATTCTTTTCCTCATGGTTTCTTATACTCCTCCTTTTTATTGCTTCTCTGCGGGAAAGCTCGTAATCAAGCCGTTGCAATACTTGGCCAGCAGGCCAGTATCCATCATCGAGACGCTGCCGTCGCCATTCAGGTCAGCCGCCGCAAGCTGCGTCTCAGTCAGATCAACCAGACCGTTGCAGTACTTGGCCAGCAGTCCAGCGTCTGCCAATGTGATGGTGCCATTGCCATCGATGTCGCCCAGCATGACCTCCGGCTCGGTGGTGCCGAGACCCAGCGTGTTCAGGGCTGCGTTGATGGCCTTGTCGTCAGCGGCGTGGATAATGTCCCACTTGGCCTGACGGATCTTCTGATACAGGTCACGATCTGCCGTGGAGTGGATGTCCATCACGTTATGGATACCGTCCTTCATGTTCAGCACCTGCTGGTAAGCCTCAAACTGCTTCTGGGCCAGCTCCGCATCCGTGCTCCAGGTGGTGAAGATGTCCGTCAGATCCAGCAGGGTGTTCAGTTCCTTCTCTACCAGAGTGATGCCGTACAGCGGAGCGCCGAAATAGGTGCGGGCCTGGATCGAGGTGCCCTGGGTGAGCTTGTCCGCCGTGCAGCCGGGCTCCGGCGCGGTGCCGTCGCTGTTCAGGTACAGCGCATTGCTGAAATAGTACTTGAAGCCGTTGATCTTGTTATAGACGCTGGCCATCAGTTCCTTCGCGTCGTCCGTCAGCGTGGTCACGTTCGTTCTGGCGGTCTCTGCCGCTGTCAGGCAGGCGCCCACGTTGTTATAAGGGATAGACGTCCGCATGGGCAGCAGGCCGCTGGTGGTGCCGTCCGTTACGGGGAGCCAGTAGTAGCCGGGTCTTGCGAAATAGGCCTGATTGCTGTCCTTATAGTACAGGCTGTCGGTGCCGGTGGGCCAAACGGGCGTGATTGCCTTAGTAGCCGCCGTGCCGTCGGTATACAGGTTCATCGACGCATAGATCATGGCGCCGAATTCCACACCGCCGTAGATGCGGCCGGTGCTGCTGTCGTAGTCACTCAGGCTGCCGGGAGCATTTTCACGGTAGTTGGCCGTGCCGATGCTGGCGTTGGGGCCAAGGGCCAGACCGCTCTGGGCGGGATACACGACCTTGACATTATAGTAGCGGGTCGTTCCGCCCTCATCGACGTTGACGGCGATGGTCAGAGACTGCTCCGTAGGCGTATCGTAGAAATACGCGTTATTGGCGGTGTAGCCCTTCTCCAGGATCGCCTCCCAGTCAGTGGCCGTAACGGTGACATTCTGCGTGCGGGTGAAGTAGACACGCTGCATACCCGCGCCGCGCTTTGCGGTGACTGTCACTTCCGTGCGGTCGTACTTCCCGGTGCTGCCGCCGGTCAGGTTCAGATCGTAAGCCGTATCGCCCACGATGACCTGCGTTTTGTCGGAGGTGACCTCCAGCACGACCTTGGACACGCCGAGATCGCTGAGCATCTTGTTGATCTCCGCCATGTCGGAGGCATTCACGATGCGCCAGATCCGCTGCCGGTAATACTCATAGGCGCTCTTGGAAGCATCGTCGGTAATAGCCAGAGCCGTCACGGTCTGGAGCTTATCTTTCTTGGCAGCGATGCCGTCGAGGACATTCTGCAGCGCCCGATATTTCAGGGAGCCCAGCGTAGAGTCGGTCAGATAGGTCTTGACGATGTCCATGTAGTCCAGCATCAGATTCTCCTGCTGCTCCAGCGCGTACTCGCCGGTCATGGGCGCACCCATGGCGTCGCGGGCCTTGAGCTCCGTTTCAGTAGTGGTCTGGCTGCCGTTTTCGTCCAGATACAGGGCCTTTGCGGCGGTGCCGTCGCTCCAGCCGTCGGAAACGGCCTGGATGGCAGCATCAAATGCGGTCCGCAGCTCTGCGGGCAGGCTGCTGTAACCGGTCTGGGCTTTCAGGGCATTGGCTGCGCTGATATAGCTATTCGCCACAGCCTTGCTACCAAACCAAGCCGCCGCGGGAATGTCATTGCGGGAATCCGTAGCGGACTCGTTGGCCATCCAGAAGCGGCCCACGCGGGCGAACCGCACCACCTGATTGGCGTCGATATCCTTGATCTTTGCGTCAGCCGCGTAGTACTTGAACTCCGGGTTATAAGTGAAGAGACCCTTCGCTCTGCTGCTGTCGTCCATCACGCCGTTGGTAAAACGGGCAAAAGCGTTATGTACATTCACAGTCGCAGTAAGGTAGCCGGTGGTCGCGTCGTAGGTGGTGTCGATAACCGGGTTATCGTCACGCCAGTTCGCGCTCATAGCGCCGTAGCGGGTGCCGTTGCATGCCGTGCGCTGGATGGTGAGCTTATAGTAGCGGGTCGTTCCGTCCTGCGTGTGGACGGCGTAGACGGTGTGGGTCACCACGCCGGGCAAACGGTAGAAGTACAGCTCGTCGGCGGTGTAGCCATTCTTCTGCTTGGTGAGCTTCTGGGTCAGTTCGCCGGTAGCGGACAGCGCCAGACCGAACTCCAGAGTGCCCTTGTTCTCCTCTCCGGCGGTCAGGTAGATGCGATCCGCGGCGAAGGTGTTCAGGAAGTCGCACTCAAAGGAGATGGTCTTCTCTGTGGGCTTCGTGGGATCGGTGCTGCCCTCGCTGTCCAGTGCGGCCGTGCCGCTCTGGTCCTTGGCAGTGACCTTCAGGGTATCCGCGGAAGCCGCGGCGACGTTCTGCCATCTGAAGATGGGGAAGCCGTTGTTCACCGCGGCGTCGCCCGCCATGTCGTTGATGAACGAGCCGCCCAGCTGCGCCGCCAGCTCCTTCAACTCGTCCTCGGTCTTGGTAACGGCCTTACCGGTGATAGAGCTGTTGCTCCCGGTGTCAGCCAGCGAGCCGGTCTTGTAGACGTTCGTCAGGGTAATGGTCGCGGCTGCATTGCCCACGATGGCGCCACCTGTGCTGCTCGTGTTGATTACATCACCGTGCTGATAAGCGTTCTTGATAGTAACGGTCTTACCGGAAGCTGTCTGGCCGATCAGGCCGCCGATAGTTGTAGCCGTGCTGGAGATGCTGACACTGCCGACATTATACACATCGGTAAAATTGGCCTTCAGAAGCGCTGTGCCCACCAGACCGCCAATAACAGGCGCACTGCTACCCGGCTTGGAAGATACTGCGCCTGCGTTGAAGCTGTTTTCCAAATTCAGCGGATGCTCCACCTGGCCGATCAGGCCGCCGGCATAGCCGCCGTAGCCGCCGACTTCCTTGACCGTAGCGCGGTTGGAGCACTGGATCATGCTCAGCTCCGCAGTCATCCCGCTTCCCTTGTAGGATCCGATGATACCGCCAGCAAACTTCTTGCCCTGCACGGTCACGTTGGCTTCGGTGTGGCAGTTTTCAAACACGCCGCCGCCCCAGCCCGCAAAGGCACCGGCATAGCCGCTGGCAGTCACAAAGCTACTGTCCGCGATGGTCAGGTTCTTGATGACAGGGGACGTGTTGCTCTGGGCGGTGTCGCCAAACAGGCCCGCCTCATTGGAGCCGGTCTCGTTGACATTCAAGCCGCTGATGGTGTAGCCCTGTCCGTCAAACGTACCGTTGTACTTGTTCTTACTGCTGCCGATAGGCGTCCAGGTCTCGCTCTTATCCAGCGTGATGTCCGCCGTCAGCTTGGCGCAGGCGGTGGTCGCACCGCCGTTGACCTTGTCGCGGAATTCCTTCAGGTCAGCCGCTGTGGCGATCTTATACGGATTCTCCGCCGTACCGTCGCCCTCCAGCGCCTGGGTGCTGACGCCGCTGCTGACGTTCAGCGTGGCAACGCCGGACGCCTGCGCGGCAGGCACCGCATAGAAGTGATACTGCGAGGTGCTGTGGTCAGGCGACAGCTTTTCGCCATCCAGCGTGACGGTGTACTCCTCCACGCTGGGATCCTCCAGCACATTCAGCCGCACCAGTGTGCTGCTGTCCGTGCTGAGGCGCTGACCGCTCCTCAGGTCTACCACCTGATCCGCCGCGTCGCCCGTCAGGCGTAGCACGGAGGCCCCGGTGGTGTTTCCTGCAAAGGCCGTGGTACAAAGGCTCAGTGCCATGACCAACGCAAGAAACAGGGACAAAAGTTTCTTCATTTAATCTCCTCCCAACACTGATTTTTGATCATTTATCGAAACAGGGAAACTGTCGATCAAACCGTTACAGTACTGGATCAGCAGCGCCGCATCGATCAGGGAAATCTTGCCATCTCCGTTCAGGTCGGCGCACGCCAGCTGTTCATCTGTCAGCATTTTCTGGCCGTTACAGTACATGGCCAGCAGGACTGCATCATCCACACTAATCTCGCCGTCGCCGTTCAAATCGCCATACAGGACGACCTCCGGCAGGGTCAGTGTGGTCAGATCAGCGGCAGACACGTTCACATAGTAGCCGCTGAACAGCAGCGCCGTATGCTCCGGGTCGGCTGCCGCTTCCGCTTCACCATCCGCCAGAACGGTGAAGGTCACTGTGGCGATCACGCCGCTCTGCGCCGCGCCCTCCAATGACGCGCCGCCGAAGCGCAGGCCGCCCTCAGTCTCCAGCATAGCGGTCTCCAGCAGCGGCTCCGTCAACTGGAGAGACTGGAATTTCAGCATGTTCGCGTCATAGGCCAGCAGGACGCTGCACGCATCGAAGGAAACCTCCGGCGCCGCTGCCCGGATCGTGGCCGTGGCCGTGTCGCCTGCGGCATAGTTGTTTTTGTCGAATTCCACCGCCAGCGCTGTTTCCGGCGCATCGGTGGTGTCCAGTACGCTGTCGCCCAGTATGTTCAGCAGCAGGCGGAAGTCGTTCCACGCCGTAATGCCGCTGCCGTCCAGATCGCACAGGGGACGATCCGTCCGTCCGGCGCTGGCCGCCATACGGGAGATGTCACGCACGTCCAGCAGCGCGTCGCTATTCATATCGCCGGTGGGCGGCAGGATCGTCACCTGCATCATGGGCAGCTCCGCCGTCAGCGTGTAGCGTCCGTATTTCTCCGGCAGGACTGGGCGGAACTGATACGTCCCCGGCGTTCCAAATTCGGTATCCAGCACCCAGGTCACATCGGTGATGACCTTGCTGGCTCCGTCAACGGTGGCTAACAGGTAGCTGGGCAGCCCCTGCGAGGCCTCCTCCAGCATGGTGCCGTAGGCGTAGGTGCGCACACCGCTTTCACCGGTAGGCAGCTTCACCTCGGTGATCTGGTTGTCACCCAGCGCCTTTTTCATCACGTCCAGATACGGCTGCACGGTCTCTTTCTCCACCGTGATGTCACAGCTCAGCTCCAGCGCCTTGTCGTAAGCCGCCCGAACCGTCCCGTCCGCCATCAGGTGCTCGTCCGCCCTGACAGCCGCCAGTACCGTATACAGCTCGGTGCGGTTCATATGGGAGACGCTGCCCGCCGCCGTAGTGCCGCCGCCGCCCAGATCGCCGCCAAGGCCGATCAGGGTGAACTGCCAGCGCACCACCAACCCGTCGGCCGCGCTGGTAGCCGATGCGCCCACCGGTGGGAAACTGTCGTTGAGCGAATACATCCAGCCGGACTGCTCGTAATAGTCAAACTCACCCAGATACTCCGGCTCGTTGGTATCCGTATAAGCGATGGGCTTTGTACCCGGATTCGCCGCCCTTGCCGCCGCCCACATATCCCGTATGTAGGCAGGGATCGTGTCGGCAATGGAAGTCCGGTTCGGATCCTCCACGGCGGACAGATAGAAGCCGTCCGTCAGGCTGCGTGCGTATTGATACCCACGCCCAACGCTGGCCAGTGCGCGATCCAGCACCTGCGCCAGATTTTCCCCGGCATAGTAGGGAACGCGCTGGGGCTCCAGAATAAAGCCCTGACCCAGCGTCAGTTTTTCCACGGACATGACCACATACCCGTCGGGTTTGTTGTCCGCATAAGCAGTAGAAGCGGTGCTGCACAGAACCGATACCGCCAGCAGCAGCGCCAGGAGGATCGCGCCAACTCGTTTCGTATGCTTCATGGTGCTCAATCCTCCCCTCTCTTTTTGCCGCGGATGATGCCCGCCACCAGCAGCACGCTGCACGAGACCAGTATCACTGCCAGATCCTGGGTGGAACCGGCGGATCTATCCTTATCTCCCTTGGACACGGAGATCACGCGGCCGCTGAAGCCGCCTGTGCCGTCGCCGCTGCCGCCGCTCTCGGCGGTATCCGCGCCGCTTTCCGGCGTCTGACTGGCGGACTGCGGCGTACCGGTCTGGGGCCGCTGACCGCTCTGCGCGGTGCTGGGCGTCGTTGTGCCGGAGGTGCCCTGCTGGGGCAGCGGGTCTGTCAGCAGATCACGATACTCCCCGCCGCCGGAGGTGGGCTGTCCGTTCAGCTTACCGCCTCCGCCGTTGCCGGAGCCGTCGCCGTCTCCGCCGCCGCCATTTCCGGGGTCGGCCGGCGTAACCATCACCGTGCAGGTAACTTTGACCGGTGTGCCGCCGATGCTGTCCGTCTCAATGGTGGCCGTGATGGTGGTGGTACCCTCCTTCACGGCGGTGACGACGCCGTTCTCATCCACTGCGGCGACGCCGTCGTCACTGGAACCCCACTTCGTGCTGGACCTCACATCGCCGAAATACGGGAACTCCAGCTGATGCGTCGTACCCGCCTGCATGGACAGGCTGTTCAGCGTCAGCTCCTTCGGCAGCACGATGACCGTGCAGGGCGTGCCTGTCACGGAACCGTATGCGGGCGTAATGACAGCCTTTCCAGCCGCCCCGCCTTCGACCGTATAGAGATTTTTCTGTGTTTTCGCTTGCTTTACCCCGACGATGCCCTCCGGCTCGTGCTGCCATTGGATCTCTTTGTAGACCGTGTCGGCATAGTTGTCCTCTTCAACGAGCAGCTTGCAGTATCCGCCCTCTGGCAGGATGAGCCGGTCTTTGCTCAGTGTAAGCTTTGTGACCTTATTCTGCGTGTACGCGATCACATAATCATTACCCGAGGGCGGTAATACTTCATAGGTATAGCCCTCTATCTCTTCTGGCACAAAATCATACGTCAGCGGGACCAGCTTTTCACCGCACTCCGGTAGGGTGTAGCTCCAGCTGCCGTTCCCCAGCGTGATGGGTTCGATGCGGACAGGGGCCTGCGTCTCGCCGAACACCGTGTCGGTCTTCGTGCCATTGATCGTGACCGTGCCGTTATAGCCCTCCAGCCCGGTCACTGTCAGGGTCGGCGGGTCGATGATCTGCACGATCATCGTGTAGATCTTCTGATCCTCCGGCACATCCTCCTTCCAGTCATAGCTCACCCACCCCGCATCGCTGCCGGGCTTCAGGGTGAACTGGAACTCAAAGGTCTTGCCGCTCTCGGCGCTGGTCTGGCTGCTGTCAAAGTCCTCGGGGACCTTCAGCCACGTGGTGGGTAGCCAGGTGGTCACAGCGCCTCTCACACTTGTTTCCAGGCCCAGGCCGGGGGCGCCTGCCTTGCCATGGGGGTTGGCCGCGTTGTAAATGGCCTCCAGCGGTGTTCCCACGTACACATTGAGAATGGCCGTCGTCTTGTTGACGGAGGACTTGTTGCAGGCCTGGGGGAACTTTACCTCATTCTTGCTCAGCTTTACGCTCAGCGGCCGCAGGCCCTTCAGCACCACGAACGTGGGGAACTCCACGCCGTCAGCCGGCACATAGCCGGGCTCCAGCGACGCTGTGAACGTGTAATATTTCTCATCCCACTCGGTGACATCCCACTTAGGCTTGCAGGCCCACGTCACGCGGATCTCATACTCGCTGCCGTTTTCATCCCGTCCGGTCAGCGTCTTGGGCGTGAAGCTGGACGGCTGCGCGTTGTAGGGGACCTCCTCCGGCAGCTCATACGCCTCCGGCCAGCCCACGAACTCCACGATCCGGATGCCGATCTCCTGCCGCCGGAAAACATCCATCGCCGCGCGCAGGGCGTTGACCGCATGATTGATCTCATCGAACTGCGTCTGGTTCATCAGACGGCGATCCTTGTCCTTATAGACCTCGTAGACGCCGTTAGCCTCCTTCATGGCAGCCAACAGTGCCTCTCTCGCGCCCTCCTCGTACTGGCGGCTGTCGTCCGCCCACAGGTCGTAGGCGTCGGAACGTGTGACGGTAAGCATGCCCACTGTGTAGTTGACATACAAAACGGCAGTCCCCTCCAGATGGAGCGCGCCGTCATCATAGATCAGCCTGACATCGGTTCTGCCCTGCTTCAGCAGAGAGACCGTGAGGTTCGCGCCGTTGCGCGTCTTGCCGTCCCAGCTGGCCACCGTGGGGTCGGAGAATTCGACCTTGAGCGTCCCCGCGTCAAGTGCTCTGGCAGTGTCGATGGGCAGGCCCTCTGCATCCGTGATGCTCACGGCGCTCAGTGTCAGCTGCTGCGTGCGGATGGGCCGCTTGTCCGTAATGGTCAGCTCTCTGCTCTGATAGCTGGCCGGAATGACCAACGCCGCGCGGCCGGCCTTATGTACCGTGATGAGATAGGTATCCTTGTGAATGCCGTCCTTGGCCGTGACGGTAATAGTCACGTTGAAGCTGTCCTTCTTCATCAGGGTGGGCTTGTCCGCGCTGCCGAAGGACTCATAATAGTCCGCCACGTGATAGGTGCCGTCCCCCAGCAATGTCCGTCTCTGCGGTGTATCGTTGCCGCCGTAGACGGTGATCTCCTGCCCGTCCTTGAGCGTTATGCGCAGGTGCATCATTTGGCTGGGGTAGGCCAGATCAAAATCATCCGGCGACAACTCCACTGTACTCTCCCAGCGGGCGGGCGTCGTCTCGGTCTTTTCCTTCCACTGGAACGTCAGCTCCTGCAGAGCCGTTACCGGCGCACTGTCCTGCACGCCCTTTGCAAACAACTCCACCTTTTCCGGCTCGGTTTCGATCAGCGCAGGATCGTCGTCATTGGGATCCACATAGTTGATGACCAGCGCCACCGTCTTATAGGCCGGTGTTTCCACCGGCTTGCCGTCCTCATATTTGGACTTGTCCACGCCGTGATACCGCAGCAGCAGGCAGTTCGTTCCGTTCTTCAGCTGAATCACATCGGAAAGGAAAGATCGACTTACCACTTTATCGCCAGAGGCTGTGATGAAGGATTGCAGGACACGGCCATTGCCGTCTACCAGATCGATCCGGCACTCCTGATTGGCAGCCGCGCTGCCGTCGAAGCCGATACGCACCTTGTCGATGCCGGCGCTGAAGCGTATGATGGAGCCGCTGAACGTGACCTCCTGCACCCTATCGCCGGGCTTGTTCCCCTCCTCGTCATATACCTTAATATTACCGAAGCCTCCGCTGACGCCATAGCCAAAGCTGTAAAATGCATAGGCGGAGCTCAGCCCCGTATCCTCGTCCGTCAGCACCAGCGTATTGCAGTTTTCCAGCGCCTGAAACGGTACGCCAAACGCAAAGGTGCCGTCCGCTGCCGGCGAGATCGTCTCTCCGTTGAATGTGACCGTCACGCCCTGCTCCACCGCGCCCTGGAAACGCCTGGGCGTGCCGCCGATAGGGCGGCTGTTGTAGAGAAAATACGCCGTCGTGTCCGGAGAAAATGCCGGATACAGGTCGCTTATCACGGTGCTACCGCCGTTTTCCGCGTCATACAGCGCCGTCAGCTTGGGAAAGTCCACATCCTTCCGGTCGTTCACGATCTCGTCGGCCTTCACCTTATAAGTCTCCAGCACATGGGATACCTCATCCGCCGTGACACTGTTGTGGATCGCAGCTCTGCCGGCCTGCAGGCAGCGTGCCAGCATCTCCTGCTGCGCGGCGGTAAGCTCACCGCCGCGGCATTCCTCGATATACGCTGCCAGTTCCTCCACTGCCGCCGTCTTCACCGCCCACAGGGGTGTCTCCGCCGTCGCCGTGACGGCCAGCGTCCGGTAACCGTTGTAGGCCACGGCCTCCTTGCCCTCCAGATAGGCGGCGCTGCCCGCCGCGAATGTCACATTGCCGCTGACCGTTCCCACAGCAATAACCACACCGTTTTTGGCACTGGCGGGTTCAGTTGACTGCACCAGCAGCTCGCATCGGTCGTCTGCCTCCCTGTTAACAATGGTTCGGAAACCGTCAGCGGGTGTCAGTTCACTGATGCCGCCGACGCAGAAGCCCGCCGCGTCGAATTCCTCCGTGTACAGCGTAAAGGTCGCTGTGCTGCCGGAGACAGACACCGCCAGCTCCGCCGTATCTGCAGCTGCGTCTGCCTCCTCCGCCTGTACGGGCACAATACTGAAAGCCATCACTACCGATAGCAGCAGAAACAACCATTTTACTTTATGATCTGCTCTCTTTTTCACTTGGCTTCTCCTTTATACTATAGAGAGTGGGTGGGAGGGGCGGCTTTTCCCCTCCCACCCTTATGGAAAGCTGACAGTCTCCGT
>OIZI01001127.1_pt1 | contig 12040 bp, 9 predicted proteins | sample 1588441 | NCBI WGS metagenome assembly OIZI01 (sample SAMN03283284) | human gut metagenome | biome: human-associated habitat; material: feces | host: Homo sapiens | place: Peru | collected 2012
AGGGCGCGACCTTGGCGGCCTCCTTGAACAGGTCGCGGACACGGCTGGCGCCCACGCCCACGAACATCTCCACGAAGCCCGAGCCGGAGATGGAGAAGAACGGCACGCCCGCCTCGCCGGCCACGGCCTTGGCCAGCAGCGTCTTGCCCGTGCCGGGAGAGCCCACCAGCAGTGCGCCCTTGGGCAGCTTGGCGCCGATGGCGGTATAGCGCCCCGGATTGTGCAGGAAGTCGATGATCTCCTCCAGGGACTCCTTGGCCTCGTCCTGTCCGGCGACATCCTTGAAGGTGACGCCGGTGGATTTTTCCATATAAACCTTTGCATTGGATTTGCCCACATTGCCGATACCGCCGAAGCCTCCGCCGCCGGACTTGCTCATGAGCCGCATCAGCAGCATGAACAGGCCCACCATGATGATGACCGGCAGGATATAGTTGATCATCAGCAGCAGAATGGGGTTCATCTCCGCCTCATAGTAGCCGGTATAGGCCACCTTGTGCTCCTTCAGCAGCGGCAGCAGCTCGCTGTTGCTGAGATAGGCGGTATACAGCGTCAGCGACCCGTCCTCCGTCTGCTTGTAGGACTTCTCCTCCGTCTTGCCGCCGGAGGTGACCTCCTCGGTGTAGACGTAGCCCTCTACCGGGGTGACGTAGATGGTGCTGTCCTTGAACAGGATCTCCTCCACCTGGTTTTTCTCCACCATGTCGATCATTTCGCTGTATTTGATCTCGTGGCTGGTGGTTTTGTTGGCGGTGTTGTGGTTGTAGGCGTTGAAATAGTTGAACGCCACCGTCAGCACCAGCGCCCAGGCGATGAGCGTAAGAACGCCCCGCAGGTTGCTGTTTTTGTTATTTTTCCCGTTCTTATTGTTGTTATTTCCGTTATTTTCTGCCATATTTATATCCTCCCTGTCAGGCAAGAGAGCTTTCTTGTTTTGGTCAGTATACCACAGGCGGCGGAAAGTCACAAGCCGCGGGGTGTGGATTTCCCTGTAAAATTTCTATGAATGCTGCTTTATATTGGCAGAATTTTATGATATAATAGCCGCGAAACGGCTATTATATCTGATCGCCGTTTTTCTCGCCCGGCAAAGCCGGGCAACCGAAAAAGACGGCGAATTATACCATAACGCAGAGCGTTATGATATAATTTTCTTTTAATAACTTTGCATTTCTTTTAATAACTTTATATGAATGAGGTCATCGTATGGGTATGAAGGACACGGAAAGCCGCCGGACGCTGCCGGAGGCGGAGGCGGACGGCATCATTGAGGGCCGCAACGCCGTCATCGAGGCGCTGCGGACAGGGACGGCCATCGACAAAATTTACATCGCCAAGGGCGAGACGGACAAGACACTGGGGCATATCGCCTCCAAGGCCCGGGACGCCGGCATCGTGGTGGTGGACGCCGACCGGCGGAAGCTGGACAGCATGAGCCGCACCCACGCCCACCAGGGCGTGATCGCCCTGGCCGCCGTGCGGGAGTACGCGACGGTGGACAGCATTCTGGCCGCCGCCGCGGAGAAGGGCGAAGCGCCGCTGCTGGTGGTGTGCGACGAGATCTCCGACCCCCACAACCTGGGCGCGATCCTGCGTACCGCCGAGTGCGCCGGGGCTCACGGCGTGGTGATCCCCAAGCGCCGCAGCGCCGGTCTGACGGCCATCGTGGCCAAGACCTCCGCCGGGGCGGTGAGCTATATGCCGGTGGCCCGCGTGCCCAACATCCCGGCGCTGCTGAAGGAGCTGAAAAAGCAGGGCGTGTGGGTATTCGGCACGGCGGCGGACGGCAGCACCGCCCTGTACGACGCGGATCTGAAGGGCCCGGCGGCCATTGTCATCGGCTCGGAGGGCAGCGGCATGACCCGGCTGGCGGCGGAGAGCTGCGACTTTTTGGTGAGCATCCCCATGAAGGGGCGCATCTCGTCCCTGAACGCCAGTGCCGCCGCGGCTATTTTGCTGTATGAGGCGGTACGGCAGAGAGGCAACTGAGTGCGGAACGCGAGGAGCTATGAGCAGGCGATACGACAGAAACGGCTATACAAGCGTCCCCGAGGAGGACGAGTATTCGTTGGAAGCCATCCTGGCCGAGTACGGCAAGGGTGGGCGTCAGCCTGCTCAAACGACGGAAGTGCCCGAAGCCGGGGCAGAGGACTCCCCTGCCCCGGCGGCGGAAAAAGCGCCTCCCGAACCGGCGGAAGCGCCTCCGGCGGAGGAAGTCCCCGCGGAGGACGAGCTGTATCAGTCCGACGCGCCGGATCGGGTGGCGCTGAAGGACATTATGAGTCAGACTGTGGACGCGGTGCTGGAGGACGGAGACGACGGTGTCATCGAACAGCCCGTGTCCCTGGGCGAAAGGCTTACGGCGCTGGCGCAGCGCTGGCAGGAGCGCCGCGGCGGGCAGAAGCGACGCCCCCGGTTTCAGGACACGGAGCAGCTTTTTGACCAGCCGGAGGACGAGCCGGAGGAGGAAGACCCGCCTGAGCCCGAACCGCTGACGGAGGATCTGCTGCGGGACGCAAAGCGGCACTGCCGCCGGTCGCGGCGGAGTCTGGTGCTGGCGCTGCTGCCAACGGCAGCGCTGACGGCGGCGGCCGTATTGCAGGAGCTGGAAAAGCTGCCCTCCGCGTGGCTGGACGAGGCGGTGCTGCGGTGCGCCGCGCTGGGCGGCGGGCTGCTGCTGACGGCCCTGCTGTGTATGCCCGTGTGGCAGCGGGCCGCAGACCTGCTGCGGCAGGGCCGTGTGGGCTGCGAGCTGTGCGCCGGGGTGACGGTGCTGACCCAGCTGCTGTGCTGCGTGTGCGGCATGGTCACGGGCAGCACGCTGGCCACACCCTATGCCGCCGCCGGGGCGCTGCTGGTGGTGTCCTGCCAGTGGGGGCTGTATCTGGAGGCGGAGACACGGCGCAGCGCATATCATCTTCTGGAGCTGAACGGCCAGCCGCCCTATGTGGCCTCCGTCACGGCGGCGGGCGTGTGCAGGCAGCTGGGGAGAACCGAGGGCTTCTACCGCCTGACGGCGAAGGACGACCCGGCCCGGCTGTGGCAGAATTATGTGCTGCCCCTGCTTTTGTCGGCGGCGGTGGTGCTGTCCGGCGTGGTGTGCCTGACAGGGCAGCGGATGAACGACTTCCCCTGGGTGCTGACGTCGCTGGTGACGGCGGGCATGGGCGTGGCCATCCCGCTGACCGGGGTGCTGCCCCTGTTCTATCTGTCCCGGCGGCTGGGCCGCAGCGGCTGTGCCGCGGCGGGCTACGCCGGCGCACGGGCGCTGAGCCGCCCCAACCGGCTGATTTTGACGGACGACGACCTGTTCCCGTCCGGAACGGTATCGCTGAACGGCTACAAGGTGTTCGGCGAGGAGCGAAGCCGGGCGGTGTCCTACGCCGCGTCGGTGGCCAAGGCAGCGGGCAGCAGCCTGACGCCGCTGCTGGAGCGGCAGCTCACCGCCGAGGGTGGCTTCCACCTGCCGGTGGACGGGCTGCGGTTCTGCGAGGAGGGCGGCGTGGAGGCCACCATCCGGGGCGAGACGGTGCTGCTGGGCAGCGCGTATTTCATGAAGAAGCGCAAGGTGGCGCTGCCCCGGGATATGAAGCTGCCCACCGGCGTATTCCTGGCGGTGGACGGCGTGCTGACGGCGGTGTTCGCCATCAAGTACCAGCCCTCCCGCAACGCGGAGTGGGCGCTGCGGACGCTGCGGCGCTTCCGCATCACGCCGGTGCTGGCGGTGCGCGGCGGCAACGTGACGCCGGGGCTGATCAAGCGAAAGTTCGGCGTGGACGCCAAGCCGGTATATCCCGACGTTTCCACCCGGCTGGCGCTGGCAGAGCTGGCCCGGCAGCAAGGCGAAACGCCCTACGCCGTCATCTGCCGGGAGGGCTTGCTGCCGCTGGTGGAGGCGGTGGCCGGCAGCCGCCGGGCCGTAAAGGCCGTCCGCACCGCCACGGTGCTGAGCTACCTGGGCGCGCTGGCGGGCGTTGCGCTGGCGTATTATCTCACGTCCATCGGTAATTTCGCGCTGCTGACGCCGCTGGCCATGGTGCTGTATCAGCTGCTGTGGCTGCTGCCCACGCTGCTATTGGCGGGACTGGTGAAGCATTATTGACAGAATGAGCCAAAGGGCCTCCGGCAAAAGCCGGAGGCCCTTGTTATGCGCTTTATTCTCCCCACTGCTCCATGCGGCGCACCAGCGCGGGCAGTGCCTTTTCAAACTCCACGCCGTACCAGCCGGCGGCGGGGTCGCGCTCCGTGGCGAGGATGCAGTCCAGGGTGAAATCCACCGCCAGCTGCACTGCCTGCTCCAGCGCCATGCCCCGCACCAGTCCGCCGGTGACGGCGGCGGCAAAGATGTCCCCCGTGCCGTGGAACAATGCGGGATGCCGCGGGCCGAGACATGTAAAGTACGTGCCGGCGGCGCTGTCGTAGCCCATAGCGCCCAGCTTGTCCGGGGAGAAGGACGCACCGGTGAGCACCACCCTTTTCGCGCCCAGCGATGCCACCTTTTGCAGCAGCTCCCGGGCAAAGGGCTCGTCCATGTCCTCGCGGTAGGGCGTCCCGGTGAGCAGGCACGCCTCCGTCAGGTTGGGCAGCGCCACGTCCGCCTGGGCCACCACCTGGGCCATGGCCTTAGGAAAATCGTCGTCGAACCCGGCGTACAGCTTTCCGTGGTCCGCCATGGCGGGATCGACCACCAGAAGCGTTTCGGGACTGCGGATGGACGCCACGAAATCCAGCACCTGCCGCGCCTGAGGCGCGGAGGCGATATAGCCGGTGGATATGGCGTCGAACGTCACGCCCTGGCTGCGCCAGTGGCGGGCGATGGGCGTCAGCTGGTCCGTCAGGTCCTTGCAGGTGAAGCCGGGGAACGCGGTGTGGGTGCTGAGCACGGCGGTGGGCACAATGGCGCACTCCACGCCCATGGCGGAGATCACCGGCAGCGCTACCGTCAGCGAACAGCGTCCCAGGCAGGAGATGTCCTGGATGGACACGACACGCTTCATGCACAGCACCTCCGATCCTTCGTAAAATCATCCGTTTGCAGGGGTATTTCAGCCCCGAGGGTCAGAACACCTGCTAAATCATAGCACACTCCGCCGGAAAAGTATAGCGGTATCATGACTTTGCCGGAAAGAAAATTTCGTGAGGAGCATATTGTGTTTGCATGGGGCTGATAGTATAATGGGGACGAAAACCGCTGACGGCGGCTTTTCAAAAGCGTGAGAGTTAGTGTTCTCTAACCACCGTCAGGTGAAAATCAGCCGCGCGCCGTGAACGGGGCGGCTGAAATGCGATGGGAGGCGAACGAAATGAAAACAGAAACAAGGGAATGGGCTATCCGCTGGTATATCCTCGGCGCGGTCGGGGGTATCTGCATGGCCGCCGGTGATTGGCTGCTGGGGTGCATTCCGATCCAGGCAACGGACACGGGGATGTTCGACAGGGCCTACTATCTGTCCGGCGCGTATGGCCTGTGGCGGCCGGTGGTGATCGTCGGGCTGGGCGCGATCGGGAGCTTTCTCTACTACTTTATGGTAAAAGCACTGCACGCGGACGTGGACGCAGCGTACCGAAAAACGAGATCGGTCCAGTACCTGTGCGGGATATTCACCGTGGCGGTGGCGCTGGCCATCCATCTGTGGTCGGCCACCCTGTCATGGTTCGCCGCCTATCTCGGCCCGCGCATCGGGGCAGAGGCGGCGGTGGCCGCGGTCACGGCCTATCAGGACGATATGCTCATTGCCATTCTCCCCATGTATCTTCCGATGGTATCGATGATCGGCATCCATTTTGTGATGCTGCTTACCGGCAGGACCTGCTATCCCCGGTGGATGCTGGCGTTCCATCCCGTCACATGGAACGTTCTGCTGGTCGTCATTCCGGACATCGCACAGGCCATGCAGATGCCCGCCGCCACATGGATGTCCGTCATGAGCCAGAGCAGCACGAACAGCGCCATTGTGATCTGGTGCATAGCGGCCGCGGTTTATGGGAAAAAGCAAAACGCTGTTGGGACGAACCAACAGCGTTGATGGTACGGGTAGTGGGACTCGAACCCACACGCCTTACGGCACAGGAACCTAAGGGGTATGTCACCTTAGTGAAAGATTTTCAGAGCCCTCCATATCATAAGGGAAGGACATCTTTTCCAACGCTTCAAAAGATATTCGGTCGTGACCGGCCGAACACCTGCTAAATCATAGCACACTCTGCCGGAAAAGTATAGCATGATTATAGCTTTACGGGAGGAAATTTCTGCTGCTGCATGACACGGTTGGTAATGTGAGTATGATGCATTAATTATAAATCTGAATGTGATCCTAAAGTCCGAGGTCGCTGTCCTGCATTTCATTCATCTTTTTCGCGTAAGCGACTGCGATGCAAATAGTATTCTTCCCCTAATCCTTCGGCTCTAAAATATGCACGAGCATAGTCCAGCAGCTTTTGCTTGGCATTTAGAAACCAACGATTCTCTGGTTCGATTTGCAAGACATACTGCACACTTCCTATTAGGTGTGTCATATATGTAGGGCAGCGAATCGGTTGACCATCTTCGAGAAAATTCAACCGATTACCGTGTACGATGCTGTCCTCTATGCCAAACTTCAAAGTATAGTAAATTTCCTGCCGCAGGTTTCGTTTATAGCTACTGGGGATGGAGAGCTTTTCATTGACGACCAAGCCTGTTACTGTCTGCCGGTCAGCATTGCTGATGAAATGTGTTTTTGCTTCATTCAATTCAAAGCCCATCTCAAACAACATTTTTTTGACTTTTTGATAGACTCCGTAAAGCGGACGGTCGGAGGAAAAAGTCATATCATCGCAATAGCGAGTATAGGTGATTTGGCGTTGGTTACACCAGCGACCGATCTGGTCATCAAAACGACGCATGACGATATTGGAGAGCGCAGGAGATGTTGGTGAGCCTTGTGGAAGAGCATCATTTTTGCAGCACAGAGAAGTCAGCAGAAAGCCGACCTGCTTCGATACATAGCGGGTGTTGAAAGCTGCGCAGAGGACTTGCTCAAAAGAGATGCTTCCGAAAAAATCGGTAATATCCAGTTTTAGAAGGTTCTTTTTCCCAATGTGTGGCTCTGCATTTTTGCGAGTAGAGCTTCCTTTTTGATAAGCAGTTGCAAATTTTGAAACAGGGAGCTGTGAAAGAATTCTATCCTTGATTGGGCCCAAACAAAATTGAAGTCTGATACTTGGTATGTATAGGCTGCGATAAGTACCATCTTTTTTGGGGAGAAATGCCTTTTTATACTCTTTTTGAATGTGATTGACAATATGGTTTAATTCACCACAGCTTATGCCAAAGAAACCGGCCAGCTGCTCGGCATCATAAAGAAATGGCATATTGGGGTGGACAGAATGGTAATCCAAAACCATATTTGCTGCTTCTAACGGTCCGAACTTCTTCACAAAAGCCGCATCGTACGGCTCAAAGGTCACACAGCTTCCTTCTATTTTCATGTGTAGCGTCCTCCCCAAAATCAGCCCTTTGCAGTACAAAATGGTCTGATTAAGCGGAGGCGAATCGAGAATCATGAAGTGATTGGCTATTCGCCGGAGCGTATCAGATTTGGGCATCGCTATGCGATGCGGATAACCTTGAAATCCAGGACAGCGACTCGCTGTCCCTCCTAAAGAAATTGGCTTTAGGTTGTACGCTACTGCAAAGGGCTGATTTTATTAATATGATAAGTCCATAAAGTAGAAACTGTCAAGGTGCTCTGCGATTTTAGAAAGTAACTCGTAACTTTGCGCAGAACATATTCTGTGTGGGAACTTATAACCGTACTTCAGTTTCCCGAAAAGTTTTTTCGCGTCGAGTACCGTGCCAGATCAATGTTGGTGGCCCCATCCTTAAACCTGGGCAGACATAACAGATAACAAAAAGAATAACGGGTTCCCGTCTATGACCTTAAACGCAGACAGGAAATGAAACTGTCGGTCTTTTTGACAGGTTGCTCGATGCGACGGAAAGAGTTCATTCACAAAATTCAAAGGAATCCCGCTGATTTACAGTATCCAGCGCAAGCTGCGCACGAGACAGTTCATCAGCGGTCTTTTCGTAGTCCGCCTCCACAGCCGTCAGATCGTAGTTCGTGTAGGTGTAGTCGATAATGTTCGACTGCCGGCCGTACTGCTCTTCAACGCGCTCTTTGGGCAGCCTGCTTTTCATTTCAAGCAGCTTGCTCTTCCGCTTGGTCAGCTGCGGAATATAGACCAGCATCTCGTCGATCGTAATCCCGAAGCCATCCACGACCTGCGTCGTGTTGAAGCGGTTGATGGCGTGCTTAAGTCTGCGGATCGCTCCCTCCAGTTCTTCAAGACGCGCCTGTGTTTTTGCGTAATCATAGGCGGGACGCACAGATTCAATGTCCTCGCCCATCGCCGCGCGGAAATCCCGGCTGCGCTGTTCTTTATCCAGTAGGGCGGAATATTCGTCATTCAGCTTTTTCAGCAGCTTATTTGCCTGTGCAGAAGTGTATTTCATAGTTGCTCATCCTTTCTTTGCGCCGCGTCCCGGCACCATTCGTACGATTTCTGTTCTGCTGATAGAATAGCACAGCACCCTGTACAAATGTCCGTACAGGGTTCCGCGCGATTACTCCGTTTTATTGAGCAAATCATTTTCGAATTTTTGTATTTCTCGCCAATTTGTATTCAAGTATCTATAGATTTCTTCTTTATAGTTTTCGCTGTTTGGCTCGGACTCGATTGTATGACGCGGCCAATTCCGGATGCGTTTCCATCGCCAATCTTCCTTTCTGTCGGGACGATTCAGTGCCTGACTGACGCGGTCACAAGCCGCACGTTGCTCATCTGTTAGATTGTCGCTGCACAATGAGAGCGTGATTTTGAAATAGTTTTCGCGTTTGATGATTTCATAAAATGCCATATCTGTTGTTTTCCAGCCACTGATGGGTTTAGTGTGCTGGGGAAACAACTTTCGGATGGTCTCGGTTGTAAATCGGGTATATGTATTATTGGACCACTGAGGACTGAAAATCAACTCGCCTTGTTCGCTTTTTTCTCTACACCAATCTTCCGCTACTTCACAGATTGGGTTGAGCGAGGTTTTACAGTTTTCATAAATGGTATCGAGCACTTCTTTGTGTCTGTCATAAAAGTCCTGACACAGCTTTTTAATGTTATCGTCCCCCACGATGTGCCTCCTGACAGCTGCTGTATAATGATCCAACAGCATATTTACTTCCGGCAAAAGAGCACTACCGCCTTTCGCACTTTCGATTGCGTCTAAAATATCTGCATAGCTGACTGGCTGCCAGTATTGCTGGTCATCTGCCGATAACGGAGCAATTCCATCCGGAGATAGAAATGCAAACGACATGGTGTAACCGGGGTATTCTTCTAATAGCATGTCCCGATAACGGCGAAGCTGATTATCGTGTTCTTCAGAGAACACTTTATTTTCGACACACAGCAAGTATTTTTCTTTCTGGCATAAAACCAACAAGTCAATGTGCTGCCACTCACGCCTCACAATACAGCCTGTCACATTTTCGGGGACCACTTCTCTTTGCCCTAACTTTGAGACAAACTCCCGCAAAAACTTATCTCCCATTCCGTGATTGCCGTTGGGATCAAGAAGCCATGCCAAGAAATTACTGTGGCGGATCTCGGCATTTGTAATACCCAAGACCTCAAAAATGTTCGGCGTTTGCATCTTCTGAGACAGCTGTTGGAACGATGTATCAGCTTCCAATTTATGAAGGGTTTCTTCGGAAATGAGATTTCCCATATTAGCGTTCTCCCGTGCTATACCAGTTTTGCCCAATGCTCTCAATGATCTCCTGCCGCAGCCAAGCGGGCTCTGCCACTTCCACAAAGGAGAGGTATTGCAGTGCCCAAAAGCGCACACCGCGCGGCGGGGTAGTCAATACGGCGGTAAAGGTCTGCTCGTCCCGCTCAAAAATCTGTATGTCCGTACCAAAGCGGTCCAGCACATCGTCCAGCACGGCGCGGTCGCAGTGCAGCACCACCCGCTCCGGCGCACCCACAAAGGCGTAAACGGCATCTTGTGCCTCTTGCTTCTGCGCCGACTTTTCGCTGCGGGGCTCGTCCAGTATCCGAATATCCGCCATGCGGTCAATGCGGTACAACCGCGTGTGCGGATCGTGGTCGGGGACGCAGATAAGGTAATAGTGTTCGTTGGTGTACACCATCTCATAGGGGCTGAGAGTGTAGGTCGCCGTAGGATGCTGCCGTTTGTCATATCCGTAGTGCAAGTAATCCAAGGTCACTTTCTTCTTGCGTGTAATGGCCTCATCCAACTGCTCAATATTCCAAAAAACCTGCCGGTTACCGGTCTTATGTCCCTGCCGGGCGACGGTCAGATGGCGATACTTTTTCCGCTGGTGGACACTGAGCTGCTTTTGCAGTTTTTGGACAAGCTGCTCGGTCTGCCGAGGGGGAATAAAGGGAAAGGCGTACACCGCGTCCGTCAGCAGAAGAACTTCCGACTGCTCCAGCTCTCGACTACGGAGGTAATAGCCCACGCCGTTATCCTCGTAAAGGGAGATGTCGTAACCGAGCTCGATCAAAAGCGCAACAGCCCCGTATACGGTGCGGCGGTCGATTTTGATACCGTAGAGGGACTGCATCTTTGCAATGATCTCCCGCATGGGCAAAATGTGTTCCGCATCGGAATACTCCTTTAGAACCTCCAAAAGGCAGATGGCATTGGCTTTTTCCGTCAGCATAATGCAGTCCCTCCGTGTTGTTTTACTTCAGTACCGGCCACTTAGCCCAATTAGAGCAGGAAGAACTGCAAAATTTCGTACTGCCCCGATTGGAACCGTTTGGAATTTGGCACTTGGCGCTATTGCTGGTCGGCTCCGAAGAATTTCCGGAATTCACCAGATTGCGGCTTCCGGTCCAATAGGCGCAAGTGGCGCAGACCTTGTTTGTTTTGGAATAATGCATAAAGACATCTCCTCTCATAGTATAGCATCGGTTTCGATGCTTGCATAGATGCTACCATAAGAGGGTGTACAAAAGTCTGTATTGCTGTTCTGACTATACAGAGATGTTATTTATACCTGAGGCGGCTTCGCTCAGCACGCCATAGACCTCTGCCAAAGCACGGACATACTGCAGAAAATTGCGCCGCAGCTCACTGTCCTCCTCCGACGGCAGGACCGGCCTCCGCATCATACGATGAACAGCCCTCCATACCTGAAGCCTGCTGCCGGGATAGGATTCTCTCAGCTTCTCGACAGCACGGCCCTTTGCCTTCTCTACGGCGGACTCCTTCATCATGTGATACATCCCGATCTCTTTCAAGGACGCCTCCGAGTATCCGAATACGCCGCAGGTCTTGCCGAGAATGTCTCTATCCTTCTTCGGCATGGTGTCGAACAGCTCCCGGAGGAGCTCGATGCAGACTTTGCGGCACACGGCTTGCTCCGCCGAAATGGAGAGCATCCCTGGCATCAGCCGCTCGTAGGGATCGCCGTCATAACCCTCCGGGACAAGATCATGCACACCGAGAAAATGGGTGTTGTAGCGAACATATCGGCTGACACGAGCCTCGGGGACGCCTAACTCCTCCGCGATTTCACTGGTATCCTTCCATGCAACATGATACAGCCTCTGCGCCTGACGGACGGCAGACATCTCGTCCTTGCTCAACGCCATACAGCCAAGATTCTGCTCCAGCCAGCGGGTCATGCGCCCCTTCAAATGCGGGTAGAGGTAGGTGGTGAGCACGGCGCGGCTTTCGTCGTATTCTCTGTTCTGAATCCGCGTCAGGAACTCCAATGCACCCTCGCCGCAGAGATCGTCCAGAATCGTTTTCGTATACGCGGAATACTGATTCGGATGATGCTGCTCCATTATCAGGCAGTTGAACTCCGCCGCAGCTTCCTTGGCGATGCCGCGGATCAGACCGATATTTTTATGGTACAGCTTTTCCAGCGCAGCATCATCGCCGTCATAATATTGGCGAACCAGTTGCTCGTTGGTCATGATTGCTCACCCGCCTTTTCCTTCGGCGGACGGCCCCTCGGATTGG
>OIZI01001140.1_pt1 | contig 11947 bp, 13 predicted proteins | sample 1588441 | NCBI WGS metagenome assembly OIZI01 (sample SAMN03283284) | human gut metagenome | biome: human-associated habitat; material: feces | host: Homo sapiens | place: Peru | collected 2012
CCGTGAAAAAAGAAGGTAATATAAATACAGAGCAAGACACAGAACGCAGGGAGGGATGAAAACCATGTTTTACGAGATCATGCACCGGGAAAGCTGTGTGGCACAACTCAGCACGACAGGGGAATGCAGGGTCTGCCTCGAGGATTTCATGCCCTATGATCTGGTTCTGGTGGAATCGGATGATTTTGACGAGCGCATCAATAATGTGACGAACTTTTACTATTGGTGTGCCTCCCGGATGCTGACGTTGGATCGCACTTACGCCAAGGAAATCCTGAACAGTATCGGTGCATCTCAGGGCGTTACGGACAGGGAACGAGCACAGATCGCATTGTCCTACCATTGTCTGTCTTTACTGGATGTGTTCTGGGTGAAAGAAGAAAACGAGAAGGTTCGATTCGAGGATATCAACCTTTTCGCACACTCTTTAAGCAATGCGCTTGTGGATATTGCGCTGCGGGGGCACCAAATGACGGTGACAAACGCCCATTTTCTGGCAAATGACCTGTCTACGGGCGGCTTGTACCCCAAGGCGTGGGTGCGAAAAGAGGATGGCTTCTATCTTTACAAGGATGGCGGCAGGGATGCGGTGGAACGTGAAGTGCTGGCAAGCAAAATCTGCCGGTGCTTTGACTGCCATCAGGTACTGTATGAGCAGGGAATGTTTGAAAATGAGCTGGTTTCTATCAGCAAAATCATGACATCTCAGCGATACAGTCTTGTGACCTATGCAGCCTATGACGTCTACTGCACGAACCATGATTGGAACACGCTGGATAAGATCTTAGAGTTGGATGCTCCCAGCTACTATATGATGAACATTCTGGATTATCTGGTGGGCAATACCGACCGTCATTGGGAAAATTGGGGTCTGCTGGTAGACAACGAAACCAATCAGCCCATCCGTCTGCATGACCTGATGGACTTCAACCGGGCGTTTCAGCAGTACGACACGCCAGAAGGCGCAAACTGTCTGACCGTGGGAAAACGCCATCTGAGCCAAAAAGATGCTGCAGTGGAAGCGGTGCGGAACATCGGACTGAACCAAGTCCGTCAGGTGGAGCACACCGTATTCTCCGAGCATCCGGCATGGAAAGCAACGTTTGAAGAACGACTGCGTGTTTTACGGAACGCCATGTAAGTCAGAGCGAATATCAGAATAATTGAAACAGAATGATTCCATAACGAAAGCCCGTCTGCGCTGCCACATATCGTGGCTTGCAGATGGGCTTTTTCGTATGATCGGAGAAAAATTGCCATACCTCACATGCGCAGCATAGAAAGAAAATCGGGCCTTAAAGATTTCGAAGGTATTCTTCAACGTTTTGGTATTGGATGCCGTTCAGGATCTGATCTTCACCACGGTAGAGAACAAATTTTCCAGTGATGGGACCATAGCGATGTTCTGCTTGGGCACATTTTTCAGAGTCAATCAAATGGCGGTATTGGAATGGGGCGATTTCCCTACTGTGCTTGATCTCAAAGATCTGGCAGGAACCGACGGCAGGATCGAACACCACCATATCAAATTCACCAATAGGAAACTGGAGTACAAAAACTTCCTTTCCGGGGTTTGCTGTCTTGGTTTCCAAAAGAACAATGTCTTCCAGCATTCGTCCTTTGATCTCAGTGAGAATACGCTCTTGCACAGCAGTACGTTCCGGCAGGGAAAGGGCACCGAAGGCTTCATCCAAAAGAAGACTGTGGATCAGTGCGGATGCCTGAGCGTAACGGAGACCGGGTTGAGCGATGACGGTTCGAGTGGACTTCGTATTTACCTTTGGAAGATGACGGATATCAATATCCCGTGTGAGATCCAATAGGTCCAGATATTCTTTGATTTCTGCTGCATGGTCTTCATCCAAAACCACAGTTTGTTCTGATTTGTTGAGAATTTCCAGAAGATCCCGTAAACGGTCTGTTACCGCAGAAAGATCAATGTGATCGAGGATGTCTGTAGGATTGCTGCGGTCCCGGCGAAGGTTGTTTGCAGAAACACCGAGGTCATGAGACTTGAAATCCTGCGTTAATACCTCCAGCGTAAAGCGGTGATTGATATCTTCTACAACGCGATTGATGGCACTGGTTAGCTCATTTCTATCGTATAGGTCGCGTAAATTCCGAAAATGGTCTTCATATTGGTAGCAACGCAAAGAGTGCTGAATGTTATGTGCGATAGCTGTGTCTACATATTCATCGGCGCGTTCTTTGCTGGCAAATGTGGAGCTCTCATTATAATGAACACCGCCAAGGCTCATTGTACCGCCATAACGGATGTATTCATCAATGCCATGAATCCCCAGAACCGATTCAAATTCGCGGTAGGGAATAAAGGTGGTGTGCAGAAGAATGCAACGATCATAAAGCTGTTCGTCCTCGGTAAACAGAAAGCCGAGAGAGTCTGTGCCTGAAAGTACAATTTTCATGCCGCTTGCTGCAAAAATATCAGAAAACAGTGCAGCACCCTCGATGAAATCGTCCAGCAGGGTGACTTCATCTAGGAATACATATTGAAAGCCCTGCGATTCCAAAACCTTTAAGTCGGTATTTAAGGTGGCAAGCGTATCCTGAGCAGTGATTTGGATGAATGCGGACTTCATCAAGTCTGTCTCATTCATTTCGGCGAGGGCTTGCCGAATCATAGTTGTTTTCCCGGTTCTGCGCAAACCATAGAGAATAAAAACTTTGTCCTGTGCTTCACCGTATAGAAAATTATGCAGCTGTTGAAAGCACTCTCGTTTTTTGTATCGTTTGACAGAAGCAGAGAATGTGCGCAGAGCGGCACCAATGCGGACATTTGTAGTAAAAGCAGCAATGTGAATCGGTGCTGCCTTCGGCAACATCTTTTTCAGTGCCTTCAGCTCCTGCTCTAACTCTTTTCGCTGCTCAATCTGTGCGCGAAAAGAATCTAACGCTTCAGCGGGGATGTACTTTTCATGGCGCTTCTTATTTTCTGTCCAGCGATGATAATAATATTCGCGCCCGGTTACAGTTTTCTTTACGATCGAACCGGGAGGAAGCATGGCGATTTTTTGCGCCAACTCGTTCATGTGAATCTGCAATTCGCTCTGTTCCATAAGGTGCCTCCTATTCTGTTGAAATAGCGTCTATAAGTATTATACCCCTTTATACCCTTTTGAACAAGGGTATAAAGGGGTATAATGAAAAAATCTTTTGGCCGGAGAAAAATTGCCATACCTCACATGCGAAGCATAGATGGAAAATCGGAACCAAGGTTTTCCACCAGATGGCAAAAGCACTTCTGACTGATGGTCTTTTGTCCACTCTCCCAGCAGCGGATGCTTGTCCGGCTGACCTTTGCGTGGTCGGCAAGCTGCTGACGGTTCCAGCCTTTTGCCTCCCGGTATCTGCGGAGGAAGGCTCCTCCGCCCCGGTGGAAAAACAGGGCGTAGTCATCCAGAAGGTCTTTGACCGGAATGGAATAGAAGGCAGCCAGCTTGTCCGCAATCTCCGGGGAGAAGCTCCGGCGGAAATTGCCGCTTTCAAGGTCCCGGTAGAGCCATTCTTCCATGCCGACCATGGAGGCAACGTCTTTCTGCAGCAGACCAAGGCTGTAGCGGCACCAGCGCATACGGTCGGACGGATTGGTGATTTCGGAGTAGGAATGGTACATACGGAAGAACTCCTGTGCTTCCGAAGTGGTGTGCGGCCCGGCAAGCGGCACCTGCAGGATGTAGAGAGGGGTTAGACAGGATACCTCACATGATACCCTTTGAAGTAGAAAAAGGTGACAGCTTTCCTGAGCCCAGAAAACCCATTTTGACGCATTTACGCTGCTTTGCAAAATGAGTGGGTTCTCTTTTCCATCTGAAAGTGCGCTGGGGAGAGGATAGCATTTTCAATGCACCGGCTGGCGTAGGTGGAAAAGCGTGCCCGGCGGGTGGAATCAAAGGTGTCCACGGCTTTCATCAGGCCGATGGTGCCGATGGAAACCAGATCTTCCTGATCGCCGGGCAAGGCATAGTACTTTTTGACGATATGCGCCACCAGCCGCAGGTTGTGCCGGATAAGCTTTTCCCGCGCGGCCGTGTCCCCGGCCCGCAAGGCTGCAAATGCAGCCTGCTCTTCCCGGGCGGAAAGCGGTTTTGGAAAGCTTCCGCTTTCCAGATGAAGCGCCAGAACCAGAAATTTTGCGGCGAAAAATTGCAAAAGTGTCAGCAGCATGAAAACTCCTCCCGTCCGGATGAAACATTCCTGCTAAAATGTATGAGAATGGAGACAAAATTTTTCAGCTCTGTAAGCTGGAAATGGTCACGTAGGACATCCTGGCATAAAACCCTTGCAAGGAAGGCGTAAGATTGCTATACTGAGGCTCGAAGAAAAACAGCTGAAACAGGAGCGAAAATGATGGAGCATCTTTACGAAAAAGCACAGGAAAGCGCGGATTATATCAAAGTGCACACCACCAAGCGCCCGAAAATCGCGGTGGTGCTCGGCTCCGGCCTTGGCAACCTGACCGCTGATTTTACCGAAACGGAAGAGCTGCCGTACAAGGAGCTCCCCAATTTCCCGGTGTCCACGGTGGCGGGCCACAAAGGTGCGCTGCTGGCCGTCAGCTGCATCACCAACATGGCTGCCGGCATCCAGACTGTGAAACACAGCCACGCCCGCGAGCTGGAAATTGCCAATCAGTCCGGGGAGAACCTGTGCCGCTGGCTGGGTGCGGTGATCCAGAAAATGAAATAAACGAATCATCGCTTAAAACCAAAAAAGATTGCATGAAAGTTTATCAGAAAATTATCTTTCTGTGAATTTTAGCACTCTACGCTTGACACTGCTAACAAACGGTGCTATAACTATGGCGTGCTCAGGAGGAAGGGCGAAAGAGAGAGCCGCAAGGTGATCGGGCGGCTCCCCGGAAAGCCCTTCCGAATGAACAACATAAAGATTTTTGACCCGACCCGAACGCCGGGATTGGAGGAATGATTTATGTTTATGCCTGCTGTTTTCCATGAGAATCTGTTCGATGATTTCTTTGATCCGTTCTGGAACGATGGTGCGCTGGAGCGTGCAATGAACCGTGAAGAGCGTGAGACCTTCGGTAAGCGCGGTGCAAACATGATGAAGACCGATGTGAAGCAGACCGCCAGCGGCTACGATGTAGCTGTTGACCTGCCGGGCTGCAAGAAGGAAGACGTTCAGATGGAACTGAACGATGGCTACCTGACCATTCAGGCCGTGCGCAGCCACAACAATGACGAGAAAGACAGCAACGGCCGTTACATCCGCCGCGAGACCTTCTCCGGTACCTGCGCCCGCAGCTTCTATGTGGGCGAGGGCGTGAAGAAGGAGGACATCCACGCAAAGTTCGAGGATGGCATCCTGCATATCCAGCTGCCTGCACCTCAGCAGCAGAAGGCTCTGCCGGAAAATCCCAACCTGATTGAAATCGAATAATGCAATGCCGGTGTGAGGAACACCAGCGCATAACCCAAGCCCCTGCGAGCATTTGCCCGCAGGGGCTTTTTGCGTCTGCGCCTTTTCTTGCAGGCGGCAGTATGATATACTTGTGACGATAAATCGGAATTTGTGAAGGTGCATTATGGACAAATATTTAAAAGAAACAAAAATGTTAGATTATTCCAACGAAAACATACAGCAGTTAATTCGGGAAAGAAGATGGAAAAATATAAATGAATTTGAACGCTTAAAATCGATTTATGATTTTGTTAGGGATGAAATATTGTTTGGATATAATATTGATGATAATGTTCCTGCATCAAAGGTTTTGGCAGATGGTTATGGACAATGTAATACAAAAGGAACATTGTTTATGGCAATACTAAGGGCATGCAATATTCCTTGCAGGGTACATGGATTCACCATTGATAAAAAATTACAAAAGGGAGCAATGACAGGGGTTGTCTATAAAAATGCACCACAAAATGTATTCCATAGTTGGGTTGAAGTTTACTTTGAGGATAGATGGTATGAGTTAGAGGCGTTTATTCTTGATAAAAAGTATTTACAAAAATTACAGGAAAAAAATAGTGATTGTAAAGGTGCATTTTGTGGTTACGGCGTAGCCGTAGAAGACTTCAAAAATCCAATTATAGATTTTGATAGAAATAATACGTATATTCAGAGTGAAGGAATTAATCAAGATTTTGGAGTCTATGATTCGCCTGATGACTTGCTAAAAGTACACCATCAAGAAATGTCTGCGATAAAAGCATTTTTATATAAACACTTTGGCAGGCATTTAATGAACCGAAACGTCAAAAAAATTAGAAATTGCTAAATTCCAGCTTATCTGACAAAATAATTCTCCCTTCTGTGACCCGATCACGGAAATCATAACTGAGAACTGTTATCATATAGATACAAGAAACACAAAACATTCTCAGGGAGGATTTCAATATGAGTGCAAGATTTTTCGTTTGTGACCATTGTGGTAATCTCATCACTACGCTCCACGATGCAGGCGTGCCGATGCACTGCTGCGGCGAGAAGATGCGGGAACTAATCCCCAACACCGTAGAAGCCAGCGGCGAAAAACATCTGCCAGTGGCCGAACGCTCCGGCAGCACTCTCACGGTTACGGTGGGTGCGGTGGAGCACCCGATGGTGGATGTCCACCATATCCAGTGGCTCTATGTGGAAACGGAGCAGGGCGGGCACATCCGTTATCTCCATCCGGGCGAGGCACCCAAGGCGGCTTTTGAACTGGGGGAGGAAACGCCGGCGGCCGTTTACGCCTACTGCAATCTGCATGGCCTGTGGATGACAAAACTCTGATACAAAAAGCTTGACTTTCCCCGTGAAAGCGGCTACAATGATGGTGCTTGCTCGGAGGGCGGATCATTCGTTGGAAATGATGAGCCGGATAAGGCAACAGGTTGAGACACCTGTGCTTATCCGGCTCTTTTTTGTTTTTCGGGCAGATAATTCAGGATACGGTCATCGGAGGACCTGCAGCCGCAGCTGTAAGGTCGGAAAAGATGTCGGGTGCGCTCGGTTATGAAAATAGCCGGGCATTTATTTTTAAGGAGGCAATTGCATGAACTTTCTGACGGATAAGATCCGACCGATTTACTTCAAATATCTGACCGCTGCTTTTGGCAGTGCCTTGATTTCGTCCATCTACGGCGTTGTGGACGCGGCCATGGTGGGGCGGTATCAGGGCCCCACCGGTACGGCGGCGCTGGCCGTTGTCGCCCCGGTCTGGAACATCATTTACAGTCTGGGTCTGCTGACCGGCATCGGCGGCAGCGTGCTTCTCAGCATGATGCGGGGCGAGTCGGAAGGAAACGAAAAGCGATCCAACGAATACTTTTCGGCAGCGGTCATCGGGACAGTGATCCTGGCGGCGCTGACATGGGCGGCGGTCATCTTTTTTGACCGTCCGCTGTTGACGTTGTTCGGCGCAGAAGAAACTCTGCTGCCGCTGGCATAGAGGTATATGTTCCCCATTAAATTCGTTGTGTGCCCAGCTTCCTGTTCACACAGCTCCTGTCCGCGTTTCTCCGCAATGACGGCGACCCGGCGCTGGCAACGAAAGCGGTGCTGTTCGGCGGCGTGTTCAACGTGTTCGGCGATTATTTCTTCGTGTTTACGCTGGATATGGGGATCATGGGCGCAGGCATCAGCGGCATTCTGATCTATCTGCTGCCGCTTGCGGCAGGGGCAGACAGCATCTGGTTTGTCATGCCGATCACGGAACTGACCGTGGCGGTTTTTGTGGGGACAATGATGCGGCGGTATCAGAAGAAAGCACAAAAAATGTGAATACGTAAAGCAGCGAACCGTATTGGAATCCGAAAAGCAGAAAAGGATCACCCTGTGTCAGATCGGACAGAAGGTGAGCCTTTTGGTAAAATCGCATGAGGAACATCAGCGAATAACAGGACGAAGCCCCTGCGAGCATTTGCCCGCAGGGATTTTTTTGCGGCCCGAAACGCATTTCAACCCAACGAAAATGCTTTTCGACCCTTGACAGCGGGTGATGCGTGTCGTATTCTTGAAACAGAAAAAAGTGCCGCTGAAAAGCGGCATTTCACAACGCTGAAAGTTAGAATAAACTAACTATTGCGATGAGGAAAATGCGATGCTTGTCAGAGAGCTGGACGAAAAGATAATGGAAGAGATCGGCCATGCATTTGGCTATTACGATTATGGCGCGGAACCGGGGCTTGTGTCACTGTATCCCAGCCGGGAGGCCGCGGCGGAGTACATCTGTGCCTATGTGCGGGCCGCATTGCGGGGCGGCTTTCTGCATACGGTTGGGGAGTACGGCGAAGCATACATTGCCTACAAAAAGCCCGGAGATAGAATCAGCGTCCGGGCGGTCTGGCCGGTGGTCCGGGCCGAATTCCGGGGCAAGAGCTTTTCCAAGGTCATCGGCTTCAGCCGACAGGTCATCCGTTTGATCCGGCTGACCCAAAAAGGCGGGCCGGGGCTGGAGGACCGCTTCAAGAAGGAAAAGAAGCCCTGTCTTTTTGTCGGGATGGTCTGTGTGCGGGAGCAGTATCAGGGTCAGGGGTTCATGAGCAAGGTGATGGAACTGGCCTTTACTGAGGGGAACCGGCTGGGCGTGCCCGTCATTCTGGAAACGGATGCAAAGTCCAAATGCGAAAAGTACATCCATCTCGGCATGGAGCTGGCCGGGATACGGAACCTTGGCGAATATGGGAAAATTTATGACCTGATCAAATACCCGGATGCGGCACTGGGGTGAGCCGCCCGGAACGGAACATTTTGGAAAAGGAGGAACAGGATGATAAACATGGTCTGCCATACTGCGGCAGGGGAAACCTCCTTCTGCACGGAGCCGTTTGGCGGGCTGGAGAGTGCGCCCGGAAACGGAGAGATCTACAATTATCCGCTGCTGGCCGGTGTGAATGTGCTGCGGATGCGGCTGGAAATGGAATCCTACATGGAGCGGCGCTCCCGGCCCGGCCTGCTGGAGATCAATTTCTGTGTGAACGGCCGCTTTGAGACCCGGTTTTCCCTGCGGGATCATGTATTGCTGAAGCCGGGGGATATGGCGGTCAGCTGCTATGATGGACGGCACGGGACCTGTTCCGAGTCCCGGTTCCCGTTGGGGTATTACGAAGGGCTTTGCCTGGAAGTTGACCCGGCGGCTGCTGGAAGCTGGATCGCCGGGAACGCCCCGGTCTTTTCGGTGGATTTTGCGGCCTTGAAGCAGAATCTTCTGGGAAACCGATGGTTCATGTATGGCCCGGCCGGGCCGCGCGGTGAGCACGTTTTCCGGGAATTGTACGAAAACGCGCCTTATATGGATCGTCAATTTCTACAGCTCAAGGTGATGGAGCTGCTGATGCTGCTGAGCCGCATCCCGCAGGAAGAAGAGGACCGGTACTGCTCTTCCGAACAGACGCAGCTTGCACATCATCTCCGGGACCATCTTCTGACAAACCGGGAAGGGTATATCTCCCTTGAACAGCTGGCAGAAGAGCACGGGATGTCCGTTTCGCATCTGCAAAAGCTGTTCAAGCAGACCTATGGTGTGCCGGTGTACCATTACATCAAAGAATACCGGCTGGAACAGGCCGCTGTGGAACTTGTCCGGAGTACAAGGCCTGTCACGCAGATCGCACAGAATGCAGGGTATGACAACGCCAGCAAGTTCTCGGAGGCATTCCGGAAGCGGTATGAGATGACGCCGTCACAGTACCGCGCCCATGCAAATGAACTCACAAAATGGAGCACGAAAACCAGAATGGAGTAGTCCACGCCTCGGAAATATGCTAAAGTACAGGACGGTCAGAAAAGACTAACTTAAAAACCGGAGGTACTTTATCATGATGATGAAAAAGAAAATCGCTGCGGTGGCGCTGTCTGCACTTTGCCTGCTGTCGGCGGCTGGCTGCAGCCGGCAGAGCGCAGGCCCGGCGGCTTCGGCGTCCAGCGTTTCGTCTGCGGCGGCTTCTTCGGCTGCTGTGAGCACGGCAGCGGATTCGGAGGATTATCTGTCCGGCATCAGCGGGAGCTATGTCGAGCTGTTCCCGGAGATGGCAAAAGATGAATACCGGCAGCTCTGGATTGACGCAGCAGCTCCGCTGGTGGGCGAGGACAATGCGGAATCGGCCACAGATATGCTGATGGGCATGTGCATGGCAGAACCGTATGGTGAACAGGCCATTGAAAAATACACGGCAGACCCGGACAGCACGGCATTCAACTGCTATTTCCTGGGCGGCGTGGAGAAATTCGTGATGGACGGCGACACCATCACCGGTCTGGATGCGCAGGGACAGGAAGTGTTTTCGCATTTGTACAAGCAGCTGGATGTGGACAATGAAAACGGCTTTATTTTCTACCAGAGCGAGGATGCAGATTCCGGCGAGTTTACTTACTTTGCCTTTGCGCCCGATACGATGGAAACGACCTACCACCTGGAGTTCCGCTATGCGGAAGATCTCGACGACCTGCAGAGCTGGTATGAGGGCAACTACGCTTACTGGAACGCTGCCGCCATCGCCGAAGATTACGATGACGCAACCATGAAAAACGTGATCGAACTCTTTGCAACGGAAAATCTGTCGCAGGCAGAGTAAGATCAAAGAAAGCATTCCCGGCATAAAAACCTGTCAGGGGGGATCTGCATGAAACAGGAAGAAACGGCAAAACGAAGCTGGATGGCGGCGCTGTTCGCCTATGCCAAAAACGCAAAAGGGGAACTGGCGGGGTCCACCGTGCTGTCCATTGTCAGAATTCTGCTGGGGCTGGTGCCGTTTTACTGCATGTACCGCATCATCTGCCTGTTTGCAGCGGGAACGCTGACAACGCAGGCCGTGCTGGTCTGGTGCGGCTGGTCGCTGGCGGCCTATGCGGGCAAGATCGTTTGCTTTACCCTGTCCACCGGCATCTCCCACCATGCGGCCTACACCATTCTGGAAGGGCTGCGCCTGCGGCTGGTGGAGCGTTTTCTCCATGCGCCGCTGGGCGAAGTGCAGAAGCACTCCATCGGCGAGATCAAGAGCATCATGGTGGATAAGATCGAAAATATCGAGCCGCCGCTGGCCCACATGATCCCGGAAGGCGCGGGGCATATCGTCCTGCCCATCGTCAGCATTGCGGCGCTGTTTGCCATTGATTGGCGGCTGGCGCTGGCATCGCTGGTCACCTTCCCGGCGGCGCTGGTCTGCATGATGCTCACCTTTGTCATCAGCGGAAAAAACTTCCAACGCTTCGATGAATCCAGTGCGGCCATGAACAGCACCATTGTGGAGTACATCGAGGGAATCGAAGTTATCAAGGCCTTTGGCCGGGCGGGCGTTTCCTATGAGAAATACGCAAAGGCCATCACCGACTTCCGCACCTTCGTGGTCAAGTGGCTTTCCAGCACATGGGTCACGATGAAACTGGCCTTTGCGCTGTTCCCCTCCACCCTCATCGGTACCCTGCCGGTAAGCCTATGGCTGGCAAGCCGCGGCAGCATCACCGCCCCGCAGGCGGCGCTGGCTGTCATGCTGTCCATGTCCATGGTCGGTTCTCTTGCCAAGCTGGAAGTGTTCTCCGAGAACATGCGGCAGGTGGAGGCGACCGTGAAAAGTCTGGAAGAATTTCTGGAAATGCCGTCTCTGCCCGAACCGGCACAGGCGGCAGAGATCCGCAGCACGGAGGTGGAGCTGCACAATGTCCGCTTTGCCTACACGGCCGACGGCCCGGAGGTGCTGCACGGCATTGATCTGCACCTGCCGCAGGGCAGCTTTACGGCGCTGGTCGGCCCGTCCGGCGGCGGCAAATCCACTGTGGCAAAGCTGATCGCCCGGTTCTGGGATGTGACGGCGGGCAGCATCACCATCGGCGGGGTGGATGTGCGTCAGATGCCGCTTTCGCAACTGTCTGGGTTGGTCAGCTTCGTGACGCAGGACAACTACCTGTTCCGCTGCTCGCTGCTGGAAAACATCCGGCTGGGCAGGCCCCAGGCCACCGACGAGGAGGTCAAGGCCGCGGCCCG
>OIZI01001141.1_pt1 | contig 11937 bp, 7 predicted proteins | sample 1588441 | NCBI WGS metagenome assembly OIZI01 (sample SAMN03283284) | human gut metagenome | biome: human-associated habitat; material: feces | host: Homo sapiens | place: Peru | collected 2012
CCTGGTTTCAGGAAAATTGGGATTCCCAAACGTCTCTAAAATTCACAAAAGTGACGATCGCGCGAAAAACTATTCTGATGTGACACCGGGGCGCAATAGGGCGGTGCATCCGGTTGTAATGAATATGATGGCGTCACCCATGCGCACAATTATATATCAACCAATTTTTCGTGCGTTTAATGCAGACCAGAGACAAATGTGGGACAATCCCTATGTTCGTGCACATTCATTAAGTTTTGAACACGGTGTTGGTGGAATCTTTTACCAGAAAAACAATAACACCGTGCAATATTTGGATGGTGAATCGCGGGTGAATATTTCCCCAAAACAAGATACGCCATATTGCGATGTTGAAAAGGTGTATTTGCGCACTCTCTCGTTGCAAAATTATGTTTTGGAAAATCGCATTGATTTCAAATCGGTCAGTGACGCATCGCGCCGATGTTACAATGTGTTGATGGCAAAAAACAATATGATATTGCGTGCCAATAACTGTCGATAAAATGTGCCCGTCAACTGGCGGGCATTTTTTGTTATATTACAAACAAAAAACCGCGGTTTCCCGCGGTAATTCTGGTGCCAGTTGTCGGACTTGAACCAACGACCCTCTGATTACAAATCAGATGCTCTACCAGCTGAGCTAAACTGGCAACGGGCTTTACTATACATGGTTAAAAAAATAATTTCAAGTGTAAAAATCATAAATCGCTTGATTTTATGCAATAACCGTAAAAAATATACAGCAAAGGGCACGGATTATGATTAAATTACCAGAATTACTTGCACCGGCGGGCACGCTGGACGCATTCAAAACCGCAATTTTGTATGGCGCAGACGCAATTTATGCCGGTCTGCCGGGGTTTTCAATGCGTGCGCGTGCAAAAATTACAGTTGACGAGGTAAAGCAGGGCATAGATCTGGCCCATGCCGCGGGCAAACGGGTTTATTTGGCTTTTAATCTGTTTGCGCATGAACGCGAATATGCGAATATGCCCCGCGTCAGCGAAGTGATAGATTACTTGCGCCCCGATGCGTTGATTGTCGCCGACCCTGGGGTTATGATGTGGGTGCGCGAACATCATCCTGATATTCCAATTCATGTGTCAACACAGGCGAATATTTGTTCATCGGCGTCGGTAAAGTTCTGGCAAAAAGCGGGCGCAAAATTGTGCGTTTTGGCGCGCGAAGTCCCATTTAACGAATTTTGTGAAATCCGCGCTGCGTGCCCCGATGTTGGACTGGAAATATTTGTTCATGGCGCAATGTGTATGAGTTATTCGGGTCGTTGCCTGTTGTCAAACTTTATCACGGGGCGTCCATCAAACCGCGGTGCGTGCGCGCAACTGTGCCGGTGGAAATACGATGTTATCTTGCGCGAAACCGAATCTGGTATCGAAATGCCCATTGACGAGGATTCGCGTGGCGCATACATTATGAATTCGCGCGATTTGTGTTTGATGCCACGTCTGGCGGAAATTATCGCCGCCCGCCCAGATTCATTAAAGATAGAGGGGCGTAATCGCAGTGAATACTATGTCGCCATGGTGACGAATGCATATCGTTGTGCGCTGGACGCGTATGCGGCGGGGCCTGATAATTTTGACCCTGCGCCATTTATGGATTTGCTGAACAAGTTGGAAACGCGCGGATACACCACGGCGTTTTTTGACGGAAATTTGGGGGCAGACGCGCACGATTACGAAACAACGCGTTCAACATCTGATTGGCACGCGGCGGGTGTGGTAACCGCGGTGGACACGGACAAAATTACACTGGAATTACGCAATGAATTGCGCGCCAATACAGATATTACATTCGTGTTGCCGGGGGTAATCGGTGGCGCAACGGTGCACCTGAATCAAATCATAAATGCAAAAAATGGCGACGCGTTGCCAAAAATGTCGGCGGGCCAGCATAACAGTATTACAATACCGCGCGCGTGGATTTCGGCAGAAAACTGGGAAAAATTTGCGCCGTGCGTTGTCGCATACCAGCATAAATAAATTTTGCAAGAAAAAGATTTCTTTGACTTTATTCCCAAAAAGGGTATATCCTGATAAGTGGTCGTGTCGCAAAAACGCACTGTTGCCAATAATGGGCGGTGTGGATATGACCTCCGGTCTTGCCAATAATGGGGGCCGCAGAATTTCATCACAACGAAGGAGTTATTTGATGAAAAAAACAATTACGTTGGCGACAGCAGTGGCTGCGCTGACTGCGCCTGCGATGGCTGCAAACATTCCTGGGCCGTATTCTACGGTTCATAACATGGAAAATCCGTTATATTTGCCAGAACAGAATATGTTCTATTCCAAATTATCTAACGGTATTATGTTAAAGGTTGCCGATAATTCATGGGCACACCGTGAAAAGAACCACGATGGTTCACTGGAGTTTCCAATCGTCCGCGTCCAAGAAGAAATGGGCTATGGTATTACAGATCGTTGGGCGGCACACTTTATGTTGCAATACACCCACGATAACGACATTGGTCGTACCGGTCTGTCCGGCGGCCGTTTGGGTACAACATATCGTATCTTGAACCTGTACAAGGGTTTTGTGTGGGACGTGTACGGCGATATCCACTTGGGTGGTGTCGGTGAAATGCGCGGAACATACAATGTAAAAATGAATGGCGGAAAATTCTCGGGCGTGTTTGATTATGATAACTATTCCGACGGTATGTGGGGTTTCCACGCGGGTACAAAATTTGGTCACGTATGGGACAAATTTACCGCACAAGCATTTGTTGAAATCTTGCACACATTTGCCGATGACAACAACATGATTCGCGTTGCAGGTGATAACACAAATAAGAATATACCTGCGGCGATGCTTGGTATTACTGCACCTGGTATGAATTTGACGGCCGAACAATTCTTGGCGTTGGCGGGTGCTCCGTACAGCATTTCGGCCAAGATAAAGGGCTATACCGATTTCAGCGCCGGTGTCCAAGGGTTCTATGAATTTTCAAACCGTTGGAGCATGGGCGGCTGGTTCAAATTCAACCGTCATTCTGACAAGGGTATTGATAAAATTACAACTGAAATGCCGAATGCACAAACCAAGGCGTTGGCAGCTACACTGGAAAAACAGTTGACTGATATGGAAGACGGTTGGGACGAATACGTTATTGGTGCATCGGTTTCTAATCAATTGACCGATAATACCCAAGTAACGGTCTATGGCGAATATACATTTGACGACTCGCATCGTAAATCCCAAAACGGGACAGATGTCAAGGCCGAAATGGGCGTTCGTTTGAACTTTACGTTCTAAACATAAAAAATAACAAATATTGGACTGAATCCCGCGTAATGCGGGATTTTTGTTTTGTACTAAATACTTTTATGATGGGGATTTTTGTGATATAATGTACGCAAAGGAAATGGATTTTACATGAAAAAGTATGCTGTTTTTGCCGTGTTAACGGGTGTTTTTACGGGCGTATCATTTGACGCACAGGCCGCGTATCCTGTATATCAGGCGGCGTACCCAACAACATATCAGGCAACCACCGCACAGGGCCAGGTTATCGCATTGCCAAATCAAACATCGGTTACAACCAGTACCAGTTTGCCGGCAAATACGCGTGTGACGGGGGCTTTGCCACGCGTTGGGTCGGCAGCAACAAATGCGGGACGTAAATATTACCAGCCAGCGGACTATGATCGTTTGGCGGACAGTGGTTTATACATTGGTATTTCAGCGGGGTATTCTGCATCAACCACGGGCAGTATGTCCGCCGATTACGCCAGCGAGGAAAAATCATACGTCGTCCCCGGCGCATTCAAGGATGCAAACTTTGCGTCTGATACCGTGATTCCATTACAGGTATCGGTTGGTGCGGCAATCAACAATGATGTGCGTATTGATTTTTCGTTCTTGCGCTATTCAGGGCTCAGTTATCCAGACACGGTTGAATCTGCCGACGGTAACGGCGGCTATATCACGGGCAAGGTCAGTGGTGGCGCAATCACCGCAAACACGACAATGTTGAATGTGTACTATAATATTGATTCTTATACTGGCTATCTGGCGGGGGGCGCGTTGCGTCCGTATATCGGGGCCGGTGTTGGTATTTCGTTGAATACAATCGCCGACTATGTCGTGTATGATGGCACATTCTATGATGTGATGAAACCATCGGCGGCGGGTGCGGGTGACTTGACGGGTATTTCAGATATCTATGCATACCATAACGGCGGCACAACAGAACAGTTGGCGTTTTCTGTCGAGGGTGGTTTGACCACCGAATTGGACGGCGGTATTAAATTGGACTTCTTTGTGCGCTATGCGAATTTGGGCAAGGTTAAAACGTCGGGCAGTATCGTTGTTTCCCAAACAGAATGGTTGGGTGACGGCGCGGGTGGCGAATATCAGGCCCCATATGATGCTGTGTTCCATTATACCAACTGGTACGAAAGTGGTCGCCTGGGCATGGTTGATTTAGGTGTCCGCGCGCGCCTGCAATTTTAGTTTTTTATAATGCCAGAGTAGGGGGAGAGAGAATGAAGTTTAACTATTATCTATTATCTATGCTCTATGCTCTATGCTCTGCGTCGGCAGACGCCGCTATTCGTGTCGGCAATGCGTCACGCAATTATGCGGCCGGATATCAACAGGTAAATGTCCAACGGGAACAGATTGCGGCGGCCGCAGCCGCACCAGTTGCCACAACACAATCGGCAGATACAGAAACAAACCTGCCGGTGCGGGTGGCAAACCGTGAATTGGCGCAAAAGTTATCGCGTGGCGAAACGGATTCACGCGTCAGTATTGCAACACTGGATTCTTGCGCAATGGTATATCCAAATGGCGAATTTGCATGGGATTCGCCGACGGTTGGAAATGGTGCGGGTGGCGCATCAACATGCGTTGCGGTCGTTGAATTACGCGGCTATCAAATGGGCTTGGATGGTTCTGATGTTGTTTTGGCGCGCGCAAATTTGGCGGCGGGCGATGCGGTAAAATGCAATATATCTGATTTTCCGGAATTTTCATACACCGCCGACGCGGCACGGGTTACATTCCCTGCGGACCACGAACCAACCCGTGCGGACGTGGTTCAGGTATTGAATGCAGAACAGAAACAAAATGCCGGCCTGCGTATTGCTGCGGGTACGGTAATTGGTGGTCTGGCGGGTAATGCCGCCGGCAAAAACGAAATCGGCAGCGACAGCATATTGGGCGGTGGCAAACATAAAACCACTGGTACGATTATCGGCGCACTCAGCGGTGCAGCACTGATGGCGGGCAATGCCTATTCTGGCAAGGTTGCAGGTGACACAATTCTGTCAACTGGTGTCAACGCCGCCGCGGGCAGTATGATTGGCAACATTGCCGCCAGTGGGGAATCTGTCCTGCGTATCGAGGATTGCAAAATCTCCGACGTACCTGCATCCACGAAAAAAACAACCGCTGCGAACAGCGACGCAAACGCGAACAAAAAAGTCACAGAACCACAGAGCAAAAATTCCAAATGTCTGTGGGGTGTCATCAGAAAAGGTGCGGCCCTGTCTGGCAAAAACGCCTATTATAACACTGGCGACGAAACAACATTGGTGTGTGAATCAGACAACACAGGTTGCAAGCAAGAAACATTGCTGAATATTGAACTGGCGGCGTATCCGAACAAAGACATTGATACCGCGGCCAAGGAAGGTTTTGAAAAAATCACAGCAGATTCAACAAAACGTTTTTATCTGACTGAAAAAAATGAAATGAAAAACGGCATAAGTCCTGATAACGGCGCAATTTATGCTCGGATTTCCAATGCCACCGTTGCCACCGGCACACAGATGCCTGCGATGATTGCCGACGTCAACGACAAGGCGTTTGGTTACAAGCGTTCTGATTGGGCCAAATTGAAAACAGATTTATCAGGGCATACAATCTTGGGCCGCACGTCCAGTGGTGCTGGATATGCATTAGATGGCGAATACAGCATCAACGACTTTTACCCAATGATGGTTGATGCGTCTGACGGCGGTATTATTGATTTTGGCAACAAGGCCAGATTAAAAGGCACATTGATTGGCGCGGGTGCTGGTGGTGCATTGGGTGCATATGCCGGATATCAAGGGGCACAATCCGACATTGAAAACCGTTGGGTCACGGCCGTGCGCGAATACAAGGATTCGTTGCAGAAAATATATTGCGCCACAGGAAAGCGATTCTTGGGCTATTACAACGACCAAATCATAATTCCAACAATGACCAACCGATAAAACAAAACACCCGCCTGCGGGTGTTTTTATGTCGTCTTAATACAACAGAAACCGTCCCCGCAGGGGGACGGTTTCAGGGGATACATAATCGTAGAACCCCACAGAAAATATTCTTTATTATATAAACGGTTGCTTCTCAAATCGTCCGTCAATAAAGATTTCTTATGCGTACATGTTATGCCAGATTATTCCAAAGGTCAAGTTTTTTGTTTTTTATGGCAACGGGTTGTAATTTCTGATTATTATGCCTATATTCATAACAAAGGTACAAAACAAAGAGGAACGCGCATGTCTTTGATTTTCGGATTTGATTTAGGTATTGCAAGTATCGGTTGGGCCGCCGTTAAAATGTCAGACCCGACGGCATCTGATACAGACGCTGCCGCCCCAGACAATCGTCCTGTGGGTGAAATCTTGGGGGCGGGTGTACGCTGTTTCGATCAGGCACAAAATGCTGTCGATCGTCGTGTGGCGCGTGGCGCACGTCGCAGAATCAGACATCGTGCGCAACGTATGCGTGATATTCGCAAAATTTTACGCCAATATAATCTGATTGATATTCCAGAACCGAAATTCAATGGGCAAAATAATTTCTATCTGAACCGTGATACAGACATCAATATCTGGCAACTGCGTGCGGTGGATGCGTTTACGCGAAAATTGACACCGCGTGAAACGGGGCGCATCTTGTATCATTTGGCCAAGCATCGTGGGTACGATGATATAACATATCCTGTGTTGACCGGCGCAGTGCCAGAAAAAGCGGACGATGCAGAGGCCAAAGAAGAATTAAAGGCCATTGGTGCAATCAAAGATAATTTTGCAAAACTGCATAACGAAAACCCAGACCAAACAATGTGCCAAATGTTGTATGCTACTGAACACGGTCAGATGCGCAACGGCAGAAAAAGCGTTATCAAAATTACAAAAGATGGTACGCAAAGAACAGAAGAGCAATCATCGTATTCAAATTCTATTCCGCGTTCTGAAATCAAGCGCGAGGCAGAAATGATTTTGCACGCGCAATGCGGCTTTGGTAATGATTTCTCAGACGTGTTTAAGAAATGGTGCGTGGTTGCGTTCCATCAACTTAAATTTAATGAATCTAAATCGCCATTGGCTAAATCGATTGAGAAAATGCGTGGCAAATGCCCGTTCACAAACAAACCTGTCGCGCCCAAGGAATCACCAACTGCGCAAATGTTTGTTGCGTTGACCAAGTGCCGCCAAAATGGTTTTACGGTTGCTGAAACCAATGCTATTATTGACGCATTGTATAAAAAGAAAACAGGACTAAAATATGCTGACGTGCGCAAACTGTTAAAATGGGACGATGACAGCCAGTTCAAAACATTGAACTATTCTCGCACATACGACAAAGAAAATAAAAAGTGGATTGAGCCAGACGTCAAGAAAATTGAAAATTCGAAATTTTACGCATTTACGGGTTGGCATAAACTGGCCAAATATACGACTGATGTCGCCACGATGGACAAGATATTTGATATTATCGTAACCCAGAAAACCCCAGAGAATATTGAACGTGCAGTGTCTGGAATATTACCAGAACACGCCGCCGCAATCGCACAAATTACCAGTTCTGAATTTATAAAATTATCTATATCCGCACTGCAAAAAATCATTCCAGAAATGGCTGCCGGTAAAAAATATAACGAAGCGGTCGCAGACGGTCTGGGAAAAGATTTTAGGGTGCAAAATGTATCGTACATAGACCGCGACAACGGTGTGTCTGCGGGTTGTCTGCACCAGATAAATTGGAATGCGCTGGGAAATCGTATTACATCACCAGTTGCCAAGCGAACACTTGGGCAATTACGCAAGGTTTATAACGCAATGGTTTATCGATTTGGTGCGCCTGACAGAATCCATTTGGAAATTGGTCGCGAATTAAAGAATTCGCCCGATGATATTGCGCGTATGAACCGCGAACAGGAACGCAATCGTCAGGCAACCGAAGAAGCCCGCAAAGAATATGGCAAAAATTACTTTAAGTATAAGTTGTATATGGAGCAGGGTGGCAAGTGTCCATATTGTGGTGCGACGTTGGTTGCGGGCGATTGGGCTGCATATGAAATAGATCATATTTTACCATATTCACGTTCCCTTGATAATTCACAGAGCAACAAGGTCTTGGTCTGTCACGAATGTAATCAGCGCAAGGGCAACAAAACGCCATATGAATTTTTGACAACAGAACAATTTCACGATATGGCGGTGCGTGCACGGGCATTGCATAATCCTGCAAAGTTCAAAAAACTGACAAACACCGAATTGCCCCAAAGCAGTGACGAACAAAACGGATTTATCGAACGTAACGCGAACGATAATGCCACGATTGCACGATTTGCCACAGAGTATTTGGAATACGGTATTGATTGGCCAGAATCCGACAATATAAAAAAGCGCGTTTTGGTGCGTACAGGGTCGCTGACGGACTATCTGCGTCACCAGTGGGGCTTGGTCAAAAATCGCGATGAATCAGACAAACATCACGCCCAAGACGCGATTGTAATCGCATGTGCAACACAGGGAATGGTAAAATATCTGTCAACGTTGTCGGCGCGATTTGAAAACAAATACACACTGATAGAAAAATACGGACAAGCATGGTACAATGTGCTGAAAACCTCTGTCCAAGAACCATGGGCCGGTTTTCGTACTGCTGTGTTTTCTCTCTTGGATAATATCATTGTGTCGCGTCCGCCACGTTGTAATGCCACAGGTGCGGCACACAAAGAAACGATTTATGCAAATCCAAAGTCATATCGTTCAAAACGTGGCTTGAATAAAAATCGCGACAAAGGGTCGATGAAAATTCGGCACGGTCGTGTCGAACGTGGCGATATGTTCCGTTTTGATATTTGGCGTGATGCGCGTGGCAAATATATGTGTGTTCCGATTTTTGTTGCTGACACCAAGGGGAAAGATGATAATAATTTCAAAGTCCCAGACAGCGAATTTATCTGTTCTTTACACAAGGATGATTATGTTCGCCTGACCACCGCAGATGCTGTGTACGAGGGGTATATTACTCAAATGGATCACGGCACAAACTTTATACTGTATCGCCAAGATAACAGCCAAATACAAGTTGTAAAAAAATCTGTTGGTAAATGTACAAACATTGAAAAGTTTGCTATGTCATTACTGGGCACGCCAAAACCGATAAAATTACCAGAACAGCGCACACCAGTTGTAAAATAAAAATAGCGCACTATATAACTGGTAACGGGAAAGGATACAAACAAAGGACATTAAATGTCTTGGCGTATTCTGACCCTGACAAATCCATGTCGGATTTGTGTTCGGCACAAACAATTGCACTGGACTGGTGACGCTGGTGGTGTCCAAGATATCCCATTAGAAGATATCGCGGTTGTCATACTGGAAAACCCCCAGATTCAGATTACATCTACACTGATGTCTGAACTGGCTGAAAACGACGTGGTCGTATTTTCTTGTGATGCATCACACCTGCCAAATGGTGCTTTCTTTCCATTTCATAATAATTCCAGATATACTGAAATTGCGCATGCGCAAATTGCATCGTCGTTGCCATTTCGTAAACGCATGTGGCAAGAAATTGTTAAACAAAAAATTCGAAATCAATCGGCAATCTTAAAGTTGTGTGATAATCCCGCATATAAACGTTTGGAAATTTTGGCCGAAAATGTCGCGTCTGGTGACACTAAAAATATAGAGGGGCTTGCGGCTCGTATCTATTGGTCAGCCCTGTGGGAAAATTTCAACCGCAGTGATGATGCCGATGTACGAAATCATGCATTGAATTACGGCTATGCCATATTACGCGGGTGTGTTGCACGCAGCGCGGTTGGTGCGGGTCTGTTGCCTTTTTACGGCGTACATCATTGTAACAAACTTGATAATTTTTGCATGGTCGACGACATGATTGAACCGTGGCGGCCATTTGTGGATTTTATTGTGCTGTCATTTGATTTTGATGGTTGTGCGCATTTAACCCCAGATATCAAACAACGATTGGTGTCGGTATTATTGCACAGTTGTGAATTTGGCGGCGTGCGACATTCGGTGCTGAATGCAATGCCGCTGTATGCAGAATCCGTGGCAACATGTTTTTGTAATAAAAACTTGGATGCGTTGAAATTGCCATCTATAAAATCAGCCCCAGAAATAGTAAATACCCAGAACTAATATGTTATACAATCGTCAGGAAAAATTTATGCGTATAATTGTATTCTTTGATTTGCCTGTTGGAACAAAGCGCGAACGAAAATATGCCACGCGTTTCAGAAATGATTTGCTGAACGATGGATATTATATGATGCAGTTTTCGGTTTATTCCAGAATAGTCAAGGGGCTGGCTGGAATGGAAAAGCATTTGCAGCGGTTGCGGCATCTGACGCCACCGTCTGGTTCAATTCGGGTGCTGACCGTTACTGAAAAACAGTTCGCAGATATGTTATTTTTGGTTGGCACTGCACCAACAGCAGAAAAAATTGGTTCCCAACAATTATTGATGTTTTGATAAAAAACAGAACCGATTCGTTAAAAATAAAACACAAACATGCCCGTTTTTGATATTACAAACACATAAAAACCCGCAAATTTCAGCGGGTTTTTATGTGTCTATTATACCAAAGACGATTTGAGAAGCAACCTATAACAAGACGCACTCAACAGCACCAATATGCAGGATTATACCAAAGACGATTTGAGAAGCAACCTATAACAACAAGTATACGCAATGTTTAACCAAATCAATTATACCAAAGACGATTTGAGAAGCAACCTATAACAGGTCAGGATTATCAACCACGTATCGATTCATTATACCAAAGACGATTTGAGAAGCAACCTATAACCTATACTAAGGGCATATCAATAAGGACATAATTATACCAAAGACGATTTGAGAAGCAACCTATAACATGTATATTTCATTGTTGATATTTTCTTTGATTATACCAAAGACGATTTGAGAAGCAACCTATAACCCAGCCATGTTATATATTTGTGCCGCTTGTATTATACCAAAGACGATTTGAGAAGCAACCTATAACTGTAGTTGCTGTCGTAATACCCGACCGTCAATTATACCAAAGACGATTTGAGAAGCAACCTATAACCCATTCTGTGGATTTACCCACGTTTCTTTTATTATACCAAAGACGATTTGAGAAGCAACCTATAACTCCAAAATGCAACCTATGCATTTACCACATATTATACCAAAGACGATTTGAGAAGCAACCTATAACTGGTATGTCCAGAAATTCGTTGCCGATGGTATTATACCAAAGACGATTTGAGAAGCAACCTATAACTGCCGTTGCCGGTTATGTTGGGTGGAAAAAATTATACCAAAGACGATTTGAGAAGCAACCTATAACGAACCGCGCCGCATTGCAACCATTATGCGAATTATACCAAAGACGATTTGAGAAGCAACCTATAACAATGTGTCAAGGATTATGTTGAGTGCGTCAATTATACCAAAGACGATTTGAGAAGCAACCTATAACAGTGATTCCATACTAAACGGTGTGGAACTGATTATACCAAAGACGATTTGAGAAGCAACCTATAACTTGCTAACGCTTGCTCGCACACACGCCGATATTATACCAAAGACGATTTGAGAAGCAACCTATAACCAAAATTACGTTCAATAAACGTATTGCGAAATTATACCAAAGACGATTTG
>OIZI01001142.1_pt1 | contig 11935 bp, 9 predicted proteins | sample 1588441 | NCBI WGS metagenome assembly OIZI01 (sample SAMN03283284) | human gut metagenome | biome: human-associated habitat; material: feces | host: Homo sapiens | place: Peru | collected 2012
CACCAGTCTGCGGACTGGTTCGCAATGACAGGTTGTTTTCTAACAGCCCCAATTTGTTTATCTCTTCTTTTTCATTAACCTTTCACCGACCCCGCGGTAACACCCTTGATGATGAAGCGGGACAGGAAGATGTACACGGCCAGAACCGGCAGAATGGCAAGCAAAATGAACATATACACCTTGCCCAAATCGAACTTGGAGTAGTCCGCCGCCCGGAGCTGAGCAATCATAATGGGGACGGTTTTCATCTCGTTTTTGTTGAGAATCAGGGCCGGCAGGAAGTAGTTGTTCCAGGACTCCACAAAGGAGAAAATCATCTGCACAGCGATGGCGGGCTTGATCATGGGCAGGACAATCCGGTTGAAGGTGTAGAACTCGCCGGAGCCATCCACCCGGGCGGCATCCACGATTTCCATGGGCAGAACCGAGGCCATATACTGCTTCATGTAGAAGAACACCACAGGAGCGGCGATGCCCGGGAGAATCAGGGGGATGTAGCTGTCTGTCAGGCCGAACTTGTAGCACAGCTGGACAAAGCCGGAGGCGCTGACCTGCTTGGGGATGACCATAACAGCCAGGATAAAGGTGGTGGCCGCCTTCTTGAACTTAAAGTCGTAGGCGTGGAGACCGTAGGCCGTCAGGGCAGAGAAATAGGTGGTCAGGACGGAGGTGCAGGCCGCCACAAAGAAGCTGTTGGCCATACCCTTGGGGATATTGATGGAGCTGTCGAACCAGGCGTTTTTGAAGTTCGTCAGAAAATTCCCCTGGGGCAGGAAACGGAAGCCGCCCTGCAGGTCCGCGTTACTACGGGTGGAATTGATGATCAGCATGTAGAAGGAGAACAGGCACAGAATGGACAGGAAAATGAGAATCACATAAACAACGAACCGGCTCAGGGTCAGCATTGCCTTTGCCTTGCGGCTGTCGGAAGTATTGGTTTTCATAATGATACCTCCTTAGTTGTCTTCTTTGGTCAGGCTCTTGAACACCAGGATGCTGAGCAAGCCCGTGATGATGAAGATAATCACAGAGACCGCTCCTGCCATGCCGTAGTTCTTGCTGGTCTTCAGGAAGTTGTTCAGGTACATGATCAGGGTGGTGGAGCTTCTGTTGGGGGTGCCCGCGCCGTTGGTCAGAACCTGGGGCACGTCGAACATCTGCAGGCCGCCGATGAGGGCCGTAATCACGGTGTAAATCAGCACGGGCATTAATAGCGGCAGCGTCACCCGGAAGAAAACCTGAATGGAGTTGGCCCCGTCCAGGTTGGCGGCTTCAAACAGGTTCTGGTCGATGCCCATAATGCCCGCCATCAAAAGAATGGTGGTGTTGCCGAACCACATGAGGAAGTTCATGGCAGCGACCAGGCCCCGGACGGTGACCCGCTTGTCAAAGAATGGGATGGGCACGTCGGACCAGCCCATCTGGACAATCAGCTGATTCACAGGGCCCACGTTGGAGAACAGGGTGAAGAACAGCATGGAAAAGGCGGAAGCCATAATGAGGTTTGGCATATAGATCACGGTCTTGAAGAACTGCTGGCCCTTGATTTTCAGCCGGTAGCTGGTAAAGAACACGCTCAGCAGCAGGGCAATAGCCACCTGGGGCACCGCGCCCTCAATCCACATAATCAGGGTGTTGCCGGTGAATTTTAGGATGCTGATGGTGCCGTTCTTGTCCGGGGTGAAGAGCTTGACATAGTTCCGGAAGCCCACAAAATTGGGGCCCACCTGGGTCAGGCCCTCCCGGTAGTTCTCGAAAAAGCTGTTGTAGATGGTGAGCAGCTGGGGAACCAGGGCGAAGATACAGTAGGTGACAAAGAAGGGCAGGATGAACAGGTAGCCCCACTTGGCATAGCTGATGCCCTTTTTGCGCTTGAGCTTTGTTCCGGACGGGGTTGTAGTTTGCATAACAAGAGCCTCCCTTGGTTTTGTTTTCGGCATTCCGCATGGGGAAACCTTTCCCCATCCGGAATACGGAAAAGGGTCCCGGGGCAGGGCGCAGGCCCTGCCCCGGAGAGGAGAAAGAAACTGAAATTTTACGGAGTAACGATGGTGGGGTAGGACTCGGAAACCAGAGCGTAGAAGTTGGTCATGGCCTGGTCCTCGGTCACGTCGCCGTCGCAGTATTCACGCCAGCACTTCTGCAGGTCCTCGTTGATGACCTGGTCATAGATGGTGTGGTTCTCGAAGACGATGTTCTTTGCCAGCTCCACATAGATGGCGGTGTCGTTCTGGCCGCCCAGGAAGGCGTTGCCGAAGTCGGGGTCAGAGGCGAACTTGGCGTTCACAGCCTGGTTGTTGGAGAACTGCATGTCGTCGGAAACCAACTTGGAGCAGGTCTCTTCGTCGTTAATGAACAGGTTCATAATGTCAGCAACCATGGTGGGGTTGTCGGTGCCGGTAGGAGCCAGCAGCCAGGTGCCGCCCCAGAAGTGAGCCTGAGGACCTTCGCAGATGGCCCAGTCGCCAGGGCAGCCCTTTTCGGCATCCTGCGCGTTGCCCATGGAGAAGTTGTAGTACCAGGCAGGTCCAAAGTAGCACATAACCTTGCCATCCTTGAACATCTGAGCGGTGCACTCATCGGACCAGATGTCGCAGGTCTGGGTGTAGCCCTTGTCGGTGAAGTCCTTGGCCTGAGCCATCCAGGTCTTCATAGCCTCGGGAATCTGCAGGTTGTTGTCGGCATCGACCCAGGCTTCGTCAACGTTGTTGGAGAATACACGGTAGGTAGCGGACTCGGAAGCGGTCATCATGTAGCCCTTGGCCTTGGCCTGAGCGGCAACATCATTGAACTTGTCCCAGTCGGACAGAGCCTTCTGGACTTCGGCGGGATCATCGGTGCCCAGGACATCCTGCGCGATGGAGCGGCGGTAAATCAGGGCAGCGGGGCAGCACTGGAAGGAAACACCCTTGACAACGCCGCTGGCATCGGAGGCGCACTGCACGGTGTAGCCGTAGGTATTGGAGAAATCGGTCACGCCCAGCTTGGTGACATCCTGGGTGAACTCGGAATCGGTGTACTTCTGGATGTAGTCAGCCTCGGCCAGGAACAGGTCCACCTTGTCGTCATCGGCGGCATTGGCCTGATTCATCAGAGCCTGGTCCAGCTTTTCCTGGTAAGCGCCGCCATCACTGGGGGTAATGATCCAGTTGACCGTGACACCTTCGGGGACGGTGTAGTACTTCTCGAAGAAGCCCTTGAACTCCTCGTTCCAGGCGTAGATGTTGAAAACCTTGCCCTCGGAGGACTCAGCGGCAGGCGCTTCGGTCCCGGCGGCCTTGGTTTCGGCGGGTGCGGCGGTGGTTGCTGCCGCGGTGGTTTCAGCGGGTTGCTGGGAGCTGCAGGCGCACAGTGCAAAGACCATGGCCAGCGCAAGGATCATGGATAGTGCCTTTTTCATTGTATGTTCCTCCTTAAAATAATAAACAAACGCTGTATGTGCACCGCCTTTCCGGCGGATTACACCGAATTAAGGGAGCTTTGCCACGGATTCCCGAATCCGGAGATCCCCGGGAATCACAATCCGGTCCAAAAGGGTGGTTCTGGGCCGCTCGATGAGGTCGATGAGGCCCTTGGCCGCCGCCGTTCCCAGGGCCTTGGTGTCCTGGTGATAGGTGGTAAGCCGGGGGGAGATAATGTCCGCCAGGGGAATGCCGTCGTAGCCGATGACGGAAATGTCCTCCGGGATTCTCAGCCCCGCCTCCCGAATGACGTTCATGCCGCCAATATAGGAGTAATCATCGGGAAAGAGGATACAGGTGGGCTTTTCCTGCATGGCCAGAAGCTCCTTGGTAATGGCGGCGCAGCCCTTGGCATCGTGGTAGGCACCCTTACGAACGGAGACCTTGCTCATATCCAGCCCCAGGTCCTCGCAGGCCCGGTAGAAGCCGGTGAGTCGGTTTTGAGTGACGGCGGTGTCCTCGCCGTGGATAAAGGCGATGCGCCGGTGGCCCTGACTGTAGGCGTATTTTACAAGGGCCTCCATGCCCTGGACGTTGTCGGAGACGATGGCCAGGCGGTTGTTGAAAATGTGGTCGATGGTCACCACCGGCAGGCTGGACTCCACCAGTTCCAAAACCTGGGGGTCGGAAAAATCCACACAGGCGATTACCACGCCGTCCACGCCCCGGTAGAGGCAGTGCTGCAAATAGGAGGTCCGTCTTCCTACATTACGATTGATAAAGGTCACGTCGTAGCCCCGGCTCTCCACCTCTACCTTCAGGTTTTCCAGCACGGAGGAGAAGTACTCATGGGTCAGGCCGCTGTTCTGGTCGTCTACAAAGAGGATGCCGATATTGTAGGTGCGATTGGCCTTCAGGGCCCGGGCCGCGGAATTGGTAACGTAGCCCATCTCCTCGGCGGTTTGCCGGATGCGGGCCCGGGTTTCGGGGCCAATGTCCGGCTGGTCGTTCAGCGCCTTGCTGACCGTGGCGACGGAGACACCGCAGCGCTGGGCAATATCTTTCATGGAGACCATGTGGGTGCTTCCTTTCGACGTTTTTCCTTAATCGTTATCGTAATGACAGCATACCGCAGATTTTCCAAAATTGCAAGATGTATTTTTCTATTTTTTGACGTATTCGTAAAATTTGAATGGTTTGTACAAAAAGGGTACGAAAATCTAGGCACGTTGACAACGTAAGTTTTTCATAATTTTCGGACGGATTTGAAAGTTCACCAAGTTCGGCTGCTTAAAATTGGTCATTATTGCCAAAAATCGCAGGATATGCAAAAATCAGTTGCGTTTTTTATAAAAGAAATGTATTCTAAGAAAGAGAATATCCGAACTTAAACGTTTTCTTTAAGCGTTTAAGTGCATCTTATAAAGGAGGAATTCCGAATATGCAGTACGGCCATTTTGACGACCAGCGCCGGGAATATGTCATCGACACCCCCCGGACACCCCTTCCCTGGATTAACTATCTGGGGAGTGAGGATTTCTTTGCCCTTGTTTCCAATACGGCAGGCGGCTACTGCTTCTATAAGGATGCCCGTCTGCGGCGGCTGACCCGCTACCGCTACAACAATGCCCCCCTGGATTCCGACGGCTTCCACATCTACCTGCGGACGGAGAACGGTAGCATCTGGAATCCCGGCTGGCAGCCCGTGCAGACCGAGCTCAGCGCCTACCGCTGCCGCCACGGCCTGGGCTACACGGTGCTGGAGAGCAGCCTGGAGGGGCTGGAAGTCCAGCAGACCATGCTGGTGCCCATGGGGGACAACTGTCTGCTCACCCGCCTGACTCTGAAAAACACCGCCGAGCATACACAGGCGGTCACAGTCTTCCCCTATCTGGAATTCTGCCTGTGGGATGCCATGGACGACAGCTCCAATTTCCAGCGAAACTACTCCACCGGCGAGGTGGAGGTAACGGACCGGGCCATCTACCACAAAACCGAGTACCGGGAGCGCCGGGACCACTATGCCGTCTCCTGGGCAAACCGCCCCTTTGACGGCTTTGACACCGCCCGGGACGCCTTCCTGGGCATCTACGGCAGCCCCGCGAAGCCCCAGGCGGTGTCCGCGGGCCACTGCACCGGCTCTGTGGCCCACGGCTGGGCACCGGTCAGCGCCATGGAGTTCCGGGTAACCCTGGCCCCCGGGGAGAGCGACACCCTGCTTCTGGGCCTGGGGTACATCGAAAGCCCCCAGGCGGAAAAATTCACGGCCCCGGGAATCATCAACAAAGCCAGGGCCCAGGCCATGATGGCCCGGTATGACACCCCGGAGAAGTTTGACGCTGCCATGGAAGGTCTGAAAAAGGACTGGGCCTCCCTTCTCTCCGGCTTCACCGCCTCTACCGGCGACGAAAAGGTGGACCGGATGGTGAACATCTGGAACCAGTACCAGTGCATGGTGACGTTCAATATGTCCCGCTCCGCCAGCTACTACGAAAGCGGCATGGGCCGGGGCATGGGCTTCCGGGATTCCTGCCAGGATTTGCTGGGCTTTGTCCACATGATTCCTAAGAAGGCCCGCCAGCGGCTGCTGGACATCGCCGCCACCCAGTTCCCCGACGGCAGCGCCTACCACCAGTACCAGCCCCTGACCAAGAAAGGAAATCTGGCCGTGGGCTCCGGCTTTAACGACGACCCCCTGTGGCTGGTGGCCGGCACCGATGCCTACCTGCGGGAGACAGGGGACTACTCCATTCTCTCGGAATCCGTGCCCTTTGACAACGACGAAAGTCTTTCCAGGCCCTTTATGGAGCACCTGCGCCGCAGTATCCAATACACCATGACCCACCTAGGCCCCCACAAGCTGCCCCTGATTGGCCGGGCGGACTGGAACGACTGCCTGAACCTGAACTGCTTCTCCGCCCACCCCGGCGAGAGCTTCCAGACCACCGGCCCCAGCGAGGGTCCCGTGGCCGAGAGCGTCTTCATTGGCGGCATGTTCGTAAAATACGGAAATTGTTATGTTGACCTTTGCCGTCACCTGGGACTGACCCAGGAGGCGGACCAGGTTGCCTCCGCCGTAAAGGACATGGAGCGGGCGGTGCTGGGCCCCGGCTGGGATGGAGCCTGGTTCCGCCGAGCCTATGATGCCTACGGCGCTCCCGTGGGAAGCAAGGAATGCGGGGAGGGCCAGATTTTCATTGAGCCCCAGGGCATGTGCGTCATGGCAGGCATCGGCAAGGAAACCGGCGAGGCCGCCCGGGCCCTAAAGAGCGTAGAGGAGCGCCTGGACACCAAGTACGGCATTGTGCTTTTGCAGCCAGCCTACACGGAGTACTACCTGAATCTGGGCGAAATCAGCTCCTACCCTCCCGGATATAAGGAAAACGCCGGTATTTTCTGCCACAACAACCCCTGGATCGTCTGCGCCGAGGCAGAGCTGGGCCACGGGGACCGGGCCTTCCAGGTGTATCGCCGGACCTGTCCTGCCTATACGGAAGCCATCAGCGAGATTCACCGCACGGAGCCCTACGTCTATAGCCAGATGATTGCGGGCATCGATGCCCCCAGCTTTGGCGAGGCAAAAAACTCCTGGCTGACGGGCACCGCCGCCTGGACCTTCCTGAGCATCTCCCAGGCGATTCTGGGCATCACCCCCACCCTGGACGGCCTTTCCGTAGACCCCTGCATTCCCAAAGACTGGAAGGAATTCACCGTGAGCAGAACCTACCGGGGTGCCCGGTATCATATCCACGTGGGCAATCCCCAGAGGGTGGAAAAGGGTGTGGCCTCCGTCACTGTGGACGGCACGCCGATTTCCGGAAATGTGCTGCCCCAGGCCCCGGAAGGAGCCGAGGTACAGATTGAGGTGGTTCTGGGATGAGCGGATTTCCAAAGGACTTTGTCTGGGGCGCTGCCTCCAGCGCCTACCAGATTGAGGGAGACCCCCTGGCCGACGGCGGCGGAAAATCCATCTGGGACACCTTCTGCCACACCCCCGGCAAGACCTTCGAGGGGGACACCGGCGACATTGCCTGCCGCAGCTATGCCCACCCGGAGTGGGATTTGGAAAATTTGAAAACCCTGGGGGTCAGCGCCTACCGCTTCTCCACCTCCTGGGCTCGCATCGACCCCCAGGGGGACGGGCAGTGGAACGAAAAGGGCCTTGCCTATTATGACCGTGTGGTGGACGGCTGCCTTTCCGCGGGGATTACCCCCTACATGACCCTCTACCACTGGGAGCTTCCCCAGGCCCTGGAGGACAAGGGCGGCTGGCTAAGCCGCTCCACGGCCCAGGCCTTCGCCCGGTTTGCCGGAATGATGGCAGCCCACTTCCGGGGGCGGGTAAAGCACTATTTTCTCCTGAATGAGCCCCAGTGCTCCGTGGCCCTGGGCTACGGAAACGGCATCCACGCCCCGGGAAAACAGCTTTCCATGGAGGGGCAGTTCCTTGCCTGGAAAAACCTGCTTCTGGCCTACGGTCTGGGCACCGCCGCCATCCGAACAACGGACCCCAGCGCCCAGACGGGCATCGCCACCACCGGGCGGCTGTGCTACCCGGAATCGGAAAAGGACATCGAGGCCGCCCGGCAGGCCACCTTCCGGGTCAGCGACGACGATTGGCTGTTTACCCACCAGATGGTGCTGGACCCGGTGTGCCTGGGGGCATTCCCGGAAATCGAAGCGGGCGAACTCCGGTGCCTGGCCGCAAAGGTCACCCCGGAGGAAATGGCCATCATCCACCAGAAGCCGGACTTTCTGGGCTTTAACATCTACAACGGCTGGTGCGTCCGGGAAACGGAAGCGGGCCCCTACTACGTCCCCCGCTACCCGGGCTTCCCACGGACGGGGCTTAAATGGCCGGTGACCCCGGAGGTCATGGACTGGGGAGTCGCATTCCTGGGCAGGCGTTATTCCCTGCCCTGCTACATCACGGAAAACGGTCTGAGCTGCAACGATGTGATAAGCCTGGACGGCCAGGTTCACGACCCCAACCGAATCGACTTTCTGCACCGGTATCTGCGGTGCCTGCAAAATTCTCTTTCCCACGGTGCGGACCTCCGGGGCTATTTCCACTGGGCCCTCACCGACAACCTGGAATGGCACAGCGGCTTTGGGGACCGCTTCGGCCTCGTCTACGTGGACTTCCCCACCGGCAAGCGGATTTACAAGGACAGCGCCGAATGGTACAAAACCGTCGTAGACCGCAACGGGGAAAACCTGTAGGTGCCGCAACGATTCCGTTTTCTTCCCAGGAGTGCTGTACATTTTTGGGAAGTTATGCTATAATGTTGGGGAACAAAAACATAAGGATGGTGTTTCCCATGAACTATCAGGAAGCGATGGCACAGGCCCGGGGAAATATGGGCAAGTGCAAAGCATGTCCCGTCTGCAACGGTCAGGCCTGCCGGAATACGGTGCCCGGGCCGGGGGCCAAGGGCGTTGGAGATACGGCCATTCGGAACTACGATGCCTGGCAAAAAATCCGGGTAAATATGGACACTCTGTGCTCCTATGGCGACGCGGACACCCGCTTTACCCTCTTCGGCAAAACCTTTGCCGCCCCCTTGTTTGCCGGTCCCGTAGGTGCCGTGACCATGCACTACAGCGACAGGTATAACGACGAGACCTACAACGCCGCCCTGGTCAGCGGCTGCGCCCAGGCGGGCATTGCGGCCTTTACCGGTGACGGTCTGGATGCCAACGTCATGGTCCAGGCCACCAAGGCCATCGGCGCGGTAGGCGGCCTTGGCGTTCCCACGGTGAAGCCCTGGAATCTGGAGCTCATTCGGGAGAAGATGGCCCTGGTGAAGGAAAGCGATGCCTTTGCCGTTGCCATGGATGTGGACGCGGCGGGTCTGCCCTTCCTGCGGGGCATGGAGCCTCCCGCGGGCAGCAAGACCGTAGAGCAGCTGCGGGAAATCAGGGAGATGGCGGGCAGGCCCTTTATCGTCAAGGGCGTTATGACCGTCAAGGGCGCGCTCAAATCCCTGGATGCCGGGGCGGATGCCATTCTGGTTTCCAACCACGGCGGACGGGTCCTGGACGGCTGCGCGGCCACCGCTGAGGTGCTGCCGGAGATTGTGTCCGCGGTGGAGGGCCGGGTTCCCGTTCTGGTGGACGGCGGCATCCGCACCGGTACGGATATCTTCCGGGCCCTGGCGCTGGGCGCGCAGGCCGTGGTGATCGCCCGGCCCTATGTCTGCGCGGTCTATGGCGGCGGTGCCGAGGGTGCCGTGGCCCTGACGGCAAAGCTTCAGGCCGAGCTTGCCGACACCATGCAGATGTGCGGTGTTCATTCCCTGGGGGAGATCACCCGGGAATGCGTGCGGATTTGACGGAATTCCGCGACAAATTATTTCTTGTGGCCGCGCACGTTCGCAGTGCACGGCCACAAGTCTTTGCAGCATGGAAAATTTTTCAAAAAGCACTTGACAAACCGGTTCTTTTGCGGTATTATGCGCTCAACAACTTCACATCCCATCAAATGTGTTGAATCAGAAGAGTAGAATCCCGATTCCGCGTCCAGAGAGCTGCCGGTTGGTGCGAGGCAGTCGTGTGGCCCGATTCGAAAATCCCTGAGGAGCAGCCGGCTGAACCCGTTTCGTCAGTAAGCCCGGACGCAAGGCAAGCGTTATCGTGCCGCACGTTTAACTGCAAAGGCGACGTGACAGAGGGGCCGGTTACCCGGCAAATTGAGTGGTACCGCGGAGTATCGTAAAAAGGATTTTTACAGCTTCGTCTCAAGAAAAACTTGGGACGTGGCTGTTTTTTTATTCTTATTTTGGAGGAAACGGATTATGAACACCTACACCAACTGCCTGCCCGCCTGGAGCGTGGGCCCCGACTGCTACAAGGAAGTCTACACCGTCACCCGCCGTTACGGCAAAAAGGCCGCCGTGGTCGGCGGCAAGACAGCCCTGAGCAAGGCCTATGACAAGCTGGCCGCCGCGGTTTCCGGCACCGGTCTGGAGCTCACCGCCCCCATCTGGTACGGCGGCAACTCCACCTACGAAAACGGCGACATGGTAGCGGCCATGAAGGAGGTCCGGGAGGCGGACATGGTCTTCGCCGTGGGCGGCGGCCGGGCGGTGGATACCTGCAAGTATATCGCCGAGAAGCTGGATAAGCCCCTGTTCACCTTCCCCACCATCGCCTCCAACTGTGCCCCCGTCACCGCCATCGGCGTGTTCTACAACCCGGACGACACCTTTAAGAACTATTTCTATCCCACCCGCTGCCCCCTGCACGCCTTCCTGGACACCCAGATTATCGCGGAAGCGCCGGAGAAGCTCCTCTGGGCCGGCATCGGCGACGCGCTGAGCAAGGAGTGCGAGGTAGAGCTGTGCACCCGGGGCCGGGACCTGCCCCACACGCCGCTCATGGGCCGGACCATGGCCGCCTGCTGCACGGACCCCCTGGTTAAATACGGCAAGCAGGCCCTGGAGGAGTGCCGGGAAAACAAAGCGGGAGAGGCCCTGCAGCAGGTAGCCCTGTGCATCGTGGTGTCCACCGGCATCGTCTCCAACTTTACAACCACCGCCAACGATTACTACTACAATAGCTCCCTGGCCCACTGCGTTTACTACGGTGCCACCATGGTGCCCGCCTCCAGCAGAAATCACCTCCACGGGGAAATCGTCTCCTTCGGCGTGCTGACCCTTTTGACCTACGACAGGAACTTTGCCCGCCGGGATGAGCTTCTGGAATTCAACGCCTCCGTGGGCCTGCCCGTGACCCTGGAGCAAATCCAGCTGACGGAAGACAATCTGCAGACCATCGCCGACAAGGCCGCCACCGTGGTGGAATGGACCTGCTCCTTGCAGACCTTTACCAAGGAGGCCTTTGTGCAGGCCATGCGGGACACCGATGCCGCGGGCAGAGCCTACCTGGCCGCCCACAAAGCTTAATTCCTCCGTCTATCGTAGGGGCGGCTATCATGTCAAGACTCACATGGTTTACACTTTGTGCAATCACATGGTTTACACCTTCAGTCGTGGGTGTTTACCAAAAAGTTAGCTCTTTTAAGTGTGTAAACACGTTTGTCAACGTCAATCCGCCCTATGCGGAATTCTCTAAAAACCAGGGTAATTTGTCCCTGGGAACTGGATTCACGCACTCCGATTTCTTTTCCACGAAATCCCTCACTTAGGAAATACCGGTGCCCTCCGTAGCAGAAATATCCCGTTGTGGACACTTTGCATTTCTGGTATTCCTCAGAGTATTCCCAGGACTGAATCTTTTCCGGGAACTGACGGGAGCTCTTCCGAAATACCGAAGCAGGTACTTCCAGATTAAGTGAGCAATGTGGTCGGATATTGTTGTAAAAATTCCGGTATTTCTCAAATTTTTCTTGAGAATCATCGATATCCAAAAAGGTATTTTCTCGTAAACACTCTCTTTTAAAAGAACGGTTATACCGCTCCTCTTTGCCTTGTGTCTGCGGGTGCAATGGCCTGCCGTGCATCGTGAGAATTCCCAATTCCATGAGCCATACCTCGAATGCGGTATATCCCATGCTTTGAGCGGTACCCCAC
>OIZI01001144.1_pt1 | contig 11924 bp, 9 predicted proteins | sample 1588441 | NCBI WGS metagenome assembly OIZI01 (sample SAMN03283284) | human gut metagenome | biome: human-associated habitat; material: feces | host: Homo sapiens | place: Peru | collected 2012
TACACCGTGCCCTTGAACTGGTCAAGGAAGTGGTTGATGAGATAGGCGCGCTGCTTCTTGTCGGTCGTCTTGCCGAGCAGATGGCGCATGAGCAGCACCTCGTTGCAGGTGGAAGCGACCTCGGCCACGAAGATGACGTACGCGGCGGTATTCACCGGCTGATACTTGCAGCTGTGGTAGCTGTGCAGCGCGTGACCCATTTCGTGGGCGAGCGTGAACATGCTGTCGAGATTGTCCTTGTGGTTGAGCAGGACGTAGGGGTGCGGGTAGCTGTTGCCGGAGGAGTACGCGCCGCCGCGCTTGCCGGTGTTTTCGTAAACGTCGATCCAGCGGTTGGCGAAGCCTTCTTTCAGAAGATCGGTATAATCCTCGCCGAGCACCGCGAGCGCTTCGAGCACCGTGGCCTTGGCTTCCTCGTAGGTGATCTCGCTGTCGGCGTCCGCCACGATGGGGGTGTACACGTCGTACATGTGCAGCTCGTCCACGCCGAGCAGCTTCTTGCGCAGCGCAACATAGCGGTACATCTTGTCCATGTTCGCGTGGACGGCCTCGATGAGATTGTCGTAAACCTCCTCCGGCACCTCCGTCACGTCGAGCGCGGCGGCGCGGGTGGAGGGATAGTGCCGCGCGTCCGAGAAGAACTTGAGCGAGCGGAACTGCCCGTCGAGCGCCGCGGCGACGGTATTTTTGAATTCGCCGAAGCGGTTATAGTAAGCTTCAAAGGCGTTTTTGCGCAGCACGCGGTCGCTGCCCATGAGCAGGGGGACGAACGTCCCGCTCGTGAGAACGCGCTCGTTTCCTTCGCCGTCGGTCACGGCCGGGAACGTGAGATCGGCGTCGCGGAAGACGCTGGCGATATTTTCCGGGCCGTTCGCCATCTCTCCGGCGGCGGAGAGGAGCTTTTCCTCCTCCGGGGAGAGGATGTGCGCCTTGCGGCGGCGAATTTTATAAATATTGCGGCGGTAGGTCTCCAGCTCCGGCTGCGCGGCATAGAAGAGATTCACCGTGTCCTCGTCGAGCGCCATGATCTCCGGCGTTTCAAACGCGCTCGCCGCGTCGATGGCGACGAGCGTCGCAAGCGCCTTGGCGCGCATGCCCTGATAAACGCTGTTGCCGGTGTCCTCGTCGCCCTTGCAGTTCGCGTAGCCGTAGAGCTTTTCAAGCCGCACGGAGAGCGCGTCGTTCAGGCGGAACCACTCCAAAAGCGTCTCCGCGCTCTCACCGAGCCTGCCGCGGAACGCTTCGATCTGCTCCGGCACGGCCTTGAACGCTTCATACTCCGCCTGCCACGCCTCGTCGCTTTCAAATACGTCCCTGAGATTCCAGGTCGATTCCTCCGGCACTTCGCTGCGCGCCGGGATGGGTCTGTCTGCCATTGGGTATATCCTCCTGCAAAGTTAAAATTTCTTTTTCGGGAGCTTGTGCTCCTTGCCGTCCTCACCGATGATGTAGACGTTTTCGAGCGTTTCGAGCGTGCCGCGCCGCCAGTCGGCCAGATATTCCTCGCGCAGGGCGAGGCGCTCCGCCGTTTCCTCGGGCGTGAGCGCGCGCTCGCGCGAAATGCGCGTCAGCTCGCTGATACGGTTTTTCTTTTCTTCGGTCATGGTCACATCGTCCCCAATTCGTCCAGATTCTTTTCAAACGCGCCGAGGCAGTGCTCCATAAACCAGTCTGCCTCTGGGAGATGCATCTCCTCAATGGCGCGGCGCGTCTGCTCCTCGGCGGAGAGAAATTCGCGGTTGCCCGCCTTGCGCTCTTCGATGCACTGGCGCAGCGCCGAGAGCTTGTCGGCTGCCTTGACGAGCTTTTCCTCGTCCTCCGATGCTGTGAATGCGCTCTCGTATGCCCCGCGCAGCTCCTCCGGCAGCATGGCGAGAAGCCGCTCGTCCGCGGCGTGCTCGACCTTTTTATAGGCGTCGCGGAGCGTGCGGTCGTGGTACTTGATCGGCGTCGGAAGATCGCCGGTCAGAATTTCGCTCGCGTCGTGGTAGACCGCAAGCACCGCGAGACGCTCGGCGTCGCATTCCTGCCCGAAGATCTCGCGCCGGATGATGCCGAGCGCGTGGGCGTACACTGCCGTTTCATGGCTGTGCTCCTGCACGTTTTCCGGGATGCTGCTGCGCATGAGCCCCCAGCGGGAGATATACCGCATGCGCGACAAAAGGGCATAAAACCCCGTTTCCTTCACCATTTGTTGCTCACCTTCTCCGCAAAGCCGGGAAAATCCGCAAACTCCACCACGGTGCCGTTATCGAGAACGGCCTTGCCGGTAAACCTTCCGAACACCTGGTGCTGGTCGGATTTGATGAGCTTCACGTCCGCGCAGCTCGCGCGGTCGAGCACCGGCACGAAATCGGCCTCGAACCGCCCGTCGTCGGACGTGAATTTCCAGGGCTCCGTATAGCGCTCCCTGCCCTCATCTTCGCCGGGAATTTCAAATTTGATGCCGCCGAGCTTGTGCGCGGTACCGGCGTGGAAGAGCATGTTTTCGCTCGCCGCGCTCGTATCGCCGAAGCCGTAGCCGAGATTCCAGCCGAACGGCGTCCCGCTCGGCAGCACATACGCCGCGCTGCTCCAGTACCACGTATTTTCATACGTCCACACGCCGCGTCCCCAGTCGAGCACGGCGAAGCTGTCGCTCGGCTCAAAGGTGTACGTCTTGCCGTTATAATTTACATACCCGCTCGCGCGAAAGCCCACGATCTTCTGGTTATAGTAGAAATGGCCGGGCTTATCAAAGGGCGTGGCGATAACGAGCGAATCCTCCGGGCATTCGGTGAGCTCGACGCGCGCGGAGAGGGCGCTCTCGCCGAACTTGTTCATATACGCGATGAGGACGCGCTTCTCCCCCTCGTGGATGAAGTGGATACCGTAGCCGCGCGCGGCGGAGTGTACATCGCCGGTCACGCTCGTCTCCGGCAGGTGCTTTTTGCCGAGCGGCAGGAAGGACATCGGGCTTTTCGTGATCTCCCAGCCCTCCTCAAGATCGAGCAGACTCACGGAGTCCAGTCCCATATAGCCGTTATCCGCCACGGTGAGCGCGAGAGCGAATTTGCCGTTGTTGACGAGATAATAATCCCATTCCTTGATGCGCAGGGGCGAGACCTTCACGTCCGCGCGGCGGTATTCCTGCACGAGCGCGCGGGAAAAGCCGGGGCGGGCGAGATCGCCCTTTTCGTTGAGCAGCGCGCCGGGGGTCGTGATCTCGGTCTGTCGGTCCATTCAGATGCCCTCCTTACGCTGGGCGCGGATATCCCGGCCCAGAAATTCCATCCATTCGTATTCTCCGGCGAGCCGCGAGGCGAGCGCCGCGCCGTAGCGCGTTTCGATGCCGGAGCGGTCGAGATTCGTGGAGACGATCGTCTTCTTCCCGGCGCGCAGGCGGCCGTCGAGCAGGGCGTAAAGCGCGCTCTGCGTGAACGCCGTCAGCATTTCGGTGCCGAGATCGTCGAGAATGAGAAGATCGCAGCTCATAAGCTGGCGCACGCGCGAGGCGGCGTCCGATACCTCGTCCGTATCGCGGGAGAATTTCTCGCGCTCGAACGAGGCGAGAAGCCCGCTTGCCGTATCGTACGCCACGCCGCAGCCCTTTGCGGCCACGACGCGCGCAATGGCGGCGGAGAGGAACGTTTTCCCCAGTCCCGGCTCGCCGGTGAACAGCAGATTCGGCGACTGCGCGCCGAAGCTCTCGGCATAGGCGCGGCAGAGGCGCAGCACGCGCTCCATCTGCGCGCGGGGCGATACGCCCGACGCTGGGGCAACGGGGCTGTAGTAATCCAGCCGGAAGTTTTCAAACGTCTCGTCCCCCTGCTTCAAAAGGGGCGCGAGCTCTCTGGTCTGCTCGGCGCGGTAGAGCTTTCGGACGCACTCGCAGATCTTCCCGTCCGTCCAGCCGGTATCGCGGCAGCGCGGGCAGGAATAGATGGGGTCGAGATAATCCTTCGGGTATCCGTTCTGCACGAGAAGCGCCGAACGCTTTTCCTGCAAAGCGAGGCTTTCCTTCTCAAGCTCCTGCGCGGTGCGGGCGCTCTGCCGCATGGCGATGCGAACCATCTCGCTCAGATTGGCGCAGAGGGCCGTGTCGATGCGTCCGATCTCCGGGATCTTCGCGGCGATCTCGCGGCGGCGGCGATCCTCCTCCGCGCGGTTTTCCGCGCGCAGCGTCTCCTGTTTGGCGCGGGCGCGCGCCAGAAGCCGTCCTTCCATATCCTCTTACCCCCCGATGTTCTTCAGTATGCCCTCGAGCCGGGCGAGATCGTCCCCGCCGGTGCGCCGCGGCGCGCTTTCTGCAGCGGGCTTGGCGCGCGACGACGCGCGGCTGTCGCCCTTCTCGATCTGCTCGGCGGTGAAGAGCTTTTTCTCGTACCAGCTCTTCACGATCTTGTCCATATACGCCCAGGCGAGCTTGCCCGTGCCGACGACGGTGCGGTCGTAGGCGATGGCGAGCGCCTCCGCGCCGTAGCCCATCGAAAGCCAGCTTTCGATGTACTTGCGCTCCGTGGGCGTCAGGTCGCGTCCCGTGAGCGAGAGCGCGTGGCGGACCTTTTCCATCTCCTCGTCGCGCCGGGCGAGCGCGGCGAGATATTCCTCCGCCTGCGGCGCGGTGAGGATCTCGCGGTTGGCCCAGTAGAACGCTTCCTTCTCGATGGCGCGCATCGTCGGGAGGCGTCCTTCCCCGTAGCGGCGGCGGAGCTTGTCCGCGCAGTGGTGGATGAGCAGCAATATCGTCTCCGCCGTCATGCCGAGACGGTCGTAAATGCCGAAAAGCGTGTTGAGATCGGCGCTCGAGAGCGTGTGGCCGAGCACGCGCTGGCACTCGCCGAGCAGCGCGCGGAACGCCCCGTCATCGGCGCTGCGGCGCAATATGTCCTCCGTGCGGTATACCGGCAGCTCGTCCGGTCCCGGCAGAGGCACATCCCCGGCGGTGAGAAGCCCCGCCCCGGAGAGCCGGCGCGCCGCAGAGCTGATCTGCTCTCCCGTGCGGGAGAGCGCGCGCGCCGCCGCGGCGGTATCGAGCACGCCGCCGGAGCGCAGAATATAAAGATACAGCAGCGCGCACTCCCCGTCGCCGAGCGCGAGGAGCTTTTCGGCGTCCTCCGCCGGGAGAGAGAGCGTGTTCGCGCCCTGGATACGATAGCGTTTTCCGTCCATGTTCGTCCTTTTGGGGTATAGTCCCCCATAATCTATGTGTATCGGATATTATATCATAATGTTTCTACTTGAAGCAAGGGTGTTCGTTGTGTTATAATCTTATTTTGAAGAAGTACCGTTTTCCCGGTACCGTGTTTACGAGGAAGAAATTATGGTCGAACTGCTCGCTCCCGCCGGGTCGCCGGAGGCCGTCACCGCCGCCGTGCAAAGCGGCGCGAACGCCGTATATCTGAGCTTTGAGGATCTGACTGGTTGCCGCCGGACGGAGAACATTCCGAACAGCGAATTTGAGTCGGTCGTGCGCTACTGCCGCATCCGCGGCTGCCGCGCGTATCTCGCGCTCAACATCCCCGTCCGCGAGGACGAGCTGAACAAAGCCGCGGGCCTTGCCCTGCGCGCGCAGCGCTGCGGCGTGGACGCGATCATCGTCCGCGATCTCGGCCTTTTCCGCATTCTCCGCTCGCTTCTGCCGGAGATGCCGCTTTTTGCCGACGCGCATCTCGGCTTCTATACGCCGGAGAGCGCGGCCATCGCGCAGCGGCTCGGCTTCCGGCGCGTTTTCCTGCCCCCCGATCTCCCGCTCGAGGACATCCGCCGCATGGCGCAATGCCCGATCGAGACGGCCGTGTGGGTGCAGACGCCGCTTTGCGCCGCCGCGTGCGGCACATGCCGCATGAGCGCCTTTGCCGGGCGCGAGAGCGCCGAGCGCGGCCTTTGCAGCGAGCTCTGCCGCGAGCAGTACACGCTCGGCGGCCGCTGGGACACAACGCCTCTGAGCTGGAAGGACCGCTGCATGCTCCCCGCGTGCCGGGATCTCATCGACGCGGGCGCAGCCTGTCTCGCCATCGGCAGCCGCGAGCGCCGGAGCGAGTATGTCTCCGCGTTCACGGACGTGTGGGCGACCGCCATCCGCGAAAGCCAGCTGCCCGCCGAGCCGGAGCTGGAGCGCTTGGAGCGCGTATTCCTCCCGTGGGGCGCGGCGAAAAAAGATCTTTACGAAACCGCCGAAGCGCCGGAGAAGATCCCCGGCGAGACCGAGGCCGTCTGCGCCGAGCAGCGCCGGAACTATACGTCCGGTGAGGCGCGCCGCGTCGGCGTGAGCTTTGCGGTCGCGGCGAAGGACGCGCACTCGAGCGTCATTCTCGGCGCGCAGGATACGGACAAGACCATTGCCGCGATCGAAGGCCCCGTGCCGGACGATGCCGGCGACGTGGAGCTCACCGAGGACGGTCTGCGCGAGGCGATGTACCGCACCGCCGGAACGCCGTTCCGCTGCACCGAGGTGCGCGTGCAGTCTCCCGCGGGAGAAAAGCTCCGGGTATCCGGCATCGAACTGGACGAGGCCCGCCGCCGTCTTTTGTATAAGCTCTCCGAGGAGCGCGCCAAGCTCCCGGACCGCAAAGAGGGCGACTTTCCCGAGACGCCGCGCATCGCCCCCGCGCCGCACCTGCCCGCGATCAACTTTTCGTTCCAGACCGCCGCGCAGATGACGCCGGAGCTGGCCGCGCTCCGTCCGGAGTGCGTATACGTCCCGCTCGAGCTGCTCGCGGAAAATCCGTCGGTCGCCGATGCGTTCCGCGAAAACGGCGCGGAGATCGTCGCCGCGCTCCCCTCCGTTGCGTTCGGCGAAAAGGAAGAGGGCGAGCTGCGTGCGCTTCTTGCAAAGGTGCACGAGAGCGGCGTCACGCAGGCGCTCACCGGAAATCTCGGTCTCGCGATGATGGCGGGACAGGAGGGCTTCCGCATCCGCGGCGACTTTGATCTCGCCGTGATGAACAGCTATACCCTTTCCGGCATGGCGTCGGCGGGCTTTCTCTCGGCGATGCTCTCGCCGGAGCTGACGTTTGCCGACATCCGCGAGATGCCCAAGTGCATGGACGCCGAGCTCGCCATATACGGCCGTCTGCCCGTCATGGTGACGCAGACCTGCCTTTTGAAGGCAAGCGCCGGACGGTGCACCTGCACCACGCCCGGCCAGATGGCCGACACGCGCGGCGGCGTATGGCCGGTGACGAAGCATTTCGGCTGCCGCAACACCGTTTGGGCGGCGCGCAAGCTCTGGCTCGGCGACGTGACGCAGGAGTGGATCGATCTCGGGCTCTGGGCGGTGCGGCTGTGCTTCTCCACGGAGAGCGCGCGCGAATGTCTGGAAGTTGCCGAGAGCTACATCCAGGGCACGCATTATAAGCCCAACGGCATAACGAGAGGACTGTATTACCGTGGCGTACTGTAATAAACGGCTGATCCTCGCCTCCGGCTCGCCCCGGCGGCGGGAGCTGCTCGATAAATTCGGCATAAACTATGAGATCCTCCCCGCGCAGGGCGAGGAGAGCGCGCCGCCGGAGCTCACGCCCGGCGAGCGGGTAAAGGCGCTCGCCGCGCAGAAGGCGGAGGAGGTGGCGCAGCGCCTAAACGATTCCGCCGCCGTGATCCTCGCCGCCGACACGCTCGTGGAGCTGGACGGTGAGGTGCTCGGAAAGCCCGGCACGGCGGAGCGGGCGCAGGCTATGCTGCGCGCGCTCTCCGGGCGGGAGCACCGCGTATGGAGCGGCGTGTGCATCCGTGAGGGCGAAAAGGTGCTCGCGGAGAGCGAGTGTACCTCCGTCCATTTCCGCGCTCTTTCCGACGCGGAGATCCACGCCTACATCGCCACCGGCGAGCCGCTCGACAAGGCGGGCGCTTACGGCTATCAGGGGCTGGCAAGCCTCTTCGTCGAGCGCATCGAGGGCGATTTCTTCAACGTGATGGGACTTCCGGTCTGCCGTATGGGGCAGATGCTCCGCGAATTTGACATTTCTCTTCTCTGATTTTTTTACTCGCGCCCGGGACGTTCCCGGGAGAACAGGGGGTCAAGCCTTGAAAACTTATCTGAAGCAATACGGCGTGCGCATGGCGATCATCATCGTTGTGGCGGCGCTTCTCATAGGCCTTGCCGCGCGCCCGAAGGCGGACGGCAGCTCCGGCGCGGTGCCGGAGGCGGCCAACGCCCTGCGCATCCCCATTCAGGGCGCCGTGGGCTCTGTCGTGGAGTGGATGCGCGGCATTTACGGCTACATCTACCGCTACGATAAGCTGCTCGCGGAAAACGAATCGCTCCGCCGCCAGCTTGCCGAGGCGCAGGAGCAGGTGCGCTCGAGCCAGGACGCGCTCGAGGAGAACACCCGTCTGCGCACGATGCTCGGGTATCTCGAAAAGAACACGACGTTCAAGACCGAAGCCGCCATGATCACCTCATGGGACGCCTCCAACTGGACGAGCGCCTTTACGATCTCCAAGGGCACGGACAACGGCATTGAGCAGGGCGACTGTGTCATCACCGAGTCCGGCATGCTCGTCGGGCAGGTGTATGAGGTCGGCAAGAACTATGCCTCCGTGCGCACGACGATCGACGTGAACATGGACGCGGGCGTGCTCGTGGGCGAATCGTCCATCGCCGCGATGATCGTCGGCGACTATGCGCTCATGAAGGAGGGCTGCTGCAAGCTCAGCTACTTCACCGACGATGTGACGCTCTTCACCGGCGACAGCGTCGTCACCTCCGGCCGCGGCGGCGCGTTCCCGTCCGGCATCATCGTCGGCACCGTCACGGAGCTGCGCAGCGAGGCGGGCGGCCAGTCGTACTACGCGGTCGTCAAGCCCTCGGTCGATCTTTCCGTGCTGTCGCAGGTTTTCATCATCAAGGATTTTGAGGTCATCGAGTGAAACGAAACAAGATCAATTTCCAGCTTTCGGATATGAAGCTGGACGAGCTCTGGCTGAAGACCCGGCGCGGCGTTTTGTACGCGCTGTATCTCGTCGGCGCGCTGCTCGTGCAGAACGTGATATTGAGCCACGTTGCGCTCTTCGGCGTGCGGGCCATGTTTCTGCCCGCGCTCGTCGTGGCGGCGGGGCTTTTTGAAGGCGGCTGGGGCGGCGGGCTGTTCGGTCTGGCCGCGGGCATTCTCTCCGATCTCTTTTTCGGCTCGCAGAGCGTGCTGTTCACCGTTCTCTTCCCCGTGATGGGCTTCATTGCGGGCTTTCTCGGCGATTTTTATCTCAATAAGCGCCTTTTCACCTACTGCATCATGGGCGCGGCGGCGCTTTTCATCGCCGCGTTCGCGCAGATGTTCAGTCTGCTCTTCTACGAGGGACAGAGCAGCGCCGCGCTCTGGGTAACGGCGCTTTTGCAGACGCTCTGGAGCCTGCCGTTTCTCTTCCCCTCGTACTACCTCTGCAAAAATTTCCCGTGGCGCTCGTCGCGCGACGTGCCCACGCCGTATAAATAACCCCATCCCCGCGTTTTGAAAGGAACTTTCCATGCAGAAAATGGTCAAACCCGCCCGGCTCGTTGTGCTCGCCGTCGCCTTTGCGCTGCTGCTCGGCGTTTATTTCGTCGCGCTCTATAAGCTGCAGATCATCGGCGGACGCGAATACTACGCCGTGGGGGAAACGGAGACGAAAGAGGACATCACCATCGCCGCGGCGCGAGGAAACATTCTCGACCGCTACGGACGTCTGCTCGTGTCCAACTCGCTCTGCAACAACCTGTCCATCAACGTAACGGAGCTCTTCAGCCAGGACGATCCGAACGCGATCATCCTGGAGCTGTGCAATGCCGTGGAGCGCTTCGGCGACACCTATACCGACACGCTGCCCATCACGAAGGTCCCGCCCTTTGAGTTCACCGACATGGACACGCTCCAGAAGAGCATGCTCGACGCCTGGCTCAAGGCGAACGACATGGCGCTCGACTCCAACGCCGTGGAGATCCTCGCGGCGATGCGCACGCGCTACAGCGTCGGCAGCGAGTACAACGCCGAGGACGCCCGGCGCATCGTCGGCGTCCGGTACGAGATCAACGACCGCTACAACATCAACACCACGCCCTACGTTTTCGCCGAGGACGTTTCGATGCCGCTGCTCACCTATCTCATGGAGCAGGACATCCCCGGCTTTGAGGTCTCCTCGTCCTACGTGCGCGAATACAAAACGCAGTACGCCGCCCACCTGCTCGGCTACACCGGCAAGCTGACGGCGGAGGAATGGGACACCTACGCCGACAAGGACTACTCGCTCGACGCCTACGTCGGCAAGGACGGCGTGGAATACGCCTTTGAGGAATATCTCCACGGCGTGGACGGCGAGGCGGAGGTCTACTCCAATCTCGACGGCGTCACGCTCCGCACCAAGTACACCAAGGAGCCGCAGCCCGGCGGACATGTCTATCTGACGCTGGATATCGGCTTGCAGGAGGTGTGCGAGGAAGCGCTCGCCGCGCATATCGAATCGATCAACGAAGAGCGCGCGCAGATCATCGCCGACGCCGAAATGTACGGCACCGAGAGCACCGAAATGATCTCCGGCGGCGCGCTGTGCGTCGTGAAGGTCGATACCGGCGAGCCGCTCGCGCTCGTGAGCTACCCGACCTACGATGCCGCCACGATGCTGGAAAATTACGAGGAGCTCGTCGCGGACGAAAACGCCCCGCTCTATAACCGCGCTCTCATGGGCGTTTACGCCCCCGGCTCCACATTCAAGCCCTGCACCGCCACGGCGCTCCTCGCGGAAAAGGTCATTTCCCCGCTCGAAACGCTCAAGACCGAGGGCCAGTTCACCAAATATATCGACGACGGCTACGCCCCCGAGTGCTGGATCTACTCGACCTACAAATACACCCACGGCGAGATCAACGTCGTGCAGGCGATCACCTATTCCTGCAACTACTTCTTCTATTATTACGGCGACCGGCTGGGCATCGACAAGATGGCGTACTATGCCAAGCTCTACGGTCTCGGCGAGCACACCGGCATCGAGCTGCCCGAGGTCACCGGCCAGATGTCCACCCAGAGCTTCAAGGAACAGTACACCGGTATCTCCTGGTACAACGGCGACACGCTGCAGAGCGCCATCGGCCAGTCGTTCACGGAGTTCACGCCGCTGCAGATGGCGGAATACTGCGCGACCATCGCCAACGGCGGCACGCGCCACAGCGCCTCCATTCTCAAGGAAGTGCGCAGCTACGATTACTCCAAAACGCTCTTCCAGCGCGAAACGGAAGTGCTCAGCAAGCTCGATATCGATCCCGAGATCTTCGGCTACATCCAGTACGGCATGTACGGCGTGCTCTATGACGCCGCGAGCACACTCAAGGAGCATTGGCTCGACAGCAGCATCGTCGCCGCCGCCAAGACCGGTACGGCGCAGCGCGGCGAAGGTCTCGTCAACAACGCCATGTTCATTCTCTATGCCCCTTACGGAGATAACCCCGAGATCGCCATCGCGATCGCTGTGGAAAAAGGCGGCGCGGGCGCCACTCTCTCGCCGGTCGCGCGAAAGATCGTGGATTATTACTTCACGTTCCAGTCCAGCGCCAACACTGTGGAAAATGCGTATTCTCTGCTGAAATAATCCGAAATTTCCGTTGCAAATAGCGCTTTTTGCGGTTATAATTTAAAAGGTTTTATCTGCCCAAATCATCAAAAAAAATATACGGAGGTGCCAAAGCATGAATATCGCTCTTCTCGCCCATGACGGCAAAAAGGAGCTTATGGTCCAGTTCTGCATTGCCTACTGCGGCATTCTCTCCGGTCACGACATCTGCGCCACGAACACCACGGGCAAGCTCGTTTCCGAGGCGACGGGGCTGCCGGTCACGCTGTATCTGCCCTGCACGCAGGGCGGCGCGCAGCAGATCGGCGCGCGCATTGCCTACAATGAGATCGACATGGTGATCTTTCTCTGCGACCCCTCCGACCCGCGCTACAACGAGAGCCTGACCTACATCACCCGGCTCT
>OIZI01001149.1_pt1 | contig 11906 bp, 16 predicted proteins | sample 1588441 | NCBI WGS metagenome assembly OIZI01 (sample SAMN03283284) | human gut metagenome | biome: human-associated habitat; material: feces | host: Homo sapiens | place: Peru | collected 2012
AAGGTGGAACTTGTCCACCTTGGATACACATTATTTAATATTTATCAACGTTTAAATCGTACCATTTACCTTTAGTTCTATAACTAAATTCGTTTGTACCTACCTTGTTTAAAAGAACTGTATAAAACTCTTTATCTTGGTAAAATGAACTAACTTGTCTTTTAGCTCCTAGCCAAGTTTTAGCGGTGAAACCTGTTTTCCACTTATCTCCATCGGTGGTTGTAATATTAGCAATAAAATTCACGACTTCCATAATAATAACCTCCTGTAATTTAGAACCTTTTCTATACTTATATAATATCATATTAGGTGTTTAAATGCAACTGATTTTTGAAAATAAATAAATATAAAAAATTTAAAATATTGTTGACAAAAACTTAAAAAATCTGTTATTATATAATCATAGAAAACAAAAACACTTAAAACATAATAGGAGGTATTACCATGATAGAATTTACAGTAGAAGAAATAACACCTATGGTTGGTTGTGTCTGCTGGTCAATCAAAGCAAGCACTGTTAGAGGTGCTAAGATAAAAGCGACACGCTATGCTAAGAAAACATCCGATATAAATATTTTATGGAATGATGTTTGTGTTGCTTTTAAGAAAAACGGCAAATGGGTAGGTGGTCGTAATATTGAAGTAACAAACAATAACTACGTTAAAAAACATTTAGCATAAAACAGGAGGTCATTATTATGGAAACAATAATCACTAAAAAACAGTTTTTTAGCACGTTAGAATTTTTTTCTAATGACAGTAGGTTTAAATTAACAATTAGTCAATATCTTTCACCTAAACAAGAACCTCTAATCATTTACTATCACTTTCAAAGTAAAAATAAAAAATTTACATTGGTGCACCTTTTAGATAATAATAGTTACCGTTACACTGATTAACAACCAGCAAGGCGAAAGCCCTTGTTTTTTTCACCTGTAAACTTACCACTTTAGCACACTAAAGCAAAATATTTATTTTAAAAAACTATTGACAAAAAACCTTAAATTTGAGATAATAAATAATGTAGTAAGGAGGTGACAAAAATGAAAATAACAGTTCCATGTACAGTACTAACCGAAATTACCGATAATAAATCTATTGGCAACAGGTTAGTAGTCGGTGAGAGAATCTCTCGCCGTATTGCTCAACATTCAGCACCCGACAATGTAAAGGTTGTTGACGCTGAATATATCGGTGTAAAAGCTGATATAACTGCTGATGAATTTACAGACGAATTTAAAGGAAAAATTAAAACCTATTTAGAGAAGTTAATCGAGGAGAGATAATATGTTTGAAGAACTGAATAAAAGTTTCGAGAGTGTTTTCACTGTAGAACCTCCCGAAAACGCCGTTTATTTGAAGTTGGTTGATATGAAACCCGATACCATGTATACCATGATTTCGTGTTTCGTAAATCCGAAATCTAAGTATGGCGAACACGGCGTATTAGGCGTGCAAGAAGGTCAGAACTTGTTTTGGTTGTCTTTGCCCCAGCACCTAACAGGTATCATCAAACAGATTTTGGCAACACCTGCTATGATAGAAGCAGTCAACAACGGTAAGGTTGGCTTCACGGTGGAAAGTTTCTTCTCTAAGAAGTATAATAAAGAAGGGCACACCATCAAATTTAAGGATTTATAAGATGTTTCACGTGAAGCATTTTTATAAGGCAAGGGATGAACCGAAATCACTATCCCTTAATCTATCCAAGAGAAGTTGTTAATTTTAGAATAATTTAGGTGTCGTAACATTGGTTATACTTTATAGTTGAAATGGTTTTAGCTATTTCGCTGTTTCAGCTATTTCATAAAGTCTTTAATTCCTGCTAAGTGTGCTATAATAACATATAGCACACTATTTTTTTAGGAGGGAACATCATGATAGGAACTACGATTTTAAAGATAACCAGCAAGCTGGTAGGTGGCAGTAAAGGTAAAAGCGGTAAACTTAGTAAAGCAGAACAATTAAGAGATAATGCAAACAAGAAACGGATTTTAGCTAAAAAACGTGAGATACAATCACTTATGAATAAAGCTAACAAACGTTTGAAACGCTTAGAACAAGCCAACCTAAAATCATCGCCAGCATATAAAGGTCTTTATAGAGAGGGTGGTTGGACGGAAAGTGAATCAAGGTTTGGTGTACGTGGTAAAACAGCCAAAGAGATAGATAGAGAATATTTACGAATTAAAAAATTTTTGGCTGATAAAACATCTACCGTTCGAGGTGCAACATTGATATTAAAACAAACTGCTAAAAACGTAGGTCTGAAATATAAAACGGTTAGAGAATTGAGAGAAATATCCCCGAAATTTTTTGAATTAGCCAGTAAAGCCAAACAGTATTTAGAGAGTAGTAACAGACAAGCAGAAGCACTAGACTATAACAGGATTTTTGTTGCTATCAACCAGCTGACAAGGAAAGGTAAAATAGATTTTCAAGATACTAAAGACGCAACCGAAAAAGTGAATGTATTAATCAATGAAATCAATGATATGATGGGTAAATAACTATGGTTAAATACGAGCAGGAATTAATAAAAAATAATAGCGAAAAAATAGTTTCTTGTTACGACTTTAGAATTAAAAAGATGGTCAAATATTATAACACGATTTTTTCTTTCGATATTGAAACGACTTCTACATATATAGATGATGAAAAATTTGCTTTTATGTATGAGTGGACGTTCGGCAAACTGGATGATGTTTCACGCGAAACAATTTGCTACGGCAGAAGTTGGAACGATTTTTTAACTCTATATAATGAAATCGTTGCTGGATACGGTACTAATGAAGAAAAACGTTGTATAATATGGGTACATAATCTAGGTTACGAGTTCCAATTTATGCGTAAATATTTCAGTTTTTTAAATGTATTTTCAGTAGACGAACGAAAACCTATCAAAGCATTAACTGTTGATGGTATTGAGTTTAGAGACACTTATATCCTTTCAGCTATGTCACTAGCCAAGGTCGCTGATAACCTGTCAGAACATACAATTGAAAAAATGGTAGGCGATTTAGATTATAAGCTGGTTCGCACTGAAAAGACAATATTAACAGATAAAGAACTCAAATATTGTGAAAATGATGTTAAAATAATTTTATATTATATAGCAGAACAAAAGGAACAATTTTACAACAATATAGGCAAAATACCATTAACAAATACAGGCAGAGTAAGAGACTATGTTAGAAACAATTGCTTGTATACGAATAAATCACATAAAAAAGCTAGTGCTGGAAAATTTAATCGCTATCGAGCTTTAATGCAAGAACTCACTATAACTTCTCATGAATACTCACTATTAAAACAATGTTTTGCTGGTGGATATACACACGCTAACTCATACTATGTAAATAAAAAGCTAGAAAATGTATCAAGTATTGATTTTACTTCCAGCTACCCGTTTGTTATGCTATCTGAAAAATTTCCAATGTCGGAACCTAGAAAATTAGAAAATTTAACACAAGAACAATTTGAAACGCTGGTTGACAATGAAAATCACGGTTTAATGATGAAAATTACTTTTCACGATATTGAAAGTAAAGTAATATGTGATGATTATATTAGCGAGCATAAATGCCAAAACACACATAATCAAATAGTTAATAATGGTCGCGTTCATTCAGCAGACTTTTTAACTTTAGTTGTAACCGATTTAGACTATAAAATTATTAAAGAATGTTATAGTTATTCAAGTCTTGAAATACATGAAATCTATGATTTTTATATGACGTATTTACCAAAAGCAATAATTAAATCAATTTTAGACTTGTATAATAAAAAAACAACGTTGAAAGGTGTAGAAGGTTATGAAACTGAATATATGGTTAGTAAGCAAATGCTTAACTCAATATATGGTATGTGTGTTACCGATATTGTTAGGGATGAAATCTTATATAATGAAGAAGTCTGGGAAACTGAAAAAGCTGATATTGAAAAAAATGTAGAAAAATACAATACCAGCAAAAGACGTTTTCTTTATTATCCGTGGGGTGTGTGGGTAACTGCTTATGCTAGATTTAACCTATGGACAGGAATTTTAAATATTTATGATGATTATGTTTATTCAGATACTGACAGTATCAAGTTTTTAAACCTAAAAAAACATGAAAATTTTATAAATAAATATAATAAAAACGTAAAAAAGAAACTCAAAAAAATGTGTGATTTCATGAATATTGATTTTAAATTATGTGAACCTAAAACCAAAAAAGGTGAAAAAAAACTAATAGGTGTATGGGATTTTGAAGGTACTTATGATGTATTTAAAACGTTAGGTGCTAAGCGTTATTTAGTAAAAAAAGATGATAAATATTATTTAACGTTAGCTGGTTTATCTAAAAAAGCTGGTATGAATTATATCGTAGAAAAATGTGAAAATATAGAAAAAAATATTTTTAATTTTTTCAATAATAATATGTATATTCCAGCTAATAAAACAGGTAAAAACACACATACATATATAGATGATGTGATGGAAAAATGTATAACCGATTGTGATGGTAACAGAGTTTTTGTTAAATCTTTGTCTAGCATACACTTAGAAGAATGTGAGTTTAGCTTGTCAATGTCAGATAAATATTTAACATTTTTGAATGAAGTTCAGATGGGTATTTTAAGTAAGGAAGTGTAAAAAATGAAGTATTATAGTTTACGTGAAATTTTAAAGAAAAAAGCGACTTATAATGTGATAATCGGTGAAAGAAGTAACGGCAAAACATATTCAGTTTTAAAATATTCCGTTCAAAAATATGTTAAAACAGGAGGTCAAATAGCTATTGTCAGACGCTGGAGAGAGGATGTCATAGGACGTAGGGCAAGCGGGATTTTTAGTGCTTTAAATGTTGATGGTACAATTAAAAAAATAACAAATAATGAGTTTTCAGAAGTCTATTATTATGCAGGTAAATTTTACTTATCAAATATTGATGAAAACGGTAAGCATATATATTCAGATGAAAACTGTATAGGTTATACTTTTGCTTTAAGTGAAAACGAACATAATAAATCAATTTCTTATCCAAAAGTCACAACAATTTTTTTCGATGAATTTTTAACAAAACATATTTATTTAGCTGATGAATTTGTGCTGTTTATGAACACTCTTAGCACAATTATTCGCCAGCGTGATAACGTTGAAATTTTCATGTGTGGTAACACTGTTAATAAATATTCTCCGTATTTCGCTGAAATGGGATTATCACATATACAAAAACAAAAACAGGGTACTATCGATGTTTATAGCTATGGTGATAGCAATTTAAAGGTTGCCGTTGAATACTGTGCAAGTTTAGCTAAACAAAAGAAAAATAATTTTTATTTTGCTTTTGATAACCCGAAACTAAACATGATTAAGTCTGGTGTGTGGGAATTAGGCATCTTTCCACATTTACCGAAAAAATATAATAACAGGCAAATACTTTTTACCTACTTCATTATTTTTGAACAGCAGATTTTTCAGTGTGAAATTATTGACTATAAAAATGGTAATTTAATTACTTTCATCCATTTAAAAACTTCTGAAATAAAAGATGAAAGTCATGATTTAGTATACACGCTTGATGATAGTGAAAAGATGAATTATAATAAAAATATATTAAAACCAGCAACAAGTATTGGTGAAAAAATTAAATGGTTTTTTACACATGAAAAAGTATTTTTTCAAAATAACGATGTTGGCAACACAATAACTAACTATCTTAAAATTTGTGGAGGTATCTAATGGAATATGCACAAGCAATATCTCAAATTGGTTTTCCAATTTCCATGTGTTTACTGCTTTTAAAGCGTATGCAGGAACAAGACAATTTATACCGTGAAAATGAAGGTAAGCTAAGGGATGTAATTGAACGGAATACACTGGCAATTACTAAGTTATTAAGAGAAGGTGATGTTAATGAGTAAAAATAAACTTTTTGACAAATTTTATAACTATCAAGATAAAACAAAAAATATAAACACTTATGTTTTTAACTATCTGAATAAGACTAACTCGATGTTTAAATATCATAATCTGCCCGAATCAATCCCTGCTGATATGCTAGAATCGTTTTTACAACGCAATGGCTATGTTTGTATAGCTAAGCATGAAAACACTCTCTATGCCTTTGTAGGAGGGTTAGGAGGTGAATTGGATGTTTACTATCGACCAACAATTTGTACGGTAGCAAATCCAGCTTTAAATCTTAGCAAGGATTTTGTTATTGATAAAGATTGCATTATCATGAAAAATGATACAAATTTGCAAGGGCTTTTACCTATTATTTTGCGATATTCTTCAATGCTGGTTGAAAACGATATATCGATGGTGTTGGCTACATATAACACCCGTATACAGAAAATAGTGAGTGCTAGTGATGATGGTACAATAGCAAGTGCAAAAGAGTATTTATCACAAATAGTTAGCGGTAAACAGGGTATCATTGCTGATAATGCTTTTTTGAAATCTTTAGATGTAAAAGATAGTTCAACAGATAATAAGATTATAGAAGAACTTATCAAGCAAAACCAGTATCTTAAATCGTCTATGCTAAACGAGGTTGGTTTACAAGCTAATACGAACTTGAAAAAAGAACGCTTAGTGTCTGCTGAAATTGAAAGCAATTCAGAGAGTTTATACCCGATTGTTGATGATATGCTAAAATGCAGAAAAAACGCACTAGAAAAAGTGAATGAAATGTTTGGTACTAACATAGAAGTTGAATTTAATTCCAGCTGGGACTTACGACCTTTAAATGGAATGTCAGTACACAACACGGATGATGAAATTGATATGAAAGATTTGGAGAGCGGAAACAATGAAAACGATGATAAAAAAACTTCTGCTGAAACTGATGGAGGAGACAGTGCAGAAGAAAATAGTGGAACTAGAAACACGGATAATGATGAAAATTCATTACAAGATAATGAAGAAAATGGAGGAAATGGAGAAGAAGAATCAAGCGATGATAGAGAAGAAAACAGTGGAAATAATGAATCAACAGATGATGAAAATAAAGAATCTATAAAAGATGAAGAAAATGAAAACAATGAAAAAGACGAAAACGAGGATGAAAAAGATGATAACAAATAATGAATATGTTGATTTAATTCAAGAAGTTTTAAGCGAAAGAGATTTACTAGAACAATTAGTAGAAGAACTTTCAGAACTCCAGCAGGTCAGCATAAAACTAATAAGAATAAAAACGCTTAATAAACCAAACGCTGAATTTTATGATTTACTGAAAAATTTTAGAGAAGAAGAAAAAGACATTATTTCAATTCTTCATCTTTTAGATGATAACGACAAATATGGTTGGATAGATGATTATTATAAATATGAACGCTGGTATAATAGAATTATAAGTGGGATGTATAACAGAACTATGAAAGAACGATATAATAAAATTACAGGAGGGTGTTCAAAATGATTTATGGTATAGATGTATCTGAAAATAACGGTTATGTTGATTGGCAAAGATTGAAAGAAACCAGCAACCTAAAATTTGCTATCATACGTTCTAGTTTCGGGTTTTCAACTGATAGCAGGTTTTTAGACAATATTTATCATGCTTTAGAAAATGGTTTTAAGTGTGGAGCTTATCACTACTCTTATGCTTTAAATTCTGATGAAGCTATCAAAGAAGCTAGAACTATGAAAAGCATTATAGAAAAAAGCGGTGTGTTGCTTGAATTACCCTGCTTCTTTGATATTGAAAATGATAGCTATAAAGCAAAAAACGGTTTTGAGTATACGCAAGAAAATGTTACCAATATTTGCCAAGCCTTTTTAGATGAAATTAAACCTTTAAATTGTGGCGTTTATGCCAACCTAGATTGGCTAACAAATTATGTTGATTGGCAAAAATTAGGGTGTTCAATATGGTCAGCACAATATAATTCCAGCGATGATTTCAAAGGTTATATGTGGCAGTATACAGACAAATTGCATTTAATAGGCAAAAATTTTGATGGTAATGTTTTATATTTAGATGAAATTTAGAAGGTGTTGAAATGAACTTATATGAAAGATTTAATAAATCGTTATTGTGGGATAAAATTAATGAATATCAAGCGTTTAGCTGGATTGATATTTTCGATAATGCAAGTCTTAATTTGTTGTGGTTAAATAAATACCATAGCAGGAGTTGTAATTCGTTGGCTGAGGATTTAGACGATGATAACATAGCTAAAATAATAGCTGGTATGTTTGTTTTTAATTGGAATATTGAATATAATTTATTAAAAGAAAATTGGTTAAAAAATGGCGATTTTTCAACGACTTATACAGAGAAAAAAACCGAGAAAAACACGGAAACAGGAACGGAAAATAACAACGTAAAAAATAATGTGTCTGCTTTTGATGATGAAAATTATACAAATAAAGATGAAGAAGTTTCTACAAAAAATAATGAAAATAACGGCACTAATGACGTTGAAAGAACCTACACAACCAATGGTTATAATTCAGCACAAATAAAGAATAAAATTGATTATGTAAAGTATTTGCAAAAAAATAACTTCTTTGATAATATAATAACAGATGTTAATAATTTACTGACTATGAATATTGTTGTGGAGGATGATTAAAAATGGAAGTAAAACAGATTTACACTTTAATGAATAATGTTACTAACGAGGTGCTAGGTCAAGAGGATTTAGTCAAAGAGGATTTGTCAAATGTAATTGATATTGGTACTGAAATTTTCAACCAAAATGCCGTTGATAATTATGTCAAGACTTTGGTAAATCACATCGGAAAAGTTATTTTCGTTAATCGCCCATACGCTGGTAATGCACCTTCTGTTTTGATGGACGGCTGGGAGTTCGGAAGTGTACTAGAAAAAATCAATGCAGATATTCCCGAAGCTACCGAAAATGAGAGTTGGAATTTGGTTGATAAGCAGGAATATAAACAGGATATTTTTTATAAACCTTCTGTTAGTGCGAAATTCTTTAATAAAAAGGTTACTTTTGAAGTGCCTATGTCATTTACTGAAATGCAGGTAAAAGAGAGTTTCTCAAGTGCTGAGCAATTGAACGGCTTCTTGTCTATGATTTACAATGCCATTGATAAGTCAATGAGTATCAAGGTTGATAGTTTGATTATGAGAACTATCAATAATATGATTGGCGAAACTATCGCCCATGAATACGCTGATAGCACGGATAGTACAGGTAAAAAGTTGGTTGCCTTATCGTCAAAAAGCGGTGTAAAAGCAGTTAATTTGCTTTTCTTGTATAATGCTAAATTCACTAAAACTTTGACTGCTGAACAGGCAATTACCGACCCCGACTTTATTCGTTTTGCTAGCTATACCATTGGTTTGTACCGTGATAGACTTTCTAAGATTTCAACACTTTTCAATGTTGGTGGTAAAGAACGTTTCACTTCTAAAGAATACTTGCACACAATCTTACTTAGCGACTTTATCGCTAGTGCTGATGTTTATCTCAATTCGGACACTTTCCACGATGATTTTGTGAAACTTCCAACAGCTGAGCGTGTTCCTTATTGGCAAGGTTCGGGTACTGATTATAGCTTTAGCAAGACTTCTGATATTCACATTGCAACCGCTGGTGGTGTTGATGTAGAGGTTAGCGGGGTTATCGGCGTAATGTTCGATAGAGACGCTTTAGGTGTATGCAACACCAGCAAACGGGTAACTACGAACTATAACGCTAAAGCTGAATTTTATAACAACTACTACAAATTTGACGCCAGCTATTTCAATGATTTGAATGAAAATTTCGTTGTATTCTTTGTTGAGTAAGAAGGGAGGAAGGGACGGTTTTTAACCGTCCTTTTTTATTATGAAAATTACTTTTTATAACACAAACTCACCTAATAATAAAATCCAAAAAGAGTTAAAAAATGCTTTGGAAAAAGATATTAAATTTAAAATGGAAGGTAGTATTTTAACACCTGTTTTGACTATTAAAAGTGAAACTTTTTTTAATTATAATTACTGTTTTATTGAAAAGTTTAAACGTTATTATTTTATAAATGATATTGAAATTTATCCTAATAAAATATATATCTTGCATTTAGAAGTTGATGTTTTAATGAGCTTCAAAGATGATATTTTAAATAGTCGGGCAACAATTAATCAAGAAACTGTTTTTAATAAATACTACAATTCAGATTATCAAAACTTAGAAAACTTTGAAGAACACATTTATAAAAGTGATGTAACATTAAGTAGTGAAAAGAATATTATTTTGTCTACGTTAGGAGGGTTATAATGGCAGCTAATAGGTTGAGATTGTATATTAAAGATAATAAATATGCTAATGTGGATATTAATGGTTCTGATTTATCATGGGTAAGCCAACCTGTTAATGCAGATACTTATAGTTTAGATAGTTCCGAATGTTATATTTTTTGGAGTGGCTTATCAAAAAATGAACATACTGACAGTTTTGAAATTGCTTTAGCTGGTAGAAAAATAACTGGTATTCAATGGTTGTCATTAAATAGAACTGATGTTACTGCTGATTTACAAAAATTTGGTATAATTCCATCGTTTCCAAATGGTCATTTCAAATTAAATATCCAATCATTGAAGTTGTTAAGTGATTTTATCACTAAGAATGACGGTAGCGTTTACACTGATTATAACTACATAAACTTTTCATTTGATACAGGTAAACAACAGTATAACATAACTCAAAATCTGACTAATTGTGTATCTGATTTTACTTATGATAAAATAGATGAAGGCGATAATACATTAACCTTAACTTGTTCTGAAATGTGCTTTTTTGATGATGTGCCCACATTAACAATTGGCGAAACAGTCACTAATTTTACTTTAAACGATGATAAAAATATTGCAACATTAACGATTAATATAACGGGTGATTGTGTTGTAAATGCAACTGCTACGCAATATTATACTTATCAAGAAACCTTGACTAATTGTAAGTCGAATTTTACAGGTAAAACATTACTCAAAGAAGGTACTACGACTTTTACATTTACTGCTGATAGTGGATATATCTTTGGTGAAAACGGAAGTATATATATCCAACCTGTTACAACAAGTATTGAAGGTAACGGAAAAAGTGTTTTAACTAAAACATATTTGATAGCTGGAAACACAAGAGTTACTTTATCCGCTATTAAAAAAGTTGAAACTTTAAGCACTTTTAATCATTTATATTTAGTTGATAATGATATTTTGAGTTCTTTATCAAAGAAACGCTATTATAATTCAAACGGTGTTGAAAGTGATTATGGACGTTTTATTACTGATTTATATATCATACCTTTCAACATTGAGGATATTTTAAGTGAACAGGCAAATATTATTCTAGGGTTTTATGATACACAAATTCCAGCTACACAAATAAATGGTTACACTTATAATTTGAATTTAGGAAAAATAATTGTTAATGAAAATTATGGTAATGTTTACGATTATATTAATTCAAAAACGATTTTGCACGTTCCATTTTTTAATGTTATTGAACTACCTATTGAAAATGTTATGAACCAAACATTACAGTTAAATGTGATAGTTGACTTGTATGATGGTAGTGGCACTCTTAACATAGTTAGTTCTCTTGGTGGTTTAATTCATAGTGAAACATCTAATATTTTCAAACACATACCCTATATTCAGAGAACAACAGAAACAAGTTTCTTACAAACATTAAACACTATTAATAATGATATTACTAATGCTTATTTAAGTATTATAAATAATGTTCCATATAATGTTATTGATGATTTTGGTAAAAACGTTGTTGAATATATGGAGATTAAATCACTCACTAATTACTTTAAAATCAACGATATTAAAATGAATACATCAGCAACAAACGATGAAAAAAATAAAATCGTTGAATTGTTGAAAAATGGTTGCTTTATTTGATGATTAAATAATATGTATCTTAGGTGGGCGAATGTCCACCTA
>OIZI01001150.1_pt1 | contig 11906 bp, 10 predicted proteins | sample 1588441 | NCBI WGS metagenome assembly OIZI01 (sample SAMN03283284) | human gut metagenome | biome: human-associated habitat; material: feces | host: Homo sapiens | place: Peru | collected 2012
TCGCCATAGGCTTTTTTCTCCCCCGGCAGAGCCGGGGGTTCTCTTTTGTAACCAAAAGAACAGGCAGGCAGCGGCGTGAGCCGCTGCCTGCCCATACAAAGGTCAGGTCACTGAGTGTACCTATGAAAGAAGCACCCGCGGGTGCTTCTTTTTTTACGCTTCCAGCCGGGAAATGCCGTCCAGAACAACGGCGCAGTCGTGCTCCACCTCTTTGCACAGCTCCGGTGCTTCCGGCGGTATGATCTCCTTCCCCCGGAGCGTCTCCGTCAGCGCGGAGGCCTTCGCCGCCAGCCGGTTCAGTCCCAGGTTCAGCGCGATGCCCTTGATGGTGTGGGCCGCGCGGAACGCCGTGTGAGCGTCCTCTCGCGTCATGGCAGCGGTAAGCTCGGGCAGACTCTCATCAGCGGGGAGCATACGCAGGAATTTCAGCACACGCTCCTCCCCCTGGAAACGGGCGACGGTGCCCTCGTAGCTGCCGCCGCACTGGTCGTAAAATGCGCGTAGCTTCATGTTCTTTTTCCCCTTATACCCATAGGTTGTTCTTTGATTATAGCCAGGTGTTAACAATTCGTCAAGTCACGGCGCAGAACTTGCGGCTTTTAGGACAAAAACAGAAAGGTGAATGAAGGGCAAAAAGAATGAATAGAGGGCAAAAAAGAACCGCCCGGAGGCGGTTCTTTTTAATGTCCGTGCGGCTGAGCATGGCCGCAGCGGAAGGGGTATTTCCAGCCGCTGGTAAGGCGGCGGAAGAAAAGGGGTAGCGATTACTTATGGACGATCGTGCCGCCGTCTTCGGTCATAGTGCCGCTGCCGGTAACGGTCACGCCGCTGTCCGTCACGGTCACAGTGCCGCCGGCAGCGTAGACGGAATAGGCATTGGAAGTGATCTTTGCGCTCTCCACGAACACCTCGCCGCCCTTGCAGTTGATGGTCTTGGTGTTGGGGTGATTGAGCGTAGCATTGCCCTTGATCGTCATTGTACCAGCAGTATTAACAATAAGAGATGCGGAGGTGGCCGTATCATGGACATTTGCCCCATCGATCACCACCGTACCGCCGTCGTTGGCGATCACATACTGGCCCGTGCCAGCCGTAAAGCCTGCGGCATTGCCGTCGATCTCGGCCTTCTCAACGGTCATGATCGCGCCACTGTAATTGTGCAGTACAGCACCAACGCAAGAGTAATAACCACGGCCAACGACCTTGCCGCCATTAGCGCTGTCAGTAATTTTCAGCATACCGTAGTTTGCGATAATGTCGGTATCGGTGGCACTCCAACTGCCGTGCGTTGCATCAGCTCTCTTGGCAATAGTTTTGCCGTTCAGATCAATGATGACATCCTGACCGGGCTTAACTACCAAACGAGCAACAGGATTTGTTGCACTCATGGGGAAGTTGGCTCCAAATTTAGCCTGCTCAGCCAAATCACTGCTGACGGTATCCCAACCATTTACAGCGGTTTTGTAGTGAGCAAGAGTATCATAAGCAGTACTGTAGTCGGGAACTTCATTGTTTTCAGGCTTAGCGGCTTCTCTTGCAGCATCTTCTGCACTCAGACCACCGCTATGCTGCCATTTATCTGCTGTGTTGGAATGTGCAAACAGCAGGGCGGAATAATACATATCCAGAGTAATGTCGCCCTGAAGAACGATTTTTACGCCGCCACCATCGGTAGGAGCATTGAAAAGAGCCGTGCGAAGTTCCTCCTCATTGGAAACGGTGACGGTGGTATAGGGAGCGTCCTTATCGTAATCGTTGGTGGTGCTGTCGTACTCACCGGTGGCCTGAGTGGCCTTGAGGGTGATGGTGATGCCCTCGATCTTTTCGTTCATGTAGGTATTGCCAGCGGTCTCCCGCATATGGCCGCTGATGGTCAGAATGTCAGCACTCTCAGTGCCGGCCGTTGCCGCATTCAGAACATGCTCACTGCCGATGGCAAAGTCAGCGCCGCCCAGCTTCATCGTCCAGTCGATGACATCATTCAGCTTGGAGCTGCCCTTGATGCCGGTGATCTCGATTTTGTACTTCAGGTTCAGGTTGCCGTTGTTGACGACCTTCAGTGCGGGCAGGCTGTACGTTCCGCCGGGTTCCCAGTAGAAGTCCTGCTGCGTTGCCGTTGTGCCGTTGCTCTGAAGGAACTTCAGCACAGTAGTGCTGTTGTTGGTCAGTTCCGTCCATCTTGCATTAACGCCATCAGCGTTGTTCGCGTAGAACAACTGAATATCCAGATTACCTGCCTGGATCTTGTTGACATTGGCGGTAGCCGTGTCTGTGAACCACGCAAACGTAGTGCCCACCAGCATGACCACGCACATGACCAGCGCCATGACGCTGGTCAGCAGCGCCCGTTTGGTTGCTTTGCGATTATTCATGTCTTTGTACCCCTTCTGTTAAAATTTTACAGCCAGCACGGTTCATTCTTTGAGAGCAAAGAATGAAAACCCCTATAGGGGTTTCGCACCGGTCTGCATCTGTGCTTTGAGTATAGCACTGCGTTTCCGGAGTTGCAAGCGCGGACAGGAAAATTTTTTACATTTCGGCTGGTATGACAAATTTTTGCGGCAAAATTGGGCGAAATGGCGAAAAAATACCTCCCTGGAGGGTGTTTTCAAAGAGGGAGAGACGATTTTTAGAGGTACTTCCTTTTTCTCCAATGGCGGCCAATGGCCGCCACCTCCCTTTGCCGCTTTGCGGCAAAGGCGCGATTTGATAATCGCCAATCCCCGGGGTGAGGGTTTCCAAAAGGGAGGGCGCGCACGCCCTTCCCTTTTGGAAACACCCTCGCCTCCCTCAAAATATCCCATACCCCGACCCCTGCGTGATGATGTACGACCACAGCACTGGGCCTACCGCCCCGGTGGTGCTGTACCCCAGCCGGCTCTGCACCGCCCGGACGGCCCGGGAGGTGGCCGGGCCGAACACCCCGTCCACCGTGACAGCGGGGATGGCGCTGTCCTGCTCGGCCAGCTGGTTCAGCCGGGTCTGCAGCAGCGTCACCTCTGGGCCGGTGTCGCCCTCCACCAGAAACCGCCCCGGAAACACCTCCCGGGCGAACTCCTGATAGTTCTCCGGCAGCTGGTACAGCGTCTGCTCATACACGTTCTGCAGCGCGTTCCAGGTATTGCGGCCCACCACGCCGTCCACCGTCAGTCCGTAGACCTGCTGGAAGGCGTACACCGCGTCCCGCAGCTCCTCGTCGAACTGATCCGTGATGCGGATATAGGGCAGCTCCGGCAGAAAGAACCCCAAAAACGCCAAAAAAAACCGCACCGTCTGCACGTTGATGCCGCTGTCGCCCAGCCGCAGCACCTCCGGGAACTGGCGCTGGTCCTCGGACAATGTCAATCCCTCGCTGCTGACCTCCGACAAGCTCTTCACGCCGTTGTAGATCGCCTTGACCCGATACCAGGTGGACTTTCCCACCACGCCGTCCTGCTCCAGATTGAATATACGCTGAAAGGCCCGCACCGCCTCCTCCGTGGGCGCATCGTAAATGCCGCTGGTGTCCGGGATATTGGGGATAGCGGGATAGTTCTTGCGGATACGCAGCAGCTCGCGTTGGAGCGTCCGCACGTCCTCGCCGGTGCTGCCCCGGCTCAACGGCCTTCCGGGATAGGACGGCGTGCTGTCTCCCACCGGCGCGTTGAACACCAAGTCGATGTCCGGGCCGTAGTAGTATTGCAGGATCTCGTAGGGCGTTTTCCCCTGCCGCCCCAGCTCCTCGCTGCCCCACTGGGACAACCCGCGGCACTGGGTACGCACGCCGTCGCAGAACTGGGCGTACAGCGGCTCGATGTTGCCCCGGCGGACGATGTAATTGTTGAAAATGTCGTCCACGATGGCGTTGATGTTCTCAAACGTGGCGCGGTTCGCCGTGAACGCCTGGTCATACTGTGTGTTGTTGGTGATGTCGAAATCGTAGCCCCGGCTGCGGTAGAACTCGGTATACACCCGGTTCAGCGCCACGGAGATCTGCGCCAAAATATTGGCCCGCAGGGCGTTCTCGTTCCAGGTGGGGTACAGCTCGCTGGCGGCCACGTTCTTGATGTAGTCGGGAAAGGGCAGCGTCACGTTTTCCGCCGGCGCGTCCGGCGCGCCCAGATGAACGGTGATATACTCCGGCACGACAGGATACGGCATGGCTACGCCTCCTGCCCCGTGGGCGTCAGGGACACGGCCAGCAAGCTCTCCACCCTGGGAAACACCAGCACCTGCCGGGGTTCAGCCGCGCCGTATTGGGGATGGCGCACCGCCACGCTGTACGCCGTGCCGCTGATGCCCGCCGTGTCGGCGGAGCATCCCCAGGCCGCCGGCAGCGCCGGCAGCAGTATGCCCTCCGCGATGCCGGAATTATCCGTCACGCCGGTGTAAAACGTCTCCCGCACCGCGCCGAAGTCGCGGTATACCTCCACCTCTGCGCCGGGAACGGGAAACAAGCCCCGCCCCGAGGACACCTGCACCCGCAGGCTGCCCTGCTCCGGGTGCGCACTGCGAAACCATCCCACCGGGTCAAGCTGTGCCATAATCATTCCTCCCTTTCCGTTTGGGAGAGTATATGCGCCGCGAAGCAGCAAATATCCCCCGGCCTGTGGCCGGGGGATATTTATACGTTACACTTGAACCGTGTGATCAAAACGCCCAATTCCCGTTGCGGAAGATAGGCACGGTCTTACCGTCCTCGCACACGGCGTCGATATGCATATCGGCGCAGCCGATCATGAAGTCCTCGTGGACCATGGAATCGTTGATGCCCATGGCGCGGCATTCCTCCAGCGTCTTGCTCTCGAAGTCGTTGATGGTGTCGGCAAAGCCCATACCCAGCGCCAGGTGGCAGGCGGCGTTTTCATCGAACAGCGTGTTGTAGAACAGCAGCCCGGACTGGCAGATAGGAGAGTCGTACGGCACCAGGGCGCACTCGCCCAGATACGCGCTGCCCTCGTCCATCTGGATGAGCTTGGTCAGCAGGTCGTGGTTCTGCTCGGCGTGCCATTCCACGGCCTTGCCCTCGTGAAATCTGATCCAGAACTTGTCGATAAGCTGGCCCTGATAGCTCAGGGGCTTGGTGGCGTAAACGATGCCCTCCGCCTGACCACGCATGGGGGAGATGAAGCACTCCTCCGAGGGGATGTTGGGGTTGAAGACGATGCCCTGCAAGCTCTTCTCGCTGCCGCCGCAGAAATGGGCCTCCGGGATCATGCCCACGGTGAAGTCCGTGCCGTTGCCGGCGGTATAGTGCAGGGAGCGGATGTGCAGGCTGTTCAGATAGTCACAGCGGCTGTGCAGATCCTTGTTGTGGGCCTCCCAGTTGGCCACCGGGTCGCCCTCCAGCGCACGGGAGGTGGAGAGGATGGCCTCCCACAGCTTCTCCACCGCCTGGGACTTACGCAGCTGGGGGAACAGCTTCTTGGCCCAGGTCTCGCCGGGCACGGCGGCGATGCACCACTGATACTTGTTCTCGATCTGATCGCGGAAAGGCTTGATGATGGGGAATAGCGCCTGCTGGCTCTTGGCCAGCTTCTCCTGGTTGATGCCCCTCAGTCCGTCCGGGTCGTCACTGAGCAGATAAATACGGCAGGGGATGGTGTCCACATAGTGCTGCCAGCGGGCCAGCTCGTAATTGTCCAGCTTGGACATGGTGGTCAGGCTGCGGTAACGGACGTGGAGCTTCTGCAGGGGCTGATAGGCCCAGTCCACCACCACCTTCTTAGCCTTGCACTTGTAGCACTCGTCCACCAGCATGGCCACGAATTCCGGCTGATCCAGGTCAGCGGCGATAAACACCTCCTGCCCCTTCTGCACGTTCACGCCGCAGCGGGCAATGAGACGGGCATACTCACGCAGCACCGTTTTCTTCATAAGGATACCTCCTGCTTATTATATATGTAGGTGTATTGTACCACCTTATCCTGATTTTGAAAATATGTATACCTGGAATTATTTTGGTTTTTTAATTCTGTCCCCCCCACCATCGATCGACAAGGGCAAACGCGCCCTTGTCGATCGATGGTATATTGACTTTCCGCCGCCCGGCGGGCATAATAAAGCATACTGTATGCTGCCAGAGAGGAGGTGCACCCATGCTGCCGTTCACCCGGAATATAACCCAATACCTGCCGGACGCAGCGGTGCTGGCGGCACTGTTCCTTCTGCTGCTGCCTCGCTGGCGCAGACAGGGCCGGCGGCGCATGGCGGCCAATGCGGTGTTCTACCTCTACATGGTCGGCGTGCTGTGGGTCACGGTGCTGCCGGTGCTGTCCATGCTGGGCATACACCACCCCTACCAGCCCATGGTGTTAGAACCGTTCCGCGACCTGCGGCTGGGCTACGGGAACGCGGTGCGGCAGCTGCTGCTCAATGTACTGATGACCATCCCCTTCGGCTTCCTCTGGCCGCTGGTACGGCGCAGGAACGGCCTTTTCCGGGCCGTGGGCGCTGCGTTCCTGCTGAGTCTGTGCATCGAGCTGCTGCAGCCCCTGCTGCCCACCGCCCGCACCGCCGACATCACGGATCTCATCTGCAACACCGCCGGCGGGCTGGTGGGCTATCTGCTGTACCTGCCGTGGAAAAGAACATTTTGAATTTTCCCTATTGACTCTCACAGAATGTCAGGGTCTATCATACGGATGCGCGCAAGAAATACAGGCACGGAGGGAACGCCATGCTGAAGATCGGAGATTTTTCAAAACTGTCCAGAGTGAGCATCCGTATGCTGCGCTACTACGACGAGATCGGCCTGCTGAAGCCCGCCGAGACGGACCGCTTCACCGACTACCGCTATTACCGGGAGGACCAGCTCCCCGTGGTCTGCCGTATCACGGCGCTGCGGGACATGGGCTTCCGGCTCAGTGAGATCGGAGCGGTGCTGGCCGTCTACGACGACAAGCAGGCCCTGGAGCGGTATCTCACCGCCCTGGAGGGCGAGCTGTCCCAACAGCAGGAGCAGCTCAGCCAGCGGATGCGCCTTCTGGACACAGCCCGGAAACGGCTGAGAAAGGAAGACGCTATGGAATACAATGTGACCATCAGAACACTGCCGGAACGCTATGCCGCCTGCTGCCGCATGACCATCCCCCGCTACGAGAACGAGGGTTTGGTGTGGCAGACGCTGTGCCGGGAGACGGACGGCCTGGACCTGATCCCCTCCGACCCCTGCTACTGCTGCGTGGCGTTCCTGGACGGCGAGTACAAGGAGCAGAATGTAGAGGTGGAGGCGCAAAAGACCGTCAAGGGCCGCTATCGGAACACCGAGCACGTCCAGTTCCGCACCCTGCCCGCCGTCACCTACGCCGGCTGCACCTTCAAGGGCGGCTATGAGCAGATCAACGACGTGGTGGCCGCCCTTACCGCCTGGATCGACGGCAATGGCTACGAGTATGCCGGCCCGATGTTCGACATCTACCACGTCAGCCCCCACGAGACGCAAAACCCGGAGGAATTCGTCACTGAGGTATGCTACCCCGTACGCAAGAAGTGATATACGACAGCAAAAAAGCCGCCCGCAGGCGGCTTTTTTTGTTCACTTCAGCGCCCCACGGACGGCGCGGGCTCTCTCCGCCAGCTGTGCGAACTGGCCGCAGGTCAGCGACTGCGCCCCGTCGGACAGCGCGCAGGCGGGCCTGTCATGGACCTCCACCAGCAGCCCGTCCGCCCCGGCGGCCACCGCCGCCAGCGCCAGCGGCTGCACCAGATCGGCCCGTCCCGCCGCATGGCTGGGATCTACGATCACCGGCAGATGCGTCAGCCGTTTCAGCGCCGGGATCGACGACACGTCCAGCGACGCCCGCCCGCCGGACAGCCCCGTGCGGATGCCCCGCTCGCACAGGATGACCTGCCCGTTCCCGGCGGACAGAATATACTCCGCCGCCAGCAGGAACTCCTCCAGCGCGGCGGACACGCCCCGCTTCAGCAGCACCGGCTTGCCGCACTGCCCCAGCGCCCGCAGCAGCGCGTAGTTCTGCATATTCCGCGCGCCCACCTGCAATACGTCCACATCCCGCAGCAGCTCCAGCTGGGACGGATCGGTGATCTCCGTCACCGTGGGCAGCCCCGTCTCCCGGCCCGCCTGCACCAGCAGCTCCACGCCCGCTTCGCCCAGCCCCTGAAAGCTGTACGGCGAGGTGCGGGGCTTGAACGCGCCGCCCCGCAGCAGCGATGCGCCGCTGTCCTTCACCGCCCGGGCCACGGCGGCGATCTGCGGCGCGCTCTCCACGGCGCACGGCCCTGCCATCAGGCAGAACTCCCCGCCGACGCGGGCCTCCCCCACCTGCACCACCGTGTCCTCCGGGTGCGATGCCCGGGACGCCAGCCGGTAGGCCGGCGTCAGCCGGTGTGCCTCCTTCACATAGGGCAGCGCCGCCAGCACCGCCGGGTCCAGCCGCCACGTCTCCCCCACCAGCGGCAGCAGGATGGCGTCCTCCCCGGCCACGCAGCCGCCCTTCACATTCTGGGCGGCCAGCTGGGCCAGCAGCTGCCGGATGGCGGCCTCCGGCGTCTCTTTTTTCAACAGCAGTATCATAAGGGAAACCCCTCCCGTTTTTTATTTCAGCAGATAATTATACCTTACCGGATACCTTTTTGCAATCCGGGAAAAGCGCATATTGACAAAAACTGTCAGTCCGCTATAATGATATACTACATCTCGTTCCATTGTGTTGCATATCATTAGGAGGAGACTATGGAAAATCAATTTATTCTCAGCTGCTGCTCCACCGTGGACCTGCCCTACGCCTATATGGAAAGCCGCCACATCCCCGTTCTGTTCTACACCTATGTGGTGGACGGCACGGAGTACGACGACGACATGGGCCGCGACCCGGCGGCGCTGCCCCGGTTCTACGGCTTCATCCGTCAGGGCAAGCTGCCCCAGACCAGCCAGATCAACGTGGCCACCTACATGGACTTCTTCGAGAACCTGCTGCAGAAGGGCGACGTGCTGCACATCGCCTTCACCTCCGGCCAGTCCGGCTCGGTCCACAACGCCTTTCTGGCCGCCGAGGAGCTGCGCCGGAAGTACCCCGACCGCAAGCTGACGGTCATCGACTCCCTCTGCTCCTCCTCCGGCTACGGCCTGCTGGTGGACTACGCCGCCGACCTGCGTGACGCGGGCAAGTCCCTGGACGAGGTGGCCCAGTGGGTGCTGGACAACCGCAACAAGGTCCACCACCAGTTCTTCTCCAGCGACATGACCCAGTTCCGCCGCACAGGCCGGGTGTCCGGCGCGGCCGCCACCGTGGCCACGGTGCTGAACATCTGCCCCATCATGCGGCTGGACGACACCGGTTCGATCAAGGCATACAGCAAGGTCCGCGGCAAGAAGAAGGCCGTGGAGACCACGGTGGATACCATGGAACAGCACGCCCAGGGCGGCCGGGACTACGACGGCAAGTGCTTCGTCTGCCACTCCGATTGCCTGGCGGACGCGCAGATGACCATCGCCGCCATCGAGGACCGTTTCCCAACGCTGAAAGGCAAGATCCGCCTGTGCGACATCGGCACGATCATCGGCTCACACGCCGGGCCGGGCACGGTGGCGGCGTTCTTCCTGGGTGACGAACGCCCTCACATGGACTGACAGCCCGCATAGACTGACGACCCACATGAACAGCACAAAAAAGGACCGCCCGCAGGCGGTCCTTTTTATGCTATGAAAATCGCAGGATGCAGCCTATACACTAAATTACTTGCTGACGGTGTACCAGATCGCACCATCGGTTTCTACGGAAGCGGTCGTGCAGCCCTCACCAAGGATGATTTTTCCCGTCTTTGCGTTGACTGGATCAACCATAGTGACACCGGGGTTATAGTTCTTGAAAGAACCGCCGTTGACAGTGATGGTGCAGCCAGTCGTGGCGCTATCCTGATGGTTCAGCACATAGTAAGTACCATTAAGCGCAGAAGCTGTCTCAAACGTACCACCGTTGATGGTCACCGTGGCCTTTGAACCGGATGCCGTGCTGGTCATAACGAAAATGCAGGAAGTGTCTTCGCTCATACCATAGAAGTGGCCGCCATTGATCGTCAGCTTACCGTAGTTGCCAACACGCACCGCACTGGTGACCTTGTTGGTATACGACTTGTCAGATCCGATAACAGCACCGGTCTGCTCTGCGCTGCTGTCGTTGATAGTCAGGTTGCTCTTCTTGCCAGCGATGTTGAAAACACCGCCGTTGTTGGGCTTTACATCTGCCGCGTATTCCAGCGTAACAGAGTGGCCGTTCAAATCCACAACGCAGGTTTTACTGGACAGGTATATCTCATTGGTAACGACCACATCCTTCGTGAGTTTGAAATAGCCCTTATAAATTTTATCTCTCATCATGTACGCCTGCTCGCCGGTGGAAATCAGATAGGGATGCTCCGCCGTTCCATCACCGCCGTCAAAAACGCTATTAGAAGAAACCACAGTGAACGGGGAGAAAGACGCCGTGTAGATCGTCATAACGCCCGTTGCAGCATTATAGCTGTAATCCACAGCATCCATCGCCACACCATTGTGGTACATCTTAGGATTGTTCAAATCCTTGCCCACATAGAGCTCCACAATCATCTTCTCGGCGTTGCCGGCCACAACCTCGGACATCTTGATCTCAAAACTCTTGGCCGTCAGTCCCACGTCCACGCTGAAATTAGCGGGTTCAGCTGTCTCGTTCACGGTCAGCGTTACCTGCTTCGTGCCGGCAGCCATCTCCACGCCCTGGGGAATTGTGACCTTGGCGACAGGGGTAGTCGTATTGACTTTCTCAACGGACTCTGCGGTGTAGATCTTATCAGTCTTGTTGTCATCGCCCACAGTCACCGCCGTGGTAGCCGCAACAGGATACTGCGCGTCCTTATCATAATCGTTGACGCTGCTGTCATACTCTCCGATGGCCTGAGTAGCATAGACTGTGATAGCAATGCCCTCGACCTTCATATCCATGTAATGGTTGTTTGCGGAGGTCTTCATCGTACCGCTCAGCGCAATAATCTCAAACGCGGTGGGATCAAGCACCTTGTCCACCACCATCGCAGGATTGTCCTTCACATTGACATTGGAAATCACAGTGGTGGTGTTATCAACATTCGTGACCGTCGCGTTGAAGTCAATGACATCCAACAGCTCCACATCGCCGGTCGCACCGGAGATGGCCACTTTATACTTCAGCTTCAGATTGCCGTTGTTGACGATCTTCAGCAGAGGCAGGTCATAAGTTGCACCCGGCTCCCACAGGATCGTCGTCTGACCAGCAGCAACGCCCTCAGGGGCCTTGATAAAGTTCAGAGTCTCACCCTCGGCAGGACTCCAGTTTGCGCCGCCATCTGTAGACATCAACAGCTGAACATCCAGTTTACCAGCTTCGATCTTGTTGACATTTGTGCTGACCGTGTCGGTGAACCACGCGAACGTAGTGCCCACCAGCATGACCACACACATGACCAGCGCCATGATGCTGGTCAGCAGCGCCCGTTTGGTTTGTTTGCGATTGCTCATGTTCTCATACCCCTTTACGAAGTTTCTGGCAGAAACAACACACCTATCCTTTGTGGAACAAAGGATAAAGCGCCCATGGGCGCTTCGATGCCGCTCTGCACTTGTAAATTGAGTATAGCACTGCGTTTTTGGCGCTGCAAGTGCCGAAGGGGAAATTTTTCACATTTCGGCAGGTGTAACAAAAATATCCGGCGGTTTTAGGCGAAATGGCGAAAAAAGGACCGCCCGCAGGCGGTCCTTTTCTATTTGATAAGGGGAATTTCGGCTTAGAAGCAGCCCTGCTCCATCATAGCCTCAGCGACCTTCTTGAAGCCGGCGATGTTGGCGCCAGCCACCAGATCGTAACCCAGGCCGTACTCGGCAGCAGCCTCGGCGGACACTTTGTGGATGTTCTCCATCATCTTGTGCAGCTGATGGTCGACTTCCTCAGCGGTCC
>OIZI01001156.1_pt1 | contig 11859 bp, 13 predicted proteins | sample 1588441 | NCBI WGS metagenome assembly OIZI01 (sample SAMN03283284) | human gut metagenome | biome: human-associated habitat; material: feces | host: Homo sapiens | place: Peru | collected 2012
AGCCCGTTGCCTTTTGCCTTGACCCGGAAACGGGCTTTTCGTGGATAGGCGAATACGACATCACCGCCGACGAACTGCTGTCCGGCGCGGGCGGCAACAACGCCACCAAAACCGAGCAAGCCGAAAGGCTGATACTTGACCTGCTTGCAGACGGGAAAGAGCTTGCCAGCGAGGACATTGTAAAAGCCGCAGCCGAAGCCGGAATATCCGAAAGGACGGTACAGAACGCCAAGCGCAACATGGGCGGCATTTTAGGCGCAAGGCGTGTCGGCGGTCAATGGTACAACTTCATCAAGAAGAAGCAGCCACCCGAACCCGCAAGCTGAAAGTGCAAAACGCAGACCCTTTGCACTTTGCACTTTCGCACTTTCACGATAATTTGCGTCAATAACTCAAAAAAGCACTTGACAAAACGCTTCATGGGGGACGGCCAAGGATATAGCGCCTTATATCGACCCCAAGTTTGAAAATAACATTCTGCTCACCCAAACGGAACGGCTCACCATGACCGGCAGGCCCAAAGACCCAAAGACGGCCCGGAATAAAAATGTGCTGGTGATCGGCGGCAGCGGTTCGGGGAAAACAAGATTTTTTGTGAAGCCCAACCTGATGCAATGCTTTCCGACCACGGACTATCCGACCTCATTCGTGGCGACAGACCCCAAAGGCACTTTGATTCTGGAAACCGGCAAAATGTTTCAGCAGGCGGGCTATCGTATCAAGGTGCTGAATACCATTAACTTTTCCAAGTCGATGAAATATAACCCTTTCGTCTACATCCATTCGGAAAAAGATGTGCTAAAGCTGGTAAATACCCTTATTTCCAACACCAAGGGAGAGGGGGAAAAATCAGCCGAGGATTTTTGGGGCAAGTCGGAACGGCTGTTCTATTCGGCCCTGATCGGTTATATCTGGTACGAGGCCCCAGCGGAGGAAATGAACTTCACGACGCTGCTTGAAATGATAAATGCGTCGGAGGCCCGCGAGGACGACCCGGAGTTTCAAAGCCCCGTCGATCTCATGTTTGAGCGTTTGGAGCAGAAAGACCCCGACCACTTCGCTGTGCGGCAGTACAAGAAATTCCTGCTGTCCGCTGGCAAGACCCGTTCCTCTATCCTGATAAGTTGTGGTGCCAGACTTGCGCCCTTTGACATCCGGGAGGTACGCGAGCTGATGGAGGACGACGAAATGGAGTTGGACACCATCGGGGACGAAAAGACGGTGCTGTTTCTCATTATGAGCGACACCGACACCACCTTTAATTTCATTCTGGCTATGCTCCAAAGCCAGCTAATCAACCTACTTTGTGACCGGGCCGATGATGTGTACGGCGGGCGGCTGCCCGTCCATGTACGCCTTATCCTTGACGAGTTTGCCAACATCGGCCAGATTCCAAATTTTGATAAATTGATCGCCACCATCCGAAGCCGGGAAATCTCGGCTTCTATTATTTTGCAGAGCCAGTCGCAGTTAAAGGCGATTTACAAGGACGCCGCTGAAATCATTTCAGATAATTGCGATTCTGTGCTGTTTTTGAGTGGGCGGGGCAAAAATGCCAAGGAAATTTCCGACGCGCTGGGCAAGGAAACAATCGACAGTTTCAACACCAGCGAGAACCGGGGTTCCCAAACCTCCCACGGATTGAACTATCAGAAGTTAGGAAAGGAGTTGATGTCCCAAGACGAAATCGCCGTAATGGACGGCGGCAAGTGTATCTTGCAGCTACGAGGTGTGCGCCCGTTTTTATCGGAGAAATTTGATATTACCAAGCATCCCCGCTATAAGTACCTTGCCGACGCCGACAAGAAGAATACCTTTGACGTGGACAGATTTTTGACCGCTACGCGCCGGAAACGGCAGCAAGTGGTAACGCAGGATGAAGTGTTCGACCTGTACGAAATTGAACTGTCGGACGAGGATGCCGCCGTTGAATTAACAGCGGCCTTTTTTGTACCCAACAAACAATCTAAAAAATCATTAAGAGCCGAATCGGCAGAAAGAGGTAAATTTATGGCATTTTTCAATTCCGCAGTTGGTACTTTGCAGACTATTGTGATCGGACTGGGCGGCGCTCTGTGCGTATGGGGCGGCATCAATCTGTTGGAGGGCTACGGGCAGGACAATCCCGGCGCTAATGCGCAAGAGTAATAAAGAAGCAGACCACAAAACACAGGCAAGGACAGCAGCCCCGTCGCTATTCCGTACAGCCAAATGGGAGATAGCAAAACAGGAAGCAGCAGTCAACGGTCAAGATGAACAGGCTACGCCCACCGTTTGAACAGATGCCTGTTTTGCTTTACGGCAAACAAGGAGGTTAAGCTCCTTTGGGCCTAACCTCCTTTATAATTTTATGCTTATCTTAATTTCACGGAATTAAATACACCTGCATGGTATAGTGCTAATATCACCATTACAGTTAATACCACCACCAACACTATTAAAACCTTATTTTTCATTGCTTTTTTCCTTAGCTAACAGAAAATGTGGTTTTATTTTTCACGCTACCAGTTATTTCTACTTGGTGAGTACCATAGGTTAAACCCAGTTTTTCATGAACAAAAGACCAAGTACAATATTCTATGTGGTGTGCAACAGTTGTACCCACTCCGTATGTAGATTCGTCGTCCCAAGAGAAACTAACCAATGGAATCCAGTTTGTGGAAATTCAATTATTGGCGTGAGATATTGTTTTGATAGATGAACCGTCATGACTATAACGAATTTCTCCGCTATACTCAAATACTTTAAGCCCTAATACGCTCACACTTTTTGAACCAGTACCGATTCTATTCTGTATCCCAGCTCTACTAACAACCACTTTTTCCTCATTATCAAAATCGTTAGTGTTGGAAATAATAACATCGCCATTTTGCAGTTTTACAGAAGAGTTGCTGATAAAGAGTGAGTTTAACACTTCCAAAATCAAATCGGAATCGGTAACATATGAAACGAATAGATTCTGCTCTGCTTCTGTCAATTTGTCAAATTCGTTCAAGAAAGTTTGTGCTTCACTGTTATTAGAGTTTCTCACATTGGCTCTGGACGCTACCCAGTTTTTGTAATCCTCTGTGCTTGAAATATGTACATAACTCATGTCAGAATCGCCTTCGTTCGAAGCGGCAAAAGCACTTGTGCTAAGTGATAAGACCATTACAACAGCAAGAGCAATGCTTAAAATTTTGGAAAAAGTTTTGTTCATAGTATACTCTTTTCGCAATAAACAAACATTATTTTTGCCTTAACAGCGCATAAGCAAACTAAAAACCAGCTTATGCGCCAAAAACAAGGATTTTAATGCACCTCCTCCATAGAGAGGGGTTGCCCCAATATCGTTTTTGATGAAGAACAAACTGATTAAAACGATACATGATATTTCCTCCAATCGCACGAAGTGTGTCAGCGTAAACACACTTACTTACAAGCACTATGCATTTGATGCACCCGATTGTTGATATCGTTTTATTCTTCCATAGTTGAAATGATATTATTGTTTGTTTCGCTTGTATCTGAGCCAGAGAAACTGTTGAAAATAATACCGCCCCAAGCTCCAAGTAGAATAACGATTAGAATAACGATCAGAAATACAAATCCTACAATTTTATATATTCTTCGTGAGCGTTGATTTTTAAATGCCAACTGCTCGTTTATTCTGGAAAGTTGCTCGACAAGCTCATTGCTGCCTTTTTCAACGTGTATTTCTGTACCTAATAGCTGTTTGATGTCAACATCTAAAATTTCAGAAATCTTTTGCACCATCTCTGCGTCGGGAACAGAAAGCCCTTTTTCCCATTTCGATATGGTTTGACGGGCAACATTCAGCTTGATTGCAAGTTCTTCTTGCGTCATTCCTTTGTTCTTCCGTATTGCTTTAATGTTTTCTCCAATCATAAAATGCTTTCTCCTTTCTTTTTTTTATCCTAATTATACTCAGAACAGTCCGTTACCTCAAGCAACGCAAAATAACATTGCGGTGACATGGGCTTTTTTCTTTCAAAATAACAGCGGCGACATGACGCTTACGCCAGATCGCCGCTGACCTACAACTACTTAATTAAATATTTAACTGTGACAAGGTGATGAATACAAGATAGAAATTGTAAACATTCTCAATGATCCCACCTACTGAAGATGTGGTTTCCGATTATAGCGTTGACATTACAACAGATAATGGTCAAACGGTACACATCGGTAATTACTCAACAGCTGAAGAACTGGACAAGGCAATTTCTGATGCGGTTAAGACCGGTCAACTTACACAAGAAGAAGCAGACGCAGCTCATCAGTAATAAATAAAATCAAGCTGCCGCACGACGGCAAAAGAAAAAAAGCCGTCGTACAGCAGCACTATCACCACGCCTATATGAAGCGGCGGCTTTGATTTTCAGAGCCGCCGTTTCTCTTTGGATATTCAGTAACCCCACGGCGGCCCATAGGAGGGTGTCGCCGTGTCCATTTTTGCTTTCTGTAATCCCCCTAATACTCTGCGGTCAAAAAAAGCCCATGCCCCGCAACGGAGTATTCCGGACATGAACATGAAATAAATAAGTACAATAATAACGGTAATATTTCGCGCGTCCGCATAGCGTCATGCTGTGCGGGCGTTTTTATATGCCCCTGCTTCTGGTCACGGTGGCCAGAGGCTCCAAGGTGCCGGGGGCCGCCTGTTCTCCATTTCAATCCGCACTCACCAACCACCTTTTGAAATGGAGGACAATTATGACGACTATCAACCTGAAACGGTATTACCCCTATATGACCGAAAATGTGATGCTGGAAGTTTCGGACGAGATCGCCGCCACCCTCTCTATGGGAGGCCGCCTGTGCGACAGCTACAAGCGGCAGAAGCGCAGAAATGGCGAGTGCTCGCTGGACACCGATCCCGGCTTTGAGGCCGACGTGCTCCGCCAGCCCATGACCCCGGACGAGTACATTGAGGCGCGGGAAACCACGTTTGCCCTCTATGACGCGCTGGCCCAGCTCCCGCCCACGCAGGCCCGGCGTGTGTACCAGCACTATCTTCTCGGCATGAGCAAGGCCGAGATCGCGGCAGCCGAGGGCGTTGGCCGGAGCCGCATCTGCTGCTCCGTTGAGCGTGGGCTGGCCGCTATGAAAAATATTTTGAAAAAATCTCTGTAAGAGGGAGTACATTTGCCCCCGAAACCTCCTGATAGGTGAGAGGAGTTTTCTTCCTCGCCTTGAAAACTGAATAGACAGTATTCCCGATACGAAATCCGCGTGATAGCGACGTAAGGTGCGCCGCCACGACAGCCAGTTCAGGAGGTGATGGACAAGCTGGCCGAGCGATCAACGCAGCCTTTGACCCGGTGCTGGCAAACCGGGCGCGAGGACAGCGCGGAGGATAATGAAACTTGCTCACGCCCTCCCACAGACTTGAGGGGGAGTCCCTGCGGTATGCGCCAGCCCTCCACGGGCAGCGGTGCTGTGGGGCTATGCAGCCGAAGCCATCGGCGGTCTGGAATACTCCCCGTGCCGGGGATGCGTGGCAAATACGGCACACAACAATCATACAGGGAGCCGTCAAACCGGGTCTTTCTGTCTTATGACAGCCCAAACCATTCCGGCGCGGCGGCTCCCTCTTTTGTGGATTGAAACGGAAAACAACTGTCCCGCTGCTTCTGGTCATCGTGGCCAGAGGTGGGGCAAGGTCAAAGGACGGCGCTTTTGTGCCGTCCTTTCACGTTTCCCCACGGACAACGGGAAACCATCAAATCTATTCACACCGCTGATTGTTATAGGAGGTTTTCAGATGACGGAGGCAAGAGTCGGCTATCACAAGGAAGTCAAAACCGCGTCTTTTCAGGGCAAATCCATCACCGTGGAAAACCTGACCCCGATGCTCTCTCCCCGAGCACGGGATAAGCGCAAGCGTGAAATTGAAAGCTGTCTGTATGAGGTCTTTGTGAAGTATGCGCCGGGACGGGCGCAGATGCACTAATGCGGGACATCCTTGAGATGCGGGGCTGCCAGAGGTATAATATAGGTGTAAGGTTTGGTAGCTCCTACACGGAAAGGAGCACCAAATGATTATTCGTGAAGATGCCATTTATGGCAGACAGTCCGTTGACCGCAAGGACAGTATCAGCATTGAAAGCCAGATTGAGTTCTGCAAGTATGAATTGAGAGGAGGCAATTTCCGCAAGTACACCGACAAGGGCTATTCCGGCAAGAATACCGACAGGCCCAAGTTCCAAGAAATGATGGCCGATATTCGCCGGGGCCTGATCAAGCGCGTGGTGGTCTACAAGCTGGATCGTATCAGCCGTTCCATTCTGGACTTCGCAACCATGATGGAAACTTTTCAGGAATACAATGTTGAGTTCGTATCTTCCACGGAGAAGTTTGACACGTCCACCCCGATGGGGCGGGCCATGCTGAATATCTGCATCGTGTTCGCCCAGCTTGAACGTGAAACCATCCAGAAGCGCGTGACCGATGCCTACTATTCCCGCTGCCAGCACGGTTTTCACATGAGCGGTGCGGCCCCCTACGGCTTCCAACTGGAGCCGACCACCATTGAGGGCATCCGCACAAAAATGATGAAGCCTGACCCGGAAACGGCAGATATTGCAAAGCTGATGTTTGAAATGTACTCCCAGCCCGGAATCTCTTTCGGGGACATTGCCCGCTACTTTGCCGACGAGGGCATCCTGATCTACGGTAAGGAAATGAAACGGGGCTTTATCTCCCAGCTTTTGAGAAACCCCATTTACGCACAGGCTGACCTCGATATGTACGAGTTCTTCAAAAGCCAGGGTACGGTGGTAGTCAATGAAGCAACAGATTTTGCCGGGACAAACGGCTGCTATCTCTATCAGGGCCGGGACGTGCAGGAAAGAAAAAACAAGCACCTGAAAGATCAGATACTTGTTCTGGCTCCCAGCGAGGGGCTGGTATCGTCTGATACATGGCTGCGCTGCCGGAAGAAGCTCATGGCGAACAAGACGTTCCAAGGCGGGCGCAAGGCAAAGAACACATGGCTTGCCGGAAAGGTCAAGTGTGGCCGCTGCGGGTACGCGCTTATGAGCGTCGGCAATCCTACAGGTGTTCAGTATCTCCGCTGCTCCAAGCGGGCCGACAGCAAAAGCTGTGACGGCTGCGGGACGCTCCGTACACGGGAATTTGAAAGGTTTCTGTACGGCGAGATGGTCAAGAAGCTGTCCGAGTTCCAGACGCTGACGGCAAAGCGGGAAACGGTCAATCCCAAATTGACCGCGCTGAACATGGAGCTTGCCCGCGTGGAGGACGAGATTGAAAAGCTGCTGAATACTCTGACCGGGGCTAATGCGGTGCTGCTGTCCTATGCCAACAGCAAAATCGAGGAGCTGGACACACGCCGCCAAGCCCTGACAAAAGAGATCGCGGCGCTGTCGGCGGAAATCATGTCCCCGGAGCAGATTGAGCGGCTGTCGGTTTACCTCAACCAATGGGAAGAAATTGACTTCGAGGACAGGCGGCAGGTTGCCGACGGCCTGATCTCACAGATCCGCGCAACCGACGAACACGTTTCGATTGAGTGGAAAATTTGACTTTTACTTATCCATCGCACACGACAAAGGGCTGTGTGCCCTTGTCAAGCGATGTAAGGTTCAGCGAATTGCGGTAGCAGTCCGCCAGCTGCGCGGCATCCTCTGCTGTGCCGGAATAAATCGGCCCCACTGTATGAATGATATACTTTGCTTTCAACCGGTAGCCCTTAGTGATTTTTGCTTCGCCGGTGCGGCAGCCGTGCAGCGTGCGGCACTCCGCCAGCAGTTCCGGCCCTGCTGCCCGGTGGATAGCACCATCCACGCCGCCGCCACCCAGCAGACTGCGATTGGCCGCATTCACGATGCAGTCACAGTCCAGTTTGGTGATATCACCCTGCACCACATGAATTTGATTTTTTACTTTTTCAGAAATCATTGTAAACGCCTCACCTTTTGAGCAGCTCCAGCGCCTTGTCCATGGGCACACAATCGGCATAGCGATCCGGCCAGAGGAACTCATTATAATAGCGGTAGCTCTGCTCCCCTGTCATGTACTCGTTGTCCTGCGTGGAATTTGCATAGGCAGGAACGATCATGTGCAGGCCATGCTCAAAGCCTGCCTCCACCGTTGCATTGATGCAGAAGTCGGTCATGATGCCGCAGACCATCACATCTTTTTCGTCCTTTTCCGTCAGATATTCCAGCAGGCCGCTTTCTTTTTTGAACGCACTGCATACGGTTTTGACGAACAGTTTTTCAGTCAGCAGCGGTGCAAACCCGGAATAGACCTCAAATTCATCGTCTCCGATGGAAAAGCCTGTACCGGGCCCATCGTCATGCTGGACATAGACGACCTCGCTTCCCTGTTCGCGGGCAGTCCGGATCAATTCCCTGATGTTGCTGACAAACTTTTCAAACGCATACAGGCGTTCATCCACGATACCTTTCTGTGTATCCACAACCAGTAAAACCATGTGTAAGCCCTCCTGTTTTTCTTTGATTTCATGCTATCATAGATCGCCGTTTTCTACAAGCAGATTCGAAAAATTCACTTCTTCCAAAGCCTGTCTGATGGGTTTGTTATGGCTCCCCATCGCCGCAGCAGTCCACAGGCGGTTTTGAAAGATAAATCTCCTTCATTTTCTGCTTAACGGCAGCAATAAAAAAGACCCCCGCAGCGTATGATTTGACGCCGCGGGGTTTCTCAATTGTTCGGTTTGTATTGCAGCACCTTCTGGGAGAACGTCCGATCGAAGAACTGGATGAAGGGCCCAAGGCAGAACGCACAGATCAAGGTGCCAAGGCCCACAAGGCCACCCAGCAGCCAGCACAGCAGGGCGCTGAGCGCATCGGTGAAGATGCGGCACCCGAAGTACGGGCAGGGTGTGTAGTCCCGCAGACCGAGGGAAAGGTAATCGTAGGGCGCGATGCCGAGGTCGGCGGTCTGGTAGAGCGAAGCGCCCAGCGCCGTGACCAGCACCGCCGCGATGACCCACGCCAACTGCACCGCCAGCGACGGCGCGTCGCCGAAGTGGGCGTGAATGGGGTCATAGAACGCCGTGACGATGTACCCGATGCAGATGCCGTTGACGAAGGTGCCAAGGCCGATGTACTTGCGCCCGAACCAGAATTCCAGCAGGAAAAACAGGATGTTCGTGCACAGGTTCTGGGTGCCCAGCGAGATGCCGAGCAGCTCCGCCAGCCGCATGTTCAGGGCGCTGATGGAGTCGTTGCCGAGGTGGGACTGCTTGAAAAGCGCAATGCCAAGGGCGATGATGACGATGCCCGCCACCATGCCCACCACCCGCCGGGCAGTCGGTTTGCGCAATGCGGTGCCGTTCATAGGGGATTCTCCTTTAGCGTTTCTTTTCCCCTATTATACGCCTACTTTGGGCGGGAGACAAACTATTTATGGAAAGATACAACGATATACGGGGGATCCGCCTTACCCCTTTAATCTCACCTCGATCCGTTCTTTCTCCAGCCTCTCCCCGATCACGATGAGCACTTCCTGCCCCTTGGGGATAGCGTTTGCCGTCAGGCCGTCGGCGGTGGCGTTCAGCTCCACCCAGCCGTTCTCGTCCTGTACGAAGCCTTTCGCCCGCAGCACATGGCCGCACGCGGGGTCGGTGAAGAGGGCCGGGATATTCTGTTCGAGCTGCTGGCACGAGAGGCCCAGCTCCAAAAAGTAGGCCGAACCAAAGGCCCTATGCGGTTGGCGTTACCCGCTTCTAATTATAGCAATTCTCCCACAAGCATAGCTTGTGGTTCTCTCTATGAACAAAAGCGGAGGACGATTTCTCGCTCTCCGCTTGGTCGATGGATTCGATTTACTGTGCTTCCGTGGGGATGGCCGCTTCCAGAAAACTCAGCTGTAAATCAGCTCGGTCAGGATCATTTCCTCCGCCTGCGCTTTCAGGCTGTTCATGTGCTGCACCCACGCCATCTGTTTTTTCTCCTTGTCCGGAGCCGGGTTCCTCTCCAACAGTTCTTTCATCAGCTGTTGCATCCTGTTCTCTGCCGTCTGTTCCACCTCCCACAGGTGCGGGTACAGGGTTCCGTTCAGCAGCATCGTGCTGTACGCCACCGGGCGCTGCTCCATCAGATAGTTCCGGCGCATCCTGCCGTACCGGTTCAGCTGCTTCCGGGGCTGATTCAAGGTCAGGTTCGGCAGAAAATAATCCCCGGTCTTCGTGTAGTTCAGATTGCTGCTCATATTCTTCTTGGCTCCTTTCAATGTTTCTGCGGCGAATCGTCGTTTTAACGGTGCGCTCAATCTGACGCAAGACTTCCCGGCTGCAGTCGCTGACGGCGGTTCCCAGCGCATAGACAGCCGACGGCGTTGTAAAATCGTAGACTGCCTGAAAATCTTTCTCATCAAACCAGCCTGCGGGGTCCAGTCCGCATCGCTCCAGCAGCATATAGGTAACGCCCATTGCCGCTGCACTTTTGAACTGCAGTTCCCGCCCGGCATCATCATAGCTCATCAGGTACGAGCCGTCAACGATGCCGAGGATGTCACTGCTGTTGTTGTCCCAGTAGGACTGCACCAGTTTTCCGGCCACATCCGCCAGCTGCTGGCCAAAACTTTCGCTGTGAACGCCATAGTTTTCTGCCAACATAGACCTGACCGGCTCTTTCAGGGATTCATTGATCTGCCACAGGTCCGGGTACAGGGCGTTTCGCCGCGGTGCCGTATCAGACACATCAAAGACATAGTGCAGGCGCGGGTATCCGCCGGATTCATCCAGCAGCGCAATGCCCTTGGAACCACGCCGGACGTAACGGTTCATTTTATTGTTCCATACATCATACTCGGCACAGGCCGTGGCATCCGGTCTTTGGGCATAGATCATCAGCTGATCCGGGTAACTGTATTTGTACAGCCGTGCCGCTGTGATCAGAAATTCTGCCCAGTGCTCCCACTGTCGCGAAAAGCTGTCTGCCGTTTTGCAGGCAAGTGCAAGATATTCTTCGGTTTTGTTTGGCATTTGAAGCCTCCTTTCGGTTTCAGGGTACAAAAAGAGCGGGCAGCCGTTTCATAGCTGCCCGCAGAGGTATGGAATGATTTACTTATTCGATAAACCGGGATGGTTACTCGCACTTTTTGAAGGAAACCGAATCAATTTGGAGACGGGTTTTCTGATGTCGTGAGATAGAAAGTGCAAGGATATATCGGGCCGTGCTTCCATCATCTTTTGTACATTGAAATACCATTTCATCCGCTCCATCACTCAAAGCAATGATGTGAAACTCTGTGACATTTTCCAAAATGTTATGGTAATCACTCGCAAAAGATTCAGGTTCCAATGTGATCGACCACTCTTTGCTGTTGCTGTCATTATTCAGATTCAGAAGAACAGAACTCCCATCAACGACCGTGGCTGACCAATCATCTCCATCAACGACAAATGACGTTGCCTTATATGGTCTGGTTAAGATAATTGCTGCTGCACCAACTGTAATTATCAATACAAGGACAAAAAGGATAAATCGTTTCTTTTTCATGGCGGTTACTCCTCCAAAATTTCTTCCAGCAGGTTCTTTACGTCCTCCAGAAAGGATTCTTCTCCGATGGTATTCACCTTAAAAAACACTGCCTGACTGCCGCCCGCCGTAATCGCAGACAGCCGGATGGGGCTGTCCCCATTCTGGAACATTGTCAGCGTCAGGCTCAGGCGGTTGCCGCCCATCATGCTGTACCGTTCAAACACCCGGACGCTGCACCGGGCATTGCCCTCTTTGAAGTCACTGCCCGCTTCCAGATTAGCCGACCAGCTGCTGTCCGGAATCTCCTGTTCCAGCTTCCGAAGCAGTTTGTCAAAATTCTTGTTTCGGATGGTCTTTTCAAAGATTGCCATAATGGTTCCTC
>OIZI01001157.1_pt1 | contig 11858 bp, 10 predicted proteins | sample 1588441 | NCBI WGS metagenome assembly OIZI01 (sample SAMN03283284) | human gut metagenome | biome: human-associated habitat; material: feces | host: Homo sapiens | place: Peru | collected 2012
AGCAAAAACCTTTTCTATTAGAATGGGCTGAGCATATTGGTATACATGTAAAGCAGCTATGCCTGCGTATTTATTCAGGCTCAAACACGATTGGTCAAAAGAATCGCCTAATCCATAAGTTACTAACCTTACCTAAGGCAAACAAAGACAATTATGGCTTTTTAGATACTGTTGCTGAGGACTATTTATGTCAAACTGAATCTGCAGGTGTTGGTAAGGTTATAAATCAATACAACGAGCTTCAATTGCCAAGTTCTGGTACTAATGACGATATTTACAACGATGATAATTACAAGAAGATCATTAAAGATGTCTTATTTGATAAGACTGAAGCTCCTACATGGCCTAAAGGTGAGCTTATTGTAAAGCCATCTACAGGTTCTAATGAGAAAAACTATTATTTGAATGGTCCTGATTATTTGCAGCAAAAATATGCATCTATCAGAACTCAAATCGGTAATTTAACCTCAACTGCGGAGTGTGCATAATGTCGAAGGTAATTGAATTATTAAAAGACTTGGATTTAAAAGGTGCTGCTAAAGCTTGGGAGAATATGTTTCAAAACCCTCAGTCTCTCAATGAAATGACCACAGAGGATGTCATTGAGTTAATTCTAAGCACTGAGCAAAATGATAGAGCTATTAGACGTCAAACAGCCCTTCTAAAGGCCTCGAGAATACCTGAAAAGGTTTCTTTAGGTGATATCATCCTCGACAAAGAACGTGGTAACAATTTCACTAAGAATATTAACACTCTTTGCTCATTGAATTTCGTTAAGAACGGCAACAACCTATGCATCTATGGCGGTAGCGGCTCAGGTAAAACCTACATAGCCTGCTTGTTGGGATCTCTTGCCTGTATGAATGGCTATTCCACAAGGTTTTTTACCACTAAAGATATGATTAACACCTTAAAAATAGCCAAAGGTAGCAACCTATACAAAAGCAGAAGAGAAAGCTTTAAGCGCACCAGCTTGATCATTATTGACGACTTCTGTTTATCTACAGACTATAGTGCTGAAGATCAAGAAATTCTCTTTGATATTCTAAATGACCGCTATCGATATAAGTCAGTTATTGTTACTTCTCAAAAGAGTCCTGATCAATGGGTTAAAGACTTAGGAGGCACAACAATAGCTGAAGCTATTGTTGAACGCCTTGCCAACAACAACTTTGACTTGGTATTAGAGGGTAAGTCATTACGAACCTCACTGACATTACCTGACAGTAAATAGGAGTAGTACCTACAACCATCAATTAGAGGCAACTTGCTAGCGGGCTGCCTCTAGTTGAGTTTTGCTCCCAAAAAAGGAAGGACGCAAAGAAAAAGTTACTTTAAAACAGTGCTTTAATCTAATAGTTATCAGCTTTACTAAGCTCTCTATTAGCTTCTTAGAGGAGGACAATCCAGATCGCTTGATAATCTCAGATCTGACGGTAAGATCCGACAGGATAATGAGACAATGGTCACAGTAATCTATAAAAACAGAACTTAAACTTTTAAATAACGAAAGTTAAAAAGATCATCTAATTCGAGATCATCTGCCTTGATAATCTCGGATCAACTTCATGATAACCAACACTGCCATTATGGAAAGGCGTAATGAATTTATTTCCACGCTCAAGCAAGGTGACTGTGAAGTTACTGCTATGCAACGTCTTAAGTTTCACCAAATGCCTGCTGAAGTTACTCTTATGAACTTCAGAGCTAAACGAGACAAGATAGCTAGCCAAATAAAGAACCAAGAATACCTAGGAAACGACGTTAACCACATTGACGAGGCGGCTTAAACTGTCAAGTGTGGTATTTAGTAATTTTTTTTGTCGAAACTAGCTTGACTTATACCGATTTGCATAAAAATTCTCTCCAACTTCTATATTCCATCCATAGTCACACCAGAAGTCAGGCTCAATAAGAATGGAGTCTCCAGTCTTTCCGATAATTTCTTTTATAAGACTTTCCCTCGCAGCTAAATCGTCCACTGGAAGATTATTATATTTCTGGCAAAGCAACTTACACTTTTTCCTATCCATCTTTAGTTCCTCATCATAATTGGCATCATACATTTTATGATGAAGCATTTTTTCTTTTTCCGTCATAAAAACCTTCCATTTCAAATGTATCTTTCTGACATCTAAATCGGCAACTCAACCCTCACACTTCTTGCTCCAAGCCGCCGTGGATAAGTTCTCACGGAGCGTTTGCCGCTTCCACCTGCTCCAAGCAGTGGAAACCCGAAAAACGCCTTATTTCAAGGGATTTCGAACCTATTTCCCTTCGGCCCTTGACATCAATACAACCGTCTCAACATGTGCCGAGACCTTTTAATTGATGTCAAATTTACTGACATATGGAGGGAACATATTTAAACATACATCATTTCCAACGCCCCAACCTTTGCGTTTTCGGGAACATCACCGAAGTATCACGCTGAAAGCTGGCGAACAGGTCAAAGCCTATGCCATGGTCTTTGCCGGTTCGGAATGCGTGTATTGCGGGTAGTGGACTTAAAGTTCATTATCAGTATTTGCGATTTTGGCCTTCAACGTTTCTTCAAGAACTGTGAATGTCGAAATGAAACTGTCACGTATCAGGGATACGAGTTCATCTGCCTCTTCTTCATTATATACATGAACAGAGAGGTTTCTCTTTTTGAGCATCAGCAGCCATGTTGCAGAATCAGAAATAAAACCAACCTTGTAGGCAAGCTGTAGAATCTCTCGAGGAGAACCAACATCAGCTCCTTCAACACCATGGATTCTTAATACTTCCTGAAGAGCTTTCCAGGAAAGTTCAAATGTTAAGTTGAACTGGGCTATTACTCCTGTTCTATATATTTCACTTTCTGAGGCCTGCTCAAAATCAGCCTTTTTCAATACTTTTAAGCAATTGGAGAAATTTTCAAACTTTTTCATAAATTACTATACCGTCCCTTTCAATCTCCATTTTTAATTTTTCAGAAATGTTTTTATCGGCATCAATGATGTCAAAAGATAATAGTGAATTTACGTTATCATTGATGTTCCAATAAAACGAATCAAAGTCGCCGCCGTAAACAGCAAGATCAATATCACTTCTTTCAGTATTTGTTCCCCGGGCACGAGAGCCAAAAAGGATAACCTTATTTACTGAATTTCTTTCAGCAAACATAGTAATATCCTTTAAAACAACATCTGGTATATCTCTTTTCATAATCTGCAACAGTTCAATACATTTTATCTATTTTCTGAAAATTTCATTTCTGTGATACTGCAGATAAACTTTATTTTTTTCTGACAGATTAATTTTCATGTCTTTAGTGATACCTAAAGCAGCCCGGCTTTCGTCTGTCAGAGATGAGGATATGAGGATTTTTCCATCATCATCAAATGAAATAAATCCCCGGTCAAACAGTCGATCATGACTTGGGCACATAAGAAGCCCATTATCCACATCAAGCTTTTCTTCAGGTAAACTTTTACTCCAAGGTTTAATATGACTTGCGACTAGCAACTCAGTTTGATCAACACCACACAGCATACAACAGTGCTTGTGCTTAGCCAGGAGATGATCCCTGAATACATTTTGATTCACCCTTAAATTAACAACCGCCTCTCTATCCTCACCTTTCAAATGCAGGTTATCAATTTCCTCATCAATACTCTCAGCCTTATCTATACATTTTTCTTCATCGTATGTCATAACAAAATCATAGTAATACTTTATGACTCGAACGGCCTCTATAGTTTCATCCAAAAGAACTCCATCGTTGTCTTTCTCAAAAAGCGATTCAATTCTTGTTCCTACTTGAATCAGTGGCTTGGTTTCTGAATTTTTATATTTTTCTTTGATTGCTTCAACATCAAGATTCCCATATTCGTGGTAACGTTCTTCCCTTATACGGTACTCGATATTGTCTTTTAACGGGATATCCAACAAATGAAACTGCTGCTCTAAGATCTTTTTATACAGCTTTGGATTTTCTTTATTCAGCTTACTTAAATTATCTTGATCTACATCCACTCTGATGTCTAAGCAATTATCAGCTCCAAATGACAATGAAACACTTGGTAGTTGATCTCTCCATTTTGGATTTTTTAATTGAATCCAAAGGTAATTGTGAATTACCATTGGCTGTCCACGTCCGTCATTCCGCCACCAACGTGAACATCTATCCGTATTATCATATTTTAAATCAATGAATCCCGCTGATAACTTTTGTGCAAAACCTATGAAATTATATCTAGCTTTAGTTCCATCATCTTTTAAAGCTAGCATCAAATCCCTGTTAGCACCGGCTTTTTCTGGGGCAATATAAGTATCGCCTTGGTGATTATTAAAAAAATTTACACTTTGCTCAAATCCGAAAGTTTCAGAAGTTGTCATCATGCGATCCTCACGTGTTAACAAAAACGACATTTTAATTATTAACCCCACTCAATCAAAAACCAAAGAACACAATTAATCTTGGTATGGCTCTCATCACAGATGATTTTCTGACCTACCGTAGGTCTTGTAAGTCAGACTAATCAAGACCAGCTCTTATGCACATATGTGGGCGCTTAAAAGTATTATTGCTTATAGTTTTCTTATCTAACATCATTACAATATTGACTTTAGATAAGGGATAAAAACGTCATAGAATTTTTTACTCCACTCTGCATGAAACCTCGCCATTTGATTCCAATCTTCTTTTTTCACAACGTTCAATGACCGCAACATATATGAAATTTTAGAAGATTTTATATTATCTCCTCTATTCCACACCAATTTAACGCCTAAAGATGTTTCTATTTGAACTTTATGAGAGGATAGAAAATCAAATGACGATTTATTCTTTTCTTTATTAAAGTGATCAAAAACCAAATCGACTCTTATTGAATCCAAATTCGCTATGCAATAAATGCTAAATCCGTTTTCAATCGAATCGGAATAAGCACTTATTGAATTATGCATTAGTGGATTTCTGTTCCTAAATAAATTGTTACAATCTGGGCACGATTCCCTTATATAATCTAAAAAATACGCCCAATATTTCTTTCTAAGTTCAAGACTCAATCTTGAATCATCATCAGTCTCCCCTCTGAGATAAAATACTAAATCAGAAGGCTCAACTTCATACATTTTAAACAATCTACTTAAAACAGAAAGCTTACTTTGAGTATCAGTGTTTGATAAAACGTAAATCCCATCACCAATTTCAAAACTTTTTATGAAATCTGCGTCGTTTATACTGAAATGCGATGATATGCTATCTTCAATAGAAATCGCCAATCTATCAATAATAGCTTTATCTTCAGCGTATAAAATCTGTAGAACCTTTTGATACATCTCCACCCAACTGCCTACAGGTTGTTCTGTATGTTTAAATGAAAAACGTGCGATTTGTCGACCAATAATTGACGACGTGTCATCGTCAAGAGTATAAGAATCCAATTGTTTTTCTGAAGGTTTATATTCTGTTGTCGGAGATCTCCAAATTTCCAAAGCTCTATCAAGTAAGTGCTGATTTCTCTCCTCTATTTCAGCAATTGTCCATTTATCCATTTTGGCGATAAACGTATTCAAACGTATACCACTGTTAAGAAAGCCATTTTCCATCGTCTTCTTTTCATCAAAAGTGCTATTGCTGTATGATGAGTTATATGCAGTAAGCGTCAAGTTCGCAATTCTATGCAACCAAACCCTATGTATCTGCTCATAATCGTCTCCTAACTCTTTGATCCAAGCAGGCGTTAAATGTTGAGGCATAATATGTTCAATTGTGTAAGTTCCATCGTCGCAATGGCTATAAACTTCTTTATCTTCTAGAGTTCCATAATTTTCCAATCTTTCTAAGATGTATATCTTATTTTTCCTATTCATTTGATATACTTCCCTTTCTGAAAAACCAGACATAAACTCATCGTCATCGGGGAATCTAGTTTTTTCTCTTTTGGATATGAGTGCGTATTTAAATTTCTCTACATAATTCGTATCTGTTCCATCGTATCTAACAATTTCTCGGTGTAGAAGTAAAAATATTTTATTTAAGGCATTGGTCGGCAAATCACAAATATTTCTTCTAAAAAGATAATTTTCAGTAATTAAAAACACCTCTGTAACTTGCTTTACGTTTAACTTTTTTTCGTCATACAAACGCAAAACTTCAAGAAAAAAAGGACGCGTTACTGTTGTTTCGAGGCGATTTAAACGGTTAATGCAAGCATTAAGTTCTTTACTATCGGAAATACCTTTTAATAAAATTTGATACCGTCTCGCATAAGCCAAAAGGTCAATAAGCAAATTTTCTGTTTTTAATTTTCCCTGGGCAACATAATCCTTAAACTCAAAATATACTTTTTTCTGAGACGGAATTGATAGCTGTTTTACACTTAGATAATCCCTAATAAAAGAACTGACATCATATCCCGTACATTCTTCTATTTGATTCCAATATTTGGAATAATATTCCTCTTGCAGATCAGCAGGTAGCCCCATTAGTATAAAATTTCTGATCTTATCTCCTTCTGTTAAATCCAAGCCTGTTGAATTTAAACTTTCAAAAATAAGTTGCGGATCATCTTCATTGTTAAGAGAGATATTAATAATTTCCAAACAACAAATTGCGTCGTATAACTCGTCTATAGAAATTTCTAATTTTTGGATTCGGTCGTAAAAATAATTATAGTTAGCTGTTAAATTTGAACCTATAATATGGTCTTTGCTACTCTCAAAAAGTTTTGCAAAAGCAACTCGATCGCTCTTAATTGATTTTAACTTTATACGTGTTTCACGAGGCTGAAATTTATCAACTAGATATCCTTCATATATTTGATTACCTAGAGTGTCCTCTTGAGGTATAACGACCTTGTCTTTTATGAGATTATACATCGCCAAAAATAACAATGAGATAGTAGTTAATCTTTGCTGACCGTCAATAACCAGCAATTCTGTATACCTACCTGATGGTTCATTAACAGATACAATACTCCCAAAAAAGTGGGATTTTCTTTTATTTTTAATGACTTTAACAAGATCGTCAAATAACCACTTACAATTTTCTGTTTTCCAATCATAATTTCTTTGATAAACGGGGATTATAAAACGCTTTTTTGCGCCTTCCATATATTCAATTAATCTTGTCTCTGCACCTTTCATATTTTTCCTCTTCGAATATTCTTTAACCTTGCCAAAATTAAGATTGCCGGAGCTCCTGCATCCCTTTTAATTTTAATTGCATAAACTCATCAGTAAATTTTTTTGCCGTAACATAGTCATTCGGGATAACAGCAACCGTCTCCTTGTTATAGTTACCCGCCTCAGTCCAATTGAAAGTCCCATGTACAACAGTTTTAAAATCAATAACACAAAATTTGTCATGCATAAAATTCTTATATAGAGACTCAACCCGTATTCGGTAAGTTTCAAAATCATTTTCTAATAAAAATTTTGGTTTTCGATTATTTTCATTATCATCGATAATTATCTGCACATTTACACCTTCAGATTTTTTATCTAAAAGCACATCATAAATCTTCTTATTAGTAAACCAAGCCATTGCAATCCAAATTGTGTATTTTGCTTTTTTTAACTCATTTATAGTTATGCTTTCATAGTTTTCAAAAAAGTATTCACCACTTTCACCTCTCCGTAACTCAACCAATCCAGGTTTTAATTTAAACTCATTTAAATCGTATGGATAAGACTCATCATTTTCTGGATAAATTATTCTTGCTAATGATTCTACATAAGCACTATAGGGTTCAAGAATTTTGTAATCTTCTGGTGTCGAAATTAAGTTAATATTTTCATAGCAAACATGCCATCCTTTTTGAGAGAAAGTGGTTGTTTTATCCATTTGAATATTAGATCGTTTTAAGGAATCTGATATTGATGTCTTGTCATTACATTCGCCACTATCCACCATACCAATCAAAAGTGACAAAAATTCTTGCTCATTCATATTCAACACACCTAATAACTTGTCTTTGCATCACTTAAACTAAAGCAGTATAAGCCATGCATGCAAAGCTTATACTACTGTAGATTACATTAACTAAGTTCTTGTTGTTTATCTTCTTCACTTGCCTTAAAACTTCTGCCAATACCGAAATACTTCTCAAAGAACGCCTTTATCTTTTCGATAATGGTCTGCTTCTTCTCTGTGCGATTTCCACCTCCGAATCTGCTAACTGGAGGCATCATCTTGTCTATGTCTGTGCCAACTGTTTTCACTTCCCCTTCCCGGAAAGCATTCTCTAGAAATCTGCGGGTTTCTTCCGGCTTTAACTTTTCTTCCTGAATAAGTTTTTCCAAATCAGCCTCACGCTGTTTTGCCACATACTCATTCCACTCATTCATCACATCATCAACTTCATTGATGCCGGAAATAAACGCTTCAATAAGTTGCTTCTTGCTACGCAGTTCAGGACTGGCATCAATGGCCTTTTTGATGGTGATAAGAACTTCCTTATCCTCACAATGTGTATCATGGAATTTCTTAACCAACATTAGGATGTAATCAATGTTAATTTCAATCTGTTTAATCAGCTCGATTTCAAAGACAACATCATCTGTTATGTCTTTAGCTTCGTGATCTTTTCTCTTGCGTTTCCATTCGTCGGCAAGATCTTGGTAGCGGCCAAGGTAGTCCTGCAAATCACGTTCTGACAGAATATTCTTATCCTTAAATTCATCAAAGGAAACCAGAAGGTTCCGCATCCGCAGAATTGCACCGAATAGTGCAATGAAATTCTTTTGGTTCTGTTCGCCAACGATCTGAGGCTCAGACAAAGGATACTTTTGAGTGAGCTCGTCAATCATATCAACATAGCCAGGCTTTTCTTTGCCGTCATCAGTTGTATACCCATGGTAGTAATCCTTAAAACTACGCATAAGTACAATACCGCTGGCATTCTTATCACCAAATAATGAGATAGCTGCATCAACCCACTTCTGAAGATTACGGAAACAGACAATATTGCCGAAAGTCTTAATGCTGTTCAGGATGCGGTTGGTACGGCTGAAGGCCTGAATGAGGCCATGCATCTTCAGATTTTTATCAACCCACAGTGTATTCAGAGTAGTGGCATCAAAACCGGTAAGGAACATGTTAACCACAATGAGTAAATCCAATTCCTTATTCTTCATGCGAAGAGACACATCCTTATAGTAATTCTGGAATTTATCGCTGGACGTATCGTAGTTCGTATGGAACATCTGGTTATAATCCTGAATAGCGGATTCGAGGAAGTCTCTTGAGTTCTGATCAAGAGCTGATGTATCTTCTGAATTCTCCTCATCCAGCATTCCCTCGACTTCTTCTTCGTTGGCAGCATAGCTGTATATAACAGCTATCTTCAGATTCTTTGTTGGATCGCCGTTGATGATTTTTCTGAACTCGTCGTAATACATCTTTGCCATTGGAACAGAAGCTACAGCGAAAATAGAATTAAAACCGCTCAGTCTCTGCTTTTGCTTAATTTCTTCTACCTTACCTCTTGCAGCCGATGCTACCTCTCCAATATTGGTAAGTGCACTAAACTCGTATGTCTTATCACCTCGATAAGTTTTCTGATCGAAGTGGTCAAGAATATAATTGGCAACTTTTGAAACTCTTTTCGGATCTTCAAAAACCTTCCTTCTGTTTATATCCCATACTTCTTCATCGTCAATGTCAGCATCGATATCCATGGTTTTTATGTAATCAACACGGAACGGAAGTACGTTTTTATCATTGATGGCATCTACAATTGTGTATGAATGAAGGCGATCTCCAAAGGTCTGTTCTGTTGTGAAATAATTGAGTTTTTTCCCAGAACTGGCATTCAACGGGAAGATAGGAGTTCCGGTGAAACCGAACATGTAATACTGTTTAAAATGCTTTTCCACAGCCTCATGCATTTCACCAAATTGGCTACGATGACATTCATCGAAAATGATAACCACCTGCTTTGAATAAATGTCATGGCTTTTGTTCTTTCTGATGAAGGTGGAAAGCTTTTGAATTGTGGTAATGATGATATGAGACTTATCATCACCGAGCTGTCTTTCAAGAACAGCAGTAGAAGAATTGCTGTTTGCTGCACCTTTTTCAAAGCGGTCGTATTCCTTCATGGTCTGGTAATCCAGATCCTTTCGGTCTACGACAAAGAGAACCTTTTCTACGAACGGCAGTTGAGTAGCCAGTCGTGCCGTCTTAAATGATGTTAAGGTTTTACCGGAACCGGTGGTATGCCAAATATACCCGCCTCCGGCAATATCACCGTACTTCTTGTAATTATGAGCAACCTCTATACGGTTAAGAATTCGTTCAGTTGCAGTAATCTGATACGGGCGCATCACCATCAGCATTTTTTCGGATGTGAACACGCAGTATTTGGTTAAAATATTTAGAATTGTGTGTTTTGCAAAGAAGGTTTTAGTGAAATCAATAAGATCCGGGATAACCCTATTCTCTGCATCTGCCCAGAACGAAGTAAACTCAAAACTGTTACTTGTCTTGCCCTTCTTGATATTTCTTGAAGTAGAATCCTTGATTGCGTTATTCCTGGTGCTGTTTGAATAATATTTCGTATTTGTGCCATTGGAAATAACAAAAATCTGAACAAACTCAAACAGACCACTGCCAGCCCAGAAAGAGTCTCGTTGATAACGTTCAATCTGGTTAAAAGCCTCACGAATAGCCACGCCCCTACGTTTCAATTCTATATGAACAATAGGAAGACCATTGATGAGGATTGTAACATCGTAACGGTTATCATAGGTCGCACCTTCTGCTTTACCGAGCACATACTGGTTTATTACCTGAAGGGTGTTATTGTGGATGTTCTTATGATCAAGCAGAGTTATATTTTTGGAGGTTGAGTCATCACGCTTAAGAACCTGAATATAATCTTCCTGAATCTTTGCAGTTTTTTCAGCAATATGTTCATTTGGATTTGCAATGGAAGTCTTAAAGAAACGTTCCCATTCAGTATCAGAGAATTTGTATTTATTGAGTTCTTCCAAACGAACACGAAGATTTGCAATTAAATCAGACTCAGAATGAATAGGGAGATAGGTATATCCTTGCTCACAGAGCAAACGGATAAATTCCTTCTCTAAAGCAGCCTCGGACTCATAACTGTCAGACCTAGCCTTAACAGGCTCATAGTTAGTAACAACAGTATTTTCATTTGTTTCGGCTACTATATTGAAATAAGGCATACCTACCTCCTCCTGTTTCTTTTCTACTCTGCTTCCTTAAAACTTAACAGCTTGTCTCGATAATATTCATATTGCTTTTGACGAGCTTCAATTTCGGCGGGCAGTCCAGAAGACAAATCGTTACAAAGAGCATCAAAACGATCCAGAATCTCAAAAATTTCCTTCTGTCTTTCAAGACTAGGGAGAATTATGTTTAGTTCCCTAATAAACCCAAGACTCGCCATTGCAAAACCGTTCTTTCCTAAATCCAAGAATCTCTCATACAGAGAGGTACAAGCATAAAACAGATACGATGCGTACAGAATGTTCTTATCTAACGGATAGAGAGAAGCTACATTCTGGTTTGTCGTAGCGTCAAAAGTTAAATATGCAACCTTACCAATAGTAGCTCCAACCATCGCAATCAGAGTGGTTTCGGGGTGCTGCATTTTTGCTGATGAATGATGCATTCCGGCCTCTGTAATGTAGTCAGTTATCTCATCCACACTCTTCTTATTCTGACACACAGACGATCCCAGCCACTTGATGGTTCCACCATTCCAATAGTCAAACACCTTTTTGGATGGAGTTCCGCCAGATTCAATACGACATACATCACCCAATTTTACCTTTGCATACCCAAACACGTACTGCAGTAACTTAATCAGATTCAGATCTGTCTGTCTGTCTGTCTGTCTGTCTGTCTGTTA